>Ga0123355_10006060_pt1 | contig 17818 bp, 22 predicted proteins | sample TergutEmb28metaG_3_FD_89872 | JGI IMG/M metagenome (GOLD analysis project Ga0123355, IMG submission 89872) | Embiratermes neotenicus P1 segment gut microbial communities from Petit-Saut dam, French Guiana - Emb289 P1 | ecosystem: Host-associated > Arthropoda: Insects > Digestive system > Gut ... | reverse complement strand
TTGTCGCTTTTATGTGCACCGCCGTTTGTACCGTTTTTGTACAAAAATTCGGCGGCACAATTAAATCAACGTTTTTGTTTCTTTATAGGAATTTTCCTATAAAGAAACAAAAATCATAAACCCCCTTTACGGTTCATATAATTTGAGTATGAAACTGTGAAGGGGGCTATTTTTTCGTGAAAAGTTACATAGAAGAAAGAACGATAGAGCTTGCAAACACAATCGCGGAAACAAAATGTACCGTTCGTGATTGCGCGAAAAAATTTGGAATTAGCAAAAGTACTGTACATAAAGATATAACCGAGCGGTTGCCGAAGATTAATCGGCGGCTTTGGAAAGATGTTCATAAAATTTTGCTCGAAAACAAGCAAGAACGTCACATTCGCGGTGGAATCGCGACACGAGAGAAATACAAAAATCAATTGACAATTGATAATGGATAATTGACAATGAATGAAAATTTCGCAAAAGAAGCGAAATTCTAATTGAACAGAGGCGATGACTATGACGTTTTTTGCAACTTTCAAATTCAAACGAATACTCAAAATCAGCGGCATCACGGCAATTCTTGCCGTGATGTTGGTCTTTACGCTGCAATTTGTTCTCCAACCGTCAACGCTGGGTTTGAACGTTGCGGGCTACGAATTTGCGTTCAGTGAGGTGGAAAATAAGCATTACGTTCTGACGGCGTACGCGGAAGAAATTCGGTGGGTTGATTTCGACGTGCCGTATAACGTGCTGCGAAAGGCTATGCAGCTCGATATTGCGGCGCATACGGACGGACTTGAGGGTGTGAACGTTAATTGGATTGAAATGCTTGCTTACCTTGCTTGCAAGTACTGGGGAAATTGGGGGAATTATCGCGAGGCTGATTTGGTTGCGCTTGCCGAGCGGCTGAATAACGGCGAGGAAATGAGGCAAATCGCCGCGGAATCGGAGAAATTCGACTATTATATGCGGCGATACGGCGCGGTTTTAAGCGGGTTTCTCGGCGAGCGTGAGGATGGAACCTACGGATTGCTCGTTTATTTTCCAATCGGCGCGGGCTACAGATTCAGTCACAGCGATGATTTCGGGCATTCGCGCTCCTATGGTTATGCGCGGCGGCATTTGGGGCACGATTTGATGGCGAGCGTTGGAACGCCGGTGATTGCGATTGAGAGCGGGATTGTCGAAGTTATGGGGTGGAATCAATATGGGGTTTGATGTGCGTATGGTACATACGAACTATTTACCTTACGGATATCAAACAAGGATTGGTATTGTTAAGGTAAATATGTCTAAACTATCTATATTTATGGTGTTTTCGTGAACGGGTTAAATTTTGAAAATTGGGAGTAAAGTAATATAACATCAACCCAAAAAGCGATTCAACGAAAAATTGAATCGCTTTTTTATATCCAATCATAAAAAACTCAAATTCCAACAAAACCTTGCAAAAATTTCCTGTGTGTGATATAATAAAATAGAATGTTGTAATTGATGGTTTTGGCTATTATGAAAGTTGATATTATTAGTGCAAAGTCCCATAAGACTAATTCGTGGAAATTTGAAAATATTTGGGTGATTAATTGTGGAATGGAACGAATTTTTAATTAGCTTTTTCATAATAACAATTTTTGGCGGCATAATTGTTGGCATTTGTTTGGAGTGCCTGAAAAAATTTAACAATGGAAAGAAAGGTTTGTGGTTCTTGTTGAAGAGACCATCTAATTTTGATGAGAAATTAGGTGGCAGGAAGAAAGAAGTAATCAAGAGTAAAAACCTTGACGATATGTTGCAAAATATCGGTGATAACAAACAGCTTCCGATTGCGCCTGTGAAAAAATACAAAAAGCGATGGAGTTTTATTATTCTTTGTATTATTTCGGCTCTTATTTTGGTTGGAGCAATAGTTTTCATTGTCACAAGAACTTCTAATAATGATATTATGAGGAATGAAAATACCATTACATTCACATTGTCTCCTGTGTCTCATATGTCAGAAGAGGATTATGCAGAATCGCTATTATTAATTACTGAACGAATTCAAAGCATGACCGATATCTACATGATTGATGATAACGGTGGAATGATTACCGTAACTATGCTTGAAAGTGATTTAAGTGAAAACCTACGTATAATTGAGGAAACCGTAAAATTAATTGCTACAACCGGAACGTTTTCAATTTGGGGTAGAGGAGATGAACATATATTTGCTCTTAATGAAAATGAAATTCTTTATGCAGAGGTTAGAAGTGGTCAGATTCATTTCGAAATTCCCGATACTTTTTTAGGAAATTGGCGGCACGACCTTATGAGAGAATCTGACAACAGCAATATGTATTACATTTGTGTAACTGTAAACGAGAGCGGTGCCGATAAAATAAGGGCAGCTCAAAACGCAAGAGAATCAGTAGTTTATATTGATGCTTTCGTTACAGAGACAAGGGCGTTCGCTGGACTTGAGGCCGCCGATATCGGATTATTTCACCCTATTCGTGGTATTGATAATGAGTTTTATATCATTTTATATGATTTTAACAACGCGCCTTTGAACAATTTAGTTGCTACCATAATAAATCAACCGTTGCTTCCGAGTAGTTTTACACATGAAATAGGGGAAAAGATTATACGAGAAGTAATTGACGAGTCTACAAGAGGACGCTTTCAGCAAGACGAAATTATCGGAAATAGTGTTACGTTGATTTACGGATTTTCTGACTTTATTTTTCACGAACGCTTAACGGAAGAAGATTTTGCCAACGCTGTTTCTATTTTGAAAAACAGAATGGATGCAATCGGACAACCCTATGTAATTGGCTTTTCAGGGTTGGGTGGCAGGAACATCGCTATAAAAACATCGCCTTTAAGGATGGGAGAAGATTTTATAAATCTTATTGGCGGCTCCGGGGAGGATATTCGTATTGAAACAAAAACCGGAGCCGGATTTAATCACTGGAATATTTCGGCGTTTTTCGTTAGGGAAGCATCATGGGATAATTATGTTATTGATGTTATACTGAATGATAACATTTTGGATTTTGAGGAAATAGTTGATGAAATCCTTAATGATACCGTTTTTCTAACAATCAACGGCGTTAGAGTAAGCAGCACGGTATTTACCGATCCAAATAGCAGGATAATCGGCTTTTCCGGATTTCCTTTTATTAGCCACTTAGAGATGTCGAGAAGAAATAAGTTTATACTCGACTTGCTCCAAGAAATCGTTAACGGAGAAATGATAGGATACACGACTGATAGCGGTGGAACGCTTGGTGTCGATTTAGAACTTCTCAATATAATTTGGGATGATAACAGAAATGTAGAGCAACATTACAGGTGGGGCGTTAACAGCGATAGTCACGAAGCTACGCGAGTGAGAAATATCATAGCGGAACAATTTGAAAATGTAACTTTTCGTAGAGATCGCGGAGGCAGGAATTTACGAATATTTCTTAATTTGGAAGTGAACGACGAACTTCCGCAACGGTTTTTGGATTTGGTGATTGATATTTATACAGCTTGCGATTTTGATAATACTTCTTATGATTCTATACTATTTTTTAACGAGAATAATACCGAAACTAACGACCGTTTTAGAATCATTTTCAGAAGAATAAGAAGTTGGTCTTTCTTTGATAACCCAAATGTCGGCAAGATATCATATACCTATTTGATTACTGGTCCGACATTTGAAAGATATAGAGAAGAAATGGAAACCTTGTTTGAAACTTTAGATTTTTTTATAAATAAACCGGGCGAGCGTTGGTGAAATTTAACTATCGCATGTCTGTATTGCTTCATCAATTATTAGATGATTATGACGAAGAAGCACACCAATAATTTATATAGCTTTCTGTTGATTATTTTGTGGTTAAATAGCTGAGTAAACTTCTGCTAAACAGCATTAACTGAAGTTAAATATATTCCCAAAGCTTATATAATGGGTACAATCCACGGTGGGATATCCAAGTGGCCAAACATACCCGCTTTCCAATGCCGTGTATATTTCGGAAATTAGTGTATCATAAAAAGAATATAAGTGTAGACAACGGAAATTAGGGAAGTGGAAAAATGGAAGAAAAATATAATTTTTGATATTATTTCTTCTGCAACGCCTCAAACTATTGTGATTTGAGACATTTTATAATTTGGAGATTTTTTGCAGAAAATCGGGAACTTATCGGGAACGCACAAGAAAAACCGATAAAATTTAAGAATAGTGACTATGCAGACAACTAATTTGCATAGTTTTTATTTTACGAAAAATAGGTATTGAATATTAAAAAAATATATGTTATAATATTAATATTGAAAGAAGGTGAAGCTATGTCTGCAACTTATACTATCAACGAACTTAGTCAAAAACTACAACCGGTGTTTGAATCCGCTCCGGTTTACAAGGCTGTGTTGTTTGGCTCTTATGCAAAAGGAGTTGCGAACGAGAACAGCGACATTGATGTTGTGATTGATAGCCGCGGCGAGCTTCGGGGTTTGAATTTCTATGCTGTGCTTGAAGATATGGTTGAAACACTCAAAGTAAATGTAGACTTGTTTGAAGTTTCCGAAATTCGCCAAAATTCACCTATTCAAAATGAAATTGTTGAACAGGGGGTAGTGCTGTATGAACGATAAAGACAAAATTATTTTGCAGAAGATTACAAAGTATTCGCAGGACGCGATTTCATATGTAGGAGATATGGCTTATGATACATTTATTGCTGACAGCAAAACCTTGTCGGCTACCGCCTTTGTTATCGGTCAAATCGGAGAGTTAGCGAAAACAGTAAGCGAGGAAACCCAAACCATGGTTTCAAGCATTAACTGGCGTGGAATCCGAGGGCTAAGAAACCGAATCGTTCACGATTACGAAAATATTGACTTGAAAATGCTTTGGGATGTTATCAAAATTGACCTGCCCGAACTATTAGTGCAAATATCAAAAGCGCTATAAAAAATCAATTCCTAAATCGACGGGAGGTAAAAAAAATATGGGAGCAACGAAAAAGATAAATCCTTATCGAAATATGCTGAAAAACTATCCGGATGTGCTTACCGTTGAACAAATGTGTGAAATTTTAGGTGGGATAAGCACCAAAACAGGCTACAAGTTAATCAACGAAAAAAATTGATAGCGTAAAAGTGGGGCATAGATTTCTAATTCCTAAAAATTTGATTTGCGAAAACGCAAAAAACTCTGCCAGTCCTAAGTCTGGCGCATCTGCCCAATATTACGACAATGTTTGAAAATACAAATTAAAAAATCTACTCATATTCTTTTGAAGAAGTGAGTAGATTTTTAATTTACAATGCCAATTCTTTGCAGGTATAATATATGAGCAGTGGGGTAAGCAACCTCAAAATCATCTGCAAAGAAAGGATTTTTGAAATGGAAGTTCGAGAAAATAAAATTGCAGGAAAGGAGGAAATTCAGGCCGAATGTAATACTTTTGAAATCGATGCGCGAGAAAAAGAAACGGCTCATGAACTTCGTAAGCGGAAAAGTAGAGAGTATTATTATAAGAACAGGGAAGCAATACTCGCGAAGCAGAGAGAAGAATATGCTTGCTTATTTATATAGCATCCATCGATGCGCCTTCATGTCTTATAATCATGTTGCTGCTTATATAAAAAAGATGATTAAAATTTATATTATTTGTGCCCTTGTAGTATATGATGATTCAAAAAATCTTTGTAAAGCAAACGGGTTTAAAGAAATTAAATTGAATGCAGATGAATCTGCCAACAAATATTAGGGGGCAGAGATATGATTAAACAAAACTATAGATATGTGATATACATAAACAGACCTCATGTATTACATCTTTTGATGCATATTTTGGAAGAAGTACTCTTAACTAAGGAACATGAGTTGGTTTTGATGCATTGCGGATTTGGATTTGAAGAACCTATAGGGTTTAGAGAATTAGCTGATTATTTCAAAATGGATGCGCCTGAATTTGCTAAGCAATGTTATGATGAAGCAATTCAAAAAGTTCGTGAAGCAATTTCCGGAAGCGAGTTGGAAGATTGGATATATTATATATAACGCTGTCGAATGGAATTTTGAAAAATTGAAATGACAGATTGCAACACATAAAAGTAAGCTTGAAATTATAAAGTTTCAGCTTACTTTTTTTGTTGAAATAAAATATTTAAAAACCAAAATAGGAGGAATAAAAATGTTTAATAATAATGATATTGGTTGCTATGATGTAACAATAAGTGAAAACAACGAGATTCATGTTGTCGAAATAATTCTTGATACGGACAATAATCTTGTCGAAGATATTTATTGTCACTGCGGTAATGAATTTTGTATACATACATTCGTTGCTCTTTGGAGTGTTAACGAGCATATCAAAGCCAACTTACATCTTGAAAATTTTAGTTGATATTTTGGCATTCTTATGTTATAATTTTTTTGATAGGCGGTGCATTTTATGAGCAAAATAAACGCAAAAGAATATAAATGTTTTGAAGATATTAGACAAGTCCGTTCTGATGGCACGGAATATTGGCTTGCGCGCGAACTTGCGCCCGTTTTGGATTATGCAAAATGGGAAAATTTTTCAAAGGTTATTAACAAATCTATGATTGCTTGCAAAAACAGCGGGCATAATGTTTTAGACCATTTTCCTGAGGTCAGGAAAATGGTTGACATCGGAAGCGAAACAAAAAGAAATGTTAAAGATTACGAACTTTCACGTTATGCTTGTTATTTGGTTGTGCAAAACGGCGACCCGCGCAAAGAAGTTATCGCGCTCGGTCAAACTTATTTTGCCATTCAAACTTACCGTCAAGAAATAGCGGATAGATTCAATCAACTTGACGAGGACAGCAAACGGCTTGTTGTTCGTGGTGATATTAAACAATGGAATCAGTTACTTGTGGAAGCGGCGCATAACGCCGGAGTTATCACCAACGAAGAATTTGCGATTTTTCAAAATGCCGGATATATGGGATTGTACGGCGATATGACTGTTGACGATATTCACGATAAGAGAGGTTTGTCGGTTCGTGAGAAAATTCTTGATTTTATGGGAAGTGAAGAACTTATCGCAAACCTTTTTCGTATTTCTCAAACGGAAAGTAAATTGAAACGCGAAAATATTTACGGCGTGGACGAAGCGACAAACGCTCATTATCAAGTCGGACACGAAGTAAGGGAAGCCATTAAACGTGTCGGTGGAACAATGCCGGAAGATTTACCAACGCCCGAAAAAAGCATTGCGAAACTTGAAAAGGAACAATTTGCTAATTTGAAGAAAAAGGGTAATCAGCTTATGTTAGACGAATAAAATTTAATTTAAGTTCGAAGTGTTTTGCCGCTATGAATATACAATGACAAACTGATAAAAGGAGCTGGCCAGTAATGTTTTTCTTTTTTGATAATATTTCTAATAGTAATGATGTTCCAAGTGTTCAGCAAATGTTATTGCCACATATTGAAGCCTTGAAGAATTTAGATGGTCGTGCATGTATAAAAGAAATGAACGCCAAAACAATAGAAATAATGGGGTTGCCTGAGTCAATAACGACCATTCCTCATAGTAATAGTGATAAAAGAACTAAAGTTGAATACAATTTAGCATGGGTTCGAACATATTTGAAGAAACGTGGTCTTATTGAGAATCCGGATAGAGGCATTTGGTCTTTAACTGAAAAATTTAATGAACTAGAAGAATTAGATGCGACTGAGATAGTTAGAACCGTGCGTCAAAGTAGTTTAGATAACCAAAATTCAACCATTGATTCCTATGAAGCTTTTGAAAAATTAGTTTGGGGAACTTTGAAAGATATTTCAAAGCTGCAAAATAAAGAAATTTTTTCTGCTTCCCCTCAATTCCCTTGTGATTTTATATTACCGAATGGATTGGAAGGAATAGAAGGTCCAATTTATGTTGAAGTAAAGTCAAATCTACGTGATGAATGGGTTCACCGCTCTATAATAAGTATAACTAATTCCTTGGAAAATACTGCGGTCGGCAGTATACTTTTAATTTCCAAGTCGGAATTAACGGAAAAATCTAAACAAGACTTGTATGAAAAACTTGATCGTTTGACACCTATGCATATACACATTTGGGATATCAATATGTTAATGGATAGAATAGATCCAGATTCTGATTATGTAGAATATTTGGTTAACCCACAGCAAATTTTACTTAAAAATGCAATTGAACAATCTGATGAAGTTTTTGTGCAAGACCAAGAGAAAGTTGTAGAAAAATTCAGACAAGAATTTTTGAGTGGCAATATTACACTTTTTTTGGGGGCAGGGGTTTCTAAGGCTGCCGGAGTTCCTTTGTGGGACGATTTGATAAACAAATTGCTTGTTGAATTGATAAAAACAACGATTAAAAGTGATGGTATAAGTGAAAGTGATGTAGAATCATTAAATAAGTTAGCCTATAAAAATAAAGATGATTCTCCTTTGATTCAAATGCGATATATAAAAAGTGCATTTGAATTGAATGAATATTATGAAATTATACATCAAGCACTTTATTCCAAAAATATTAATTATAACGCTAAATTATTAGATGCCATTGTGAAGATTGCGACACCAAGCCTTTCTCACAAAGAAATAAGAAATATAGTTACATATAATTTTGATAATCTTATTGAAAAATCATTTAAGGCAGCTGCACAGCCATATAAGTCAATATATCGTGAAAAAGATGTTGCCGGAGCGGAATGTCATAATATTTATCATGTACATGGTTATTTGCCTGATGATTTAGAAAAAATTGACCTAAAGGAAGTTGAATTGATTTTTTCAGAAGAAGATTATCACAAAGTGTATAGAGATGCTTATAGCTGGTCTAACATAACACAACTTAACTTTTTTAGAGAAAGTACGTGTGTTTTTATTGGTTGTTCATTAACCGATCCAAATCTAAGGCGTCTACTTGATGTTGCAGTAAGAACGGAAGAGGAAAAGAAGCCAAGGCATTATGCTTTTATGGCAAGAAAAACTTTCGGTGATTCATTGAAAGATTATAATATAAGCCAAAAAGCTTTAAATGCATATAAAAACATGGATAATAGTTTGAAAGAAAGATTTTTGCGAAGACTTGGATTAAATATAATTTGGGTTGACAACTATGATGAAATACCCAAAATTCTAATGAAGTTGATAGCTCGATAAATAGCAATGATGAGTTTTGGTAATCTTAATAAAATTTAAAAAGCCTGTGAATTTCATTCACAGGCTTTTTCTATGCCTATAATTATTCCGGAATTTCTCGCATATACATTGTAAAAAGGGGATGACACTATGAAGTTTATTGTTACAAGCAATTTCAAAAATGAAAACACAAATGATATTAAAATATTGGTAAATAAAAAACTTGCGAAGATAATCAGCCAAAAAATCAAGTGAATTTCTTGCGTATAATTATCTGTGTATGGTATAATGCTTGTACCATAAATTATAGATAGTTATACTAATTTACGGAGGTATAACTGTTTATGAAAAATGTTGCGATATACTGCCGCTTATCCGATGAAGATGACGACAAGAAATTTGAAACTGACGATAGCGGAAGTATACAAAATCAAAAATCTATGCTTACGGCATACGCATTTGAACGGGGGTGGCACATTTACGACATCTATTCCGACGATGACCGCAGAGGGGTTGACACCAATCGACCGGAATGGAGCAGATTACTAAAAGACGCAGAAACAGGCGAGTTTGACATTATTCTTTGCAAAACGCAATCAAGATTTACTCGCGATATGGAAATGGTGGAAAAATATATCCACACCAAATTTTTAGAATGGGGCATACGATTCGTTAGTATTGTAGATCACGCCGACACCGAAATCAAAGGAAACAAAAAACAACGGCAAATCAATGGTTTAGTCAATGAATGGTATCTTGAAGACGCTTCGGACAACATCAAAAAGACATTGCGGCACAAAATGCAAAACGGCGAATTTGTCAGCGGGCAACCGTCATACGGATATTTGAGAGATGCGGATGATAAGCATAAAATTGTGATTGATGATGTTGCGGCGAATATCGTTAGAGAAATATTTGAGCTGTACAAGCAGGGTTCGGGTGTAATCAGCATAGTAAAACATCTTAATTCGTGCGGTGTGCAAACCCCGACAGCACACAAATTAGCATTGGGGATTAAGTGCAGAGATAATTACAACGCTATGTGGGCGCCTGGAACGGTTCGCCAAATTCTTCGTAACGAAATCTACATAGGGCATCTTGTGCAGGGCAAGCAAACCACAATAAGCTATAAAATCAGCAAAATGAAGAAGATTGACAAAAGCGAGTGGCTTAGAACCGAAGATAATCACGAAGCGATAATCGACCTTGAAACGTGGAACGCCGTTCAGCGAAGAATTACAAGCCGTTCTCGTCCGGTTTTAAGTAGCGGCGAAGTTCATATTTTCGCGCAAAAGGTTAGATGTTCCGAGTGCGGTGCTTCGTTCGTTCGGAAAAATCAGCAACTAAAAGGCGGTAAGGGATATATTGAATACTTGTATTGTAGCGGAGTTAAGTACGGCAATCGTGTATGCTCCAACAAACACGCCTTGCGATTCGACAAGCTGACGGGACTTGTGACTGACGAAATCAATTCACTTTTAGACCGATATGCTGACGGTGAAGAAGTATTGAACGAATTGCGCGTTAAGGACGATACAAATTGTGTTACCAAGGCTCTTGAAACCGAATTAGCACAACTCAATGAACAACTTACCAAGAAACAAGGCTATTTCAAGAAATTGTACGAGGATAAATTGAACGGACGAATATCGAACGAACAATTTGACGAGTTAAATCAAGGATTCAAGTCGGACATTGATGCTTTGAATTTGAGGGTTAAATCAATCAACTCTGACTTGCTCAAAGCTGACGAGAGCAAGAAAATTCAAGTTGACAAACAAGAGGTGCTCGAAAAGTATTCGCGAATTGAATTGTTAGACAGAATTGCCGTTGACGAATTTGTGGAAATTATAAAAATCGGTTCGCTTGACAAACTTGCTAATACAAGGAATATTCACATCGATTTTGCTTTATGATTATTTACCATATGAACATCAATATGGCGGTTGGCGAATCGGAATCCGCTCGCACGATGGATTGCGATACTGGTATTACGCGCATCTTCGCAAAGATACGCCGTTTCACCCTGACATCGTTGAGGGCGAAATGGTCCGCGCGGGGCAGGTGATTGGCTACGTTGGTCGTACGGGCTACAGCCGCACTGAAAATACCAATAATATTCGGGTTCCGCATTTGCATTTGGGTTTGCAACTTGTGTTCGACGAGGCAGAGAAGGACGGATATTACCAAGTTTGGATTGATTTATACGCGATTGCGCGGTTGTTGTTGCAGAATCGAACGAGCGGAAATTAATGTGCACCATAATCGTTAAAACGGTTTGTGAAATTTTACAAAACTCTCCTATAATCAAATTGTAAATAAAATTAACAATTTGATTATAGGAGAGTTTTTTATGCAGAAAATTGTAAAAAAGTGATGGGTTTGGTTTTGTCGGCGTCGATTGATAAATTACGATTACAGTTGTAGAAAGGTGTTAACAAAACACTTTTATTTTTTAAGCAAATGCTTATATCATCGCAGATTCCACCCATTGTATTAAAAAATATTATGTTTTTGCAGAAAAGTCTGGCGTTTTTTAGATTTATGTGTTATAATGTCAGATATATTGACAAAATATTACAAGGTAGGTGTTTTCAATGGTTCTACGAATCGGTATCTGTGAAGATAACGAAAAAGACATGAACATACTCAAAGGGTACATTGATGCGCTGGCATCAAAATACCCTTATTTCAGCATCAAGACTGATATGTACCGCTCAGGAAATGACATTCTCCTCCATTACGATAGAGCAAGCAAATCCGAACACTATGATATGATTTTCTTCGACAAAGACTTGGGAGATGCTGACGGAATCGAAATTGCTCACGAGATAAGAAATAAATATGACATGAATGTTCTGTTTGTATATGTAACCAACTTTAGTCAATTCTTAAACTCTGCGTCTGAAACAGACATGTTCAGGTACTTAACCAAGCCTGTTCCGCAGGATAAATTCAATAATATTTTCAACTTTGCTGTTAGGAAGATAAACCTGCAAGAGAAAACTTTTCATTTTACGTCTAACTATGATAAATTCCGAGTATTCGCAAGAGATATATTGTATTTTGAAAGAGACGAGCCTAATTTGACAACCTATATTTTTATGACCGATGGCAAGCAGTACACTACGCCGAAGCGATTGAGTGTCGTACTCGAAGAACTGAAAGACTACGGCTTCATCTGTCCTCACAGTACATACGTTGTCAACTTGGCTTATGTCAGAGAGGTTAAGCGCGATTGGCTCTACATGGATAATGATAAGGAAATCTCTATCAGTCGGGCGCGCACCACTAAAGTTAAGCAACAGTTCTTGGAGCACGATTACCGGAGGAGTGATGTATGACGGTATTTGGCACGGAATTAAGCTGGATACATTTTTCTCAATTTGCTATTATGTTTACGGATTACATAATAGCGTTTTTATTTTTCAAAAACTTTTTGGGGCAGGAGAATGGTAACAAGATTAAAAATATTTTTTGTGCCTTTGCCTTTGTTGTCGTTGTAGTTTTGACAAATCAACTTTTCATGGAATCCACAGCCATAATGATGCCATTATCATTATTGATTTACACTTTGATTACTTTTCTGTTATTTAATGGAAAGTGGTATTGGAAACTGTTGGCAGTTTCTCTATTTTTTGTTATTGTGCACTTATTGGATTTATTTGCTATATTCAGCTTGATGCGGATAGCAAACATAAACACACAGGCTATATTTGACAATGGAGCATTGTTTTTTAGTGCAACGATAATTTCAAGGGTACTGCTATTGCTGACAACAAAAATTTTAGGACATTTCAGAAATAAAGAGAATAAACATATATCATTTGAATATTGGATTGCTATAATAACATTCCCCGTAATCAGTAGTTTTGTTATATATTTGATATTTGAATTTAACTGGAGATTACAAAGTGCGGAAGTGACTGCTACGACTGTCATTGCATTATTCGGCATACTATATATAAATATATTTGCTTTTCGATTGATTAACTTTTTTGCTAATAAAACCGAACGAGATACAAAAGCCGCCATCATTCAACAAAACTTTGAAAAGCAGGTAGAAGAGTGCAAGCGCTTAAATTACCTCATAACTTCAAGGGGCAAGTTCTTCCATGATATTAAACACTTCAAATCTACTCTTGACGAATTGGTAGAGAAGAAAAATATCGACAAGGCTCTGCAACTCTTGGAAGAAGTAATGGAGTTGGAAGCTCTGCAAACAAAGGAGTATGTGCATACCGGGGATGATGTTATAAACGCTCTCTTTAATTATCATATTGCACAGGCTGAAAAGAATGGCATCAAGGTTGATGTGGGTGATGTATATTGCCCTAAAGGTCTGAGGTTTGACATTGCTGACTTATGTTCCATTTTTGGGAATAGTCTTGAAAATGCTGTTGAGGCTTGCATGAGAATGAAATCCGGAGAGAAGTTTATAACAATCGGGTTGAGGTACTGTCAAGACAGTCTGGTATATCGTGTGACAAATTCAACGGATGGGAAAGTGGTGAAAGGTAAGCGGTGGTATGATTCCACCAAAACAACCATGGGGTTGAGTGGTCTCGGTATTGAGATTATGGAAAATGCAGTAGAGAAATATGGCGGCACTTTCGGTGCGGAACTGAAATTTGATGAAGAGAACAACAAACATTTCTTTGAAGTCGGCTTTTCTATAAGCAATAAATGACAATTTTCTTGACATGATAAAAAAAAATCTTTTCTCGGAAAGACGAGTGAATGAGGCTGTGCTATATGTTATATAGCACAGTCTTTTTGTTGTGCGAAAATATGCAGAGGAGGATAATCGAATGAGAAATGGTACAAAAGCTAAGGTTTTTGTAATGGTTGCCGTAGTTGCTACGGCAATGTCTCAGCTTGTTCTGGCTGTGTCAGCATATGCACGATGGGGTCTTGGTTGCAGTAGCTTTCTTCACAAGCGAGAAGTTCCTGCTAAACTAAGGCATACTTACGAGGGCTAAACAAGCGAAACAAGAAGCCTGCGCCTCGGCGTGGGCTTTTTGTTTCTTATAGGAGGATTTTATAATGCTATATAAGCTGGGTATGTATTTAGGTGAAACTTTCTACATGAGCCGACTTGCAAAGACGGGAGAAACATTTGATGAGGGTGATGTTGAAGTTTATGCCTATGGATTTGAAATGTTCTGGGAGAATGTTCTGGCGCTTGGTTTCATTCAGATATCAGGTATAATAATAGGACTTGGATTGGAAACGATGTTCTTCTTACTGGCATTTCTGTCTATGAGAAGATGCGCCGGAGGATTCCACGCTTCGACAAGCGGACGGTGCTTTCTGTCCTCGTTGTTAATTTATGCAATATTTTTATTGCTGTTATTTGTAATTCCTCAATGGATTGTGGGGTATGTAGCCATGATATGTGTCGGCGCTTCGATTGCTCCGATATTGAAGCTCGCTCCGTTCAGAGATAAGGGAACTCCGCTTGGTCCGAACTTAACAAAAAAATTCAGAAAAATGTCGAGGATAATCCTTGTCATACAAGCTGTTGTTATTACCGGATTAAGCGCGTTAGTAATCGCGTCATCTTTTATGGGATTCTCGATTGCCGATATAATCACATCTGCTACATTGAGCATGGCATTAGGGCTGTTTACATCAGCGTTCGCTCTGGTACTTGCGAAGTTAGCCAAGCAGGGAATATAAAAAATATTTAAATGAGTTGAAAACTCCTGCTTTTTGCAGGAGTTTTTTATTAGAATTGAGAAATTTGCAAAAAAACTTGAAAAATTTTTAATATGTGGTATACTGTTGTTATACAATAGTACAAACAGTATTTTTAGGAGGGTAAAACTATGAGTGAGAATAAGATTGAAAATGTAGAAATGGAAGCGGTTGACGCAGGTTGCGTGAGTATTTCCAGCGATGTGGTGGCAACAATCGCATCAATGGCGGCGAGCGGAATCGAGGGCGTTACGAGTATGATTTCCACGATTTCGAGCGGATTTGCTGAACTTTTGGGTAAGAAAAACGTTGCGAAAGGCGTTAAAGTTGACGTTGACGAAAACAACGCAGTGATTGACTTGTACATTACTGTTGAGTACGGCGCGAAGATTCCCGATGTCGCTTGGAACGTGCAAAGCAAGGTGAAATCGGAAGTTGAATCTATGACAGGCTTGAACGTTACCGATGTGAACATTCACATTGAGGGTGTTAGTATGCCGAAAGTTGAGAAAGATGTTGAGCCGACTGAGGTTGAGGAGTAAAAGCAAAATGTGTAGGGGCGAACTGTGTTCGCCCGCAAGCATAATTGGTATTTTCGGGCGAACACAGTTCGCCCCTACGAAAACAAGGAGCGTTGTATGAACAGAAGACGAGCGCGGGAAGAGGCATTTATCATATTGTTTCAACTTGAATTCCGCAAAAATTTAGACGAATTATTGGAAGATTTTTTCGAGGCGAACGAAAATGTCGGCGAACAGGCGGATTATATCCGCCAAATTTGCGAACGCGCCACTCAAGAGCGCGAGAAAATCGGCGAGATTATCGAAAAATATTCCACGAATTGGAAGAAGGACAGGATTTCGCTTGTAAGCCTTGCGGTTATGCGGCTTGCGACGTGCGAGATGCTGTATTTTGACGACATTCCGAACGTTGTTTCGCTTGCCGAGGCGTTGGAACTCGGGAAAAAATTCGAGGGCGAAGAATCGGTTGGGTTTATTAACGGAATCCTCGAAAATGTTCGCGCGGAGGCGGAAGGCGCGAAACCCCCTGTAGGGGACGCTGTCCTCAGCGTACCGCCGGAAGTTTTGGAGGTTGAAAAATAATGGAGGAACGTGTGTTTTTCACCGTTTCGCAGGTGAACACCTACATAAAATCCATATTTGAAGCGGATAAACACCTGCGCGACATCATTGTCAAGGGTGAAATTTCCAACTTCAAATTGCATACATCCGGGCATATGTATTTGTCGCTCAAGGACGATGGCGGCGTGCTTCGCGCGGTGATGTTCCGCGGTTCGGCTGGGAAATTGCCGTTCAAACCGCAAAACGGAATGAAAATTATCGCGCACGGCAGAATCGGCGTTTACGAGCGGTCGGGCGATTATCAACTTTACATTGACGGAATGCAGCCCGACGGCGTTGGCGCGCTTCATATGGCGTACGAGCAGCTTAAAGCGAAGCTTGCCGAGGAAGGCTTGTTCGACGAACGGCATAAGAAGCCGTTGCCGAAATATCCGCGTAAAGTTGGGATTGTTACGGCGGCGACGGGCGCGGCGGTTCGGGATATTTTGAATATTCTCTCGCGGCGGTTCAAGTGCGCCGATGTTGTGCTTTACCCTGTTTTGGTGCAGGGCGAGGGCGCGGCGGCGCAGATTTCGCAGGCGATTGGTTGGTTCAACGCTAATCGCGCGGCAGACGTTCTAATTGTCGGGCGAGGTGGAGGTTCGATTGAGGATTTGTGGGCGTTTAACGAGGAGCCGGTTGCGAGGTCGATATTCGCGAGCGAAATTCCAATAATTTCGGCAGTCGGACACGAGGTTGACTTCACGATTGCCGACTTCGTTGCGGATATGCGAGCTCCAACGCCGAGCGCGGCGGCGGAACTTGTCGTTCCGAGCCAGATTGAGCTTTCCGAGCGGATTGGAAGCTTACATTCGAGGTTATTATTCTGCGCGCGGCAAGGTTTGGAGCGGCGGCGAACGCGAGTTGAATCGGTTGCCGATAAGCCTGTAATGCGCAATCCTGCGGTGAAGATTGACGAACGGCGCGTGATGTTGGATAATGTTCAGAAGCATTTCGAGAACGCCGCGAAATCGCTGATTGGAAGCAAGCGGCAACAATTTTTGGTCGCAACGTCCAAGTTGGAGAGTTTGAGTCCGCTCGGTGTTATGAATCGCGGGTTCGCGGCGGTGAAAGCCGCGAGCGGCGAGGTTGTTAAGTCGGTTGGGCAGGTTAAGTCGGGCGATAAAGTTGAGTTGGTTATGTCGGACGGAAGCGTTAGCGCGGAGATTTTGTAAAAACACAATCCTCAGTCGCATAAATCGCGACAGCTCCTTTCAAAAGGAGCCTTAAAAGCAAAGGAGTTTGCGCAATGAAGAAAAGTGCGTTGATGTTATTACTCGCCGCTATTATGGCGGTTGGCTTGGGGTGTGGTGGAACGGTTGAGGAAGAGTATGAAGTTAGCGTGGGCGAACCTGCAGTAGGCGACGAGTTAGCTGTAAGTATGGAAAATCCGCTTGGTGCACCTGTTTTTCAGATACACGATGAATCAACGGATTTTTGGTTGGTTGCGGCGATAGAAGATGAAGGAATATTTTTGTACGGCGGCAGGGATTTTGGAATGACGTTGTACAAAAACGGTCAAATAACATATTTTGCCGATTGGCGTTGGTGGCAACCGCGGCTTATATTTCCTCAACTGATGTATTACGACTTTAGCGGTAACGGCGAGCGAGAGTTGGCGGTGATATTGCCTGCCGGCTCAGGAACCGGCGTTTCGATGTTTGATTTACATATAGTGCGAGGCAACGGCGATTTGGTTGTGCCGTTGTTGGCGCACGAGGTTCATGAGTGGATGACCGAGCCGTTGACAGGCGAGTTCAGTGGTGGCGTATTCGGAACTATTGTAAATTTTGAGTTCGAAGGTAGCGAAATAAAGGCGACTATTGCAGTCGGAAGAATGTACGAAAATGCTGCAACGCCGCAATTTTTCGGCGAGATACAA
>Ga0123355_10006058_pt1 | contig 17820 bp, 12 predicted proteins | sample TergutEmb28metaG_3_FD_89872 | JGI IMG/M metagenome (GOLD analysis project Ga0123355, IMG submission 89872) | Embiratermes neotenicus P1 segment gut microbial communities from Petit-Saut dam, French Guiana - Emb289 P1 | ecosystem: Host-associated > Arthropoda: Insects > Digestive system > Gut ... | reverse complement strand
TCAGTTTCAACGCCGTAGATGTCACAGGTCGCCAACACTTGGCAATTTAGATAACTCGCACTAGCACTTTTGGATTGTTTCAATTTTAAAGTCGTAGATGTCACAGGTCACCAGCATTTGACAATTTAGATAACTCGCACTAGCACTTTTGGACTGTTTCACTTTCAACGCCGTAGATGTCACAGGTCGCCAACACTTGGCAATTTAGATAACTCGCACTAGCACTTTTGGATTGTTTCAATTTTAAAGCCGTAGATGTCACAGGTCGCCATCACTTGGCCACAACATTCAAAATCACATTTATTCAACCCATCTTCTCTAGAATATATTTTAATACCATCCTACAAACTTGTTCTTCCAAGAAAATTCCACCAGATTCCAGTATTTATTTTATTTTGTCTATATGAGCTACACGATTAGGCGGCATTGTCTTCTATCTGCCTAACATTCATCGTATACCTGCACAAATCACGAAGTTTACGTTACGTAATATGCTTCAGGGTCTGACACCCCAAATGCCATAAACTGACTTACACCAGTCCCATTTGGCGCCACAACTATATGCATGCCACCGATACCGTCACGTTTAGTTACACGTACTTGCTGGAACCTATTAACCAGATCTTTGCGGAAAATAAGTGCAGTTTTCATCGCCACGTCTACGTGTCACGTGAGCATCACAAGTTCAAGTCTACGTGTTTAAATTTATTTCCTCCTTACCTGCTGGTCATAGACATTATTTGGTATTTTTATACATATATACATGACGAAGATAGAAGTTTCTCACTTAACGACGCTGCCAATTTATATTATTATAACCGTCGGGAGTACAGAAGATAAAAGAGCATGGAGAAATAGTGGAATGATAATGACATACTACAACAGATTTTCTTGGAGAAGAAATGTGTCGTAATGCGACTGGACCCACCAGAATCCCATATGGAGTAGTCACGAATCGAACAGGGACCTCCGCGCTTACAGACAAGGACTGACAACCTGAGTGTGAAGTTGACCTGTCACCTCCATCTTGAGAAGAAGCTGACAATGACAACGAGATATGCTGACACATCCCCACATACCGTCATGGCGTTTGCAGCGATAGCTTTAACTTTCAATTTTTTTCCAGCCTGTCAACAAATCTACAGCTTTTTAATAACATGCCTAAACAAAAGACGAAAAGTCACTCTGAGTCACTGGACGTGGGGCGTATGTTCTCACGTCATCACTTCTGACTGGTACTGTCGCACAGCAGTTACTGTTCATACATTTTCTTGTCCAGGGCTATACATGTGGTTAGCAGTGGGTACAAGCGGGTACACGCGAGTAGATGCGAGTAGAAACGGGTACACGTGGGTAAATGCGGGTAGAAGCGGGTACACACGGTTAGATGCGGGTAGAAGAGAGTACATGCGGGTAGAAGCGGGTACACGCGAACAGATGAGGGTAGAACCGGGTACACGTGGGTAGATGAGGGTGCAAGTCGTCTACTAAATTTAGCGGTTTTTTAAAGCCAGTGTGTATAGCTATTCCCAACAATGAGCCTGCAGGCTTGACCAACGACGCATTTTTCTTCAACTTGCAATGAAATAATTTTCTCACAGTACGCGTCCATCAATTCTTTAATTGACGCTTGAATGAATGCGTAGTTCACAGAAGCCATTTCCACCCCACCCCACCCCCTCCCCCTCCCCGATGAGATCCAAAGTGCCAAACACTCGACAACCATTCATAGCTCAAGTGTAACGTGATGTGATATGAGAGAAGAAAATCTGCTCTGCAATGGAAAAGTGCAAGATTACTTATGTTCATTACATTTCAGTTTCAACATTCAACTTCAAGATGTGGATGAACGTTACGGAACCTAACTCTATGATGTCATCAACAGCCATTACAAGCCCAAGAGCAACTGGCAGTCCAGTCACAATTATTGAACGAGGCTGTAGCGCCTTCGATACTGACAGAGACTTTAAACAACCCACAAGGAACAAATATCGAAAGATGAATTACTAAGGCGGTCATAAGCTGCCCATAGAACACAGTATTTGTTTAATTCAGGAGAAGCTGCACTGGGGAAACAGGCAGACCGTGGGGCGTGATGCTTAGGGAACACAGACGAAACTTGGAATTAAGTCACTTGGAAAGATTCAGACTAGCAGAGCATTCGTTTGAAGAGAATCGCAGTGTGCTTTGGGAAGAAGCAAAGATTTTAGAAACTGAAAAGAATGCAGTGTACAGGAAGCATAAGGAAGCGGCCTACATGTCATGTCTACAAAATCCTATTAGCCGACCCACAGTCGAAAATTCTCCCATCTGCCACCCTTTGATCACGAATGACCTGTCTTAATACTATTTTCTGATCCCGTGAAGATTCGCAGCTTCTCCACAGGTAGTGTGAGTGGTGTTTGGTTCTTTAATGCGTGTGTTATGATTCTGCATTATGTGTCTATGATTAGATCAGTTTGTGTTCATAGCTCTGATTATGGTTCCGATGGTTTAAATTTGTGGTGTCAGGCGCTATTCTTTGAGTTTCGTAGTTGCTCTTTAAATTTTCTGCAGCATATTTCCTGTTATAACCTGCGGACAAGTTCTGTTCTCAGGAACTTACCTACACTTGTGAGTGTTTCAGTGGTACCCTGTGACTGAGAACAGCTTGATCTAAGGGATACGACGGAATAGGTACTTCATGCCTGAAGACGGAAGCAGAGCCGGCTTCCGAAACGCAGTGTATTAGTGTTTATATACCTGTTACACGATGGACAAAATCCAAAAGAAAAATATTGTATGTGTACAACATTTTTCTGTTACATTAAGGCTTAACTACCTAAAAGGCGAAGCTTGGCGAAATAATGTTTCATTAATAGTTTTCTTCGAAATCGAGAAAAAGGAATGGATCTCGGTTAAAATAAGGCGTGACAAATAGTGATTAAAAATAATCCGTGTCAATTCGGACAAACGCCGTAAATATAGGTCTAATCCGTACGTGGATGACGAAGTTCCTGAAGTCTAAAGCAGCTGACTGTACTGGCATACAAACTGTCGCACCGAATGAAAATTTAAAAATATAATAACATAAACAACCAAGTGGATGCAACAATAATAATTTTATTAATAATTTCAATCAGCTCAACATGTTTCGGGCTAAATTGTCGCCCGAAACATGTTGAGCTGATTGAAATTATTAATAAAATTATTATTGTTGCTGAAGAATAAAAGACAAACTTGATGTCACTTGCTATTTTATTTCACTTCTTATATCCTCAACATGTTTCGGACACTAATATATCCATCATCAGGAACTTGCGACTATTCTGTTGAATTACCACATCGATCGTATTGTTCTTGGTTCGATGTGTGTTGGAGTTTCGGTGTGGTTGGGTTGGAGTGGTATCCATGTTGCAGGCTGAAGCACAACTGGTGTTTCAGCCTGCAACACGGATACCACTCCAACCTAACCACACCGAAACTCCAATGTCCGAAACATGTGGAGCACATAAGAAGTGAAATAAAATAGCAAGTGACATCAAGTTGGTCTTTTATTCTTCAACTATCACAATGGTGCACGGTCCAATAAACATTAGATTATTATTGTTGCAACTAGTTGGCTGTTTATATTATTATATCAGTGACACACGGTCACACAAACATCAGAAGTGAACATTTAGAAACACGTTCATTTGGGAAGTACATACAATAATCCTACTTGCTGTTAAAAGTGTTTTTAAGAAGTGTATTATCCCCAAGTTTAGTGTAGAATTTTCACTTGAAACTTAACGCGAAGTTAAAATTGGGTTTGGAGGTAAAACGTATCACTAATTATTCAACAATTTAAAGGCACTGTTTTACCTTATAGAGTTAAGGAAGAGATGAACATCGTATATACAATTAAAAAAAAAGAAAGGCTAATTGGATGGGTCACATGTTGCGTAGAAACTGTCTTATGAAACACATTATTGAGGGCAACATAGAGTGAAGGATAGAAGTAACAGTAAGACGAGGAAGAAGACATAAACAACTACTGAATGACTCTCATGAAACGAGAGGATACTGGAAATTCAAACAGGAAGCACCAGCTCGCTCTCTGTTCAGAACTCATTTTGGAAGAGCAAATGGATATGTCGTAAGACAGACTACAGAATGAATGAATGAATTTTTATTCCATGTTTTACGGCGCTGAGTAATATGGGAATATGTTTTTGAAATTCCTGAGGCAAAGACTTTGTCAGAGAAAGTCGCGGCATGTTTAAAGACACTATACGGACATTTGATTGAAAGCACAAGAAGAAATCCGAAAGGCACTGCCAGCAAACCGAGTGACGTCAGAACCAGTACAACCTCGACACACTATTGGTAATTATGACAACGCACATCTGTCTTGCGAAATAATATTAATACAATTCCAAAAAAAATATATGTATATATATATATATACTTAGGTTTGAGAGGTCTTTAAACTGTATTAGCTTCAAATGTATATTCTCTTACACGTTTCGGTTCGAATAAGCCGCCTCTAGGGAGATTTGAATATAAAGGAAATCTTGTTGTCGATATGTAAACATACGCAAAATAACATTAATTTACAAACAGGGATTAAAATTATTAACAATTTGTACCTATCATGATGTCTTCCATTATATTTGGTGTGTTGTGCTTCTGCATGCAATCATCTACTTGCAGTCATCTTCGATCCCCGTATGAAGAGTGGAAAGTTATTAAATATTTTTGAAAAAAGGTAGTGGCAACGATGTAAACATAACAACAACAAATTTAAATGTTAGTGTTATGGAACAAGCTATAAAATACATATAGAAATGGATTTTAAAATGTACATGTCCTATAGTTGATTGAATGGTGTTTATTGTATAGGAGAGCACTCTGCACTAAATTAGTTGTATGAATGGGGTGGTAAACGTTTATGTTAGGCGCATGCGTGTTGTAGCTGTATCTCATATGTAATTTTGAAAGGGGGAGGGGGGGTTTCGTACTCCAACATTCTGTTTATTCCTTCGCTATATTTTAAATACAAACCATAGAGTGTAGCAACTTACCCTCATCTTTCCACAGCTTGGTTCACAGTTTCACGCATCCGCAACTGTCGGTTTCCTGCAGCCTGTGTGTAAAACAAGGAAACGTTAAATTCCTTACAGAAATTTACAATGATTATTTTATTTAAACAACGCAAAAGAATCTAATTATAGATACAAAATCCAAATAATATAACACTTAGTAGAATATCATATATTGCTTATATTTACACTACAACATGCTTCGGCCAATTCACATACCCATCAACAGGTAGTCAGTCAAACAAAGCATATAAATGAGTTTGGGTTTTAGGAAGAGGCCTCCCCTTTACAAAGAGTGGTTATCTTGTTTCATTTTAATATTAATATTAACATTATTCCAAATAGTGAAAAAGTAAATGCCATGTTTTTAAAAACGAATATATTGTTCAAACATTCCTATTACGGCAATATCTGTCAAGTGCTATTCTAAACACCCTGCGTCGTTGACTGGAGATAAGTTCCTGTAAGATACCTAGTGGTTGCTAATTTACGTTAACTCGTATTCATGGGTTTGACTGTGTACGTAATTTGGGGCTTGCCCATATTAAAATTCATGTGCATGTTATATTGATTTTACAAGGTGAGACACAAACAACTGTTATAAAACACAGATAACTTCTTATATGGACATGATTTATTTTTATTCTTCAAAATACATTTCTCCTTGATCAATATATTTGTTTGCACGTTCCTTCAACTTCTTTATGCCCTCCAGGCAAGCAGTTTTTGAAGTGTTGTTACGCTCCCTTGTCACTGCAAACTGAATTTCTTCCACTGTTTGAAAATGCCGACCTTTTAAGGAAAATTTTAACTTGGGGAAGAGAAAGTAGTCGATAGGTGCAAGATCTGGCGAGTAAGGTGGGTGGTGGAGAACAGCAACGTTCCTGTTTGCCAGAAACTTCTTTACAATTGCAGCGTTATGAGATGGCGCGTTATCGTGAAGAAGGAACCACTCACTGGATTGGAATTTGGCCGTTCTAACTTGTCGAATTCTCTTCAGTAGCCGATCCAAAACACCCACGTAGAATTCTGCATTTACTTTCTGCCCTTGAGGGACAAACTCTCGATGAATTACACCTTTTGCGTCGGAAAAATAAACAATTAACATCTTCTTCATTCGCGATTTTTGAAATCGCAGTTTCTTTGGTTTTGGAGAGTTTTGTCCCACCCACTCTGCACTCTTTCGTTTGGTGGCCGGATCGTAGGCGAAACACCATGTTTCGTCACCGGTAATGGTATTTTCCAAAAAAAACGTTCATCTTGTCCCATTAAAAGAAGATCCTGGCAGTAAACAACGCGTTCTTGTTTCTGCTGTGTGGTCAAGGCGTGAGGAACAAATCTCGCGCAGATCTTTCCTTTTCCCAAGTCTTCGGTTAAAATCCGGCGAACTATCTCTTTACCAATATTCAAACGATCTACAATCACTTGGAGAGTGGTACGACGGTCTTCTGTCAGCAGACGACGAACAGATTCCACGTTTTCGTCTGTTCTGGCAGTCGAAGGACGACCACTTCTGGCATCGTCTTTCACGTCTTCCCTTCCATCTCGAAAGCGAGCATACCACCGATACACATTAGCATGACTCATGGCAGCGCTACCATAAGCCTTATTAATCAGTTCGATCGTTTCCACAGCACTTTTACTGGCTTTAACACAAAATTTAATTGCCATGCTCTGCTCCTCCATGACGCCGTCGACAAGGCAAAAAATCGTCACTTGCAAAACAAGTTCGTACTCACAGACCACTTAAAGAAACCCGTTGAAGCCTGTCACGTGTTACACGAAGCATAGTACTACGTAGTTACGGTGTCGGCCGCTAGATGTAACGCACAGCACTCTTTTAAAATAACTCGTCTAAAAACTTTTGGCTTGCACCTTGTATGTAACATTTTACCGAAGATCGTTCTGATTTAGGTGACAAAACTTAGTATGCTTTATGTTCCTGTGACCGCGCATCGTGAGCAAAGCGTGAAGAAAGAATACCAACAAGATGCAACAATATAAATGATTTATTGTCAATTGCAGATGTTGATTATTGACTACTGTCTCGACATGTTTCAGGCATCCTTATGCCCATCATCAGGAGAAAAGACCACGTGTTACTGCATATGGGTTTTAGCTGGTAGTGTTGTATGTGGCTGGTTGCGGTGCTGTGGTGCTACGTTGTAGGGTGTGAGCACTGTGAAGGTTGCAGCTCGAGTCGAGACTAGACCGACACCGCATTTGTCACCACAGACGTGTACTGTGCAAAACTATCTGTAACAATCGCACAATTCCTTAAATGAAAGAAAGCCAGAATTCAGTATTTTCTCACACTTGTACGCGGTTGTGTTTCAAGATCAGGATAAATTGACAAATTATTGCATAATTCATTTTATGATCTAATAATAGACAATTAGTACGAAACAAGTCACCGGAATATTACGCTGCGTCCATTGGTAATAGTCGCTGACATTCCGGGAAGCGTTATTTGTTTATACTCAAAGACTAGAGCTCTTCTTAGACTGCTAGACTCTGAATACTGAGGCAGCAAACTTCTCGAAAACGTCTGTAACTATTTATCTTGCAAGACTAGAAGTTCTGCAGCTCCTGAATGACGATTCATGTTTTCTGTGATGTCGCGCCGTGTATACTGATAAACATGTACCTCAAATCTCACTATATTAGCTACCTTTAAATACGAACTGCTTCCAGATATCTTCCCACAACTTACGGATAATAGAAGTACTGTCCTTTGCATCATACAAGAATCATTCATTCATCCTGAACAGTGTCCGAACCGGACATATTTCCTCTTCAGCAGCTCCCCTGACTTGCAAAGAACGACACATTAGGCGCAATGCTCCTAATAAGACGAGACTGAATTTGTCGTGTCTGGCCGTGACTAATGTGGTTGGATCGCCAGCATTCAAATCGATTGTCAGGCTTCCAACCATTCACTCTGGTGTGGCCTGGCCCGTTTCAGTGTCCGCACTCTTACAAGATTTAATATTTTCCTTTAAAATGAGCACTGTCATACTGTTTGCATCATTGACAGTTTACTGAAGGAATGGGCTATTTGTCAGCATTGATCAAAATTATATATTTTATTTTATACAGTCCTTTCTGTCGAAAAATATGCATAGTTTTAAAGTACGTTCCAGCTAATTTAAGTGAAAAAAATAGTGTTCTTATACATAAAATTATAGATGTGTGTTCCATTATTAGAGGACGTACGTGCAAAGTCCAAATCCTGATACATCTCTCTTCGGCATTTCTCTGTACGACTTAGTAAATCACTTGTTCTCGGGTTTCCCTGCTTAGTTCTGTTGCAATGGCTATGCTATTAATCTAGGACGTGTGTCATCCTCTTTATGTGTGTATGAGCTTGGATTGGTATGTAGTCAAACACAAATGTGTCACATAGGTTTATTTGTTGACTTTTGTAGAGCAACTACATGTTTCGGCCTTAGTTGACCATCATCAGTTTGTCTTTACGAGAAATGAGGTAAATTAGCCTTAAGCACTATTTTATGTATACATTGCGCGCTTCGCCGTGTAGAGATCTCTACATTACTGGCTGTATCTTATACATTCATGTTGAGATTAATGATGCTGTGGACTGGAATTCATCGGCTCTGTGGGTCCTTGGTTGTCGAAACATGTAGTTGCTCTACAAAGTCAACAAATAAACCAATGTGACGCAGTTGTGTTTGACTACATACCAATCCAAGCTATGCTATTACCTAATCACGGACATCATAAAATCAAAGTGGACATATCCGGAAAGTAGTGACCATGTTAAAATTTTTCCACTACAGCTCCTATAGTTAAAAAAAAAGGAGAAATCAACGCCGGGTCACCTCTTAAGCCCAGCAGAGCAAATAATTATACTAGAATGCATGTGTATAAAACTTGAATCGTGCGAAGCGACTTTCCATTAGTCCGTGTGCTGGGCTCACCGAACTACCATAGCATGTACACATCTCCATCACTACAACCGAACTTCCCTGTCTGAATAAACAGCGGAGAAGGAATATAGAATAACAGAACCTACATCGACTTTCGGATAAAACCCAAAATGTGACTTCGTAATGCAAAGCGCGAAGTGGGGATGCCCGAAATGGCACTGAACTTCCAGTGAAACATGAAGGCCATATTGAGCGCTTAGTGATTTTGAAATGCCAATCATTTTCATTCGTGCTTATACAGTTCACCACTCCTGTGGTTCACATCTCAAATCCTTATTGATGGCAACAGTCTTCAGGCACTTGTCATTCAGCCATAAAAAAAATATGCATATTTTTACAATCGTGTTTTATACTAATCTAAAACATGCAACGTAAATGAGAAACATTATTTTCCATTATAATAATGAGACACGCTGCTCTACTATAATTCTGCACGCGTATGCCCGTACTATGAGAACACTAACATACTCATCCAACTCCCCTTTCATTACACCAACAAAATACACAATATTTATTCATTACGTACATTTACCATGTTTCGCCTACAAGTTTCGTTGTTACATTCAACATCATCAGGGAGAACTTATGCGCCGTTTACTTAAAAACACGCGATGTCACGCATCTGTTACCTGTGGTTACTACAAAAGTTGTCGCAAATTACAAAAGGTACAATTTTTCATTTACTGAAGTCACAGTATTTATTCAATGCTTAAAATCACAATTGTTGCAATGCTGAGCGGTACATTTAAACCTTAAAAACTTATGATTAAAATTAAATGTATGTAGACAGTCGTCTAGGATCGGCTGTCACTTTCGTGGATTACGCAAATTCTTAGATTGGGTGCATTGGACACAAAACCCGTAAGAAGACACCGTTTCATGTTTCGGTAGAGTTTTTTTGTCGTGTTTGGTCGACCAGCTGCGTATGTTGACACTTTCAAAGGCGGCGGACTGAGGGTGTCAACAAGCAATGTATGTTGACACTGTAGGGCGACAGACCGTGGGTGTGAACAAGCAATGTATGCAGACACTTACTAGGGCGACAGACCGTGGGTGTGAACAAGCAATGTATGCAGACACTTACTAGGGTGACAGACTGTAGGTGTGAAGAAGCAATCTATGAAGATGCTGTCTAGGGCGACAGAATGTGGATGTAAACAGGCACTGTAGATTGACACTGTATATGGCGAAGACTATGAGTGTGAACAAGTAATGTATGTAGACACTGTTTGGGGCGACAGACTACGGGTGTGAACATGCGACTTATGTAGACACCGTCTAAGGCGACAGATTGTGGGTGTGAACAGGCAACGTAGGTTGACACTGTCTAGAGTGACAGACTGTGGGTGTGAACAAGCGGTGTATGTAGACACTGTCTAGGGCGACAGACTGTGGGTGTGAACGGGCAATGTAGGTTGACACTGCCTAGAGCGACAGACTGTGGGTGTGAACAAGCATTTTATGCAGACACTGTCTAGGGCAACAGACTGTGGGTGTGAACAGGCAGTATATGTAGACACTGTCTAGGGCAACAGACTGTGGATGTGAACAGGCACTGCGAATTAAAAGTACGTCTCTAGCTGGACCAGAATTGGCATGTCAGATATTTGTAGAAACCCGCAAACCCCAAATTCAGTCGATTTACTGAGAAATGCTGACTATGGTGAGAAGGCACGTCTCTTTTCCTGCTACATCACCGCCTACTCGATCCTAAAAAATACAACCGCAGTACAACAAATATTCCCTGCTAAAGCTACATAGGCAATAGTAAAAACAATTTCTTTTCCTCTTCAAGCACCTAACTAGGCCATTCATGAAAAATGTAACAGTGTTTATTTAAATATATTCGAAACAAGTCGGAAAAGAAATTCTACAACACAACTCCTGAAAGAAACAGACATGGTATTCTTTCTTTCTTCCTTCCATTTTAGCCTTCTAAAACATGGAGTAGCGTTAGGCAGTGCATATGCTGTATGTTTCAAGTTACAATCTCACCTAAAGCAAATTCAAACAATATAACACATAATAACAAGTACAGAAAGAAAAATTGACATGTACTACACATTACGACAAACCGACTGAAGGATCTCCAAAATAAAAACACGAATAATAGTCCAAGACACACGAAAGTAGAAAGTGTAATGAAAGATCTACTTACGGCATGTATTAAAGGGGCGCAATTTAGAACCTGGAAAGAAGGTAAAAGCTACTGTTGAAAATATTACTGTGTTAATTAGAACTGACACTTTCAGTATAAGTTGGTGTAATATATATGCGTGTGTAGTAACAAATTTCACGTTACTGGCCAACTACTGGCAGACCCACTGGCTAAACAATAAAACATGAAACTAATTAACATAAGGAATAATAGACACTTTAACGTTTTTCTTTAATTAATTTCAACTGTTTTATAAACAATAACAATCACAGTAATACTGTATCATACATTGTTGCACTTTGCATCCCTTTTTTATACAAGACATTATCTTAGTTGAATATTTCCTACGCATTTTAACGTGCCTATATTAGGTTCCAGGGTGAGCTCTAAAGAGAACTGGAACATCCAGCCACCTCATCTTTTAATAAATACGCTGTGTTGAGTGCATTATCCTCTTACTGATTTTCCTCACTGTGTATGTTAAGTGGCCCTGTGAAACACAATCCTCCTTGACAGATAAACGCTTTCTCAAATTTTCAACAGCTGTTATTAAGTTCCACTGCTGATTCAGAAGAAACCACCTGTGGAACCTATTGCTGGGCCAGATAAATTCACTCCACATATTACACCCACTTACTGTAAGATAAAAATATTGTTCTTTCTTCTACTATTCGGTCTTCGGAGTGTCTGCTTCCTTCAAGTTGGACGACAAGAATTTTGCATTAAAGTCATCTCAACCATGCGCGCTACATTTTCAACACTCTTCACCCTACTTGACTTTAAAACAATAATAATATTTCGCAAATAAATACGCACCTATTATAAGACAAATAACAAAAGAAACGTAATATTTTCGCCAAAATAAACAAAGTAGGCCTAAATAAAAACACTTTTCTTTTGTTCTTAACAGTCATAAAATGTGTAACTTCATACAACACGTCTGGTTGTGTTATAAACTCAGTAAAGAAATAAAGGTAAATTATCAGGTAAAACATGTGACTGATAATTTATCCTTTTTTTTTCATAAAATATAGGATTACTGAATCTTCAAGATCTATGTTTTAGAAAGAATAATGCGCACAAAACTTGTGATAAATATAAACCAAACAGACAATAAAGATACAACATAGGCAGTAACAATACAGCATAGACTATGACCTTCTGTGGTACAACGGGACAAACAACACTTTATGTCTTGTGCGTCGTTACCGACGTTTAGGATAAACCTTCATCACCAATACGTCTGTCTTGTAGGTGGAGGCAGCATTTAGCTTCTATACGCCAAAATTGCCTTAGGACTAGACTCTGTAGTCACTCCGAAGATCACAACTAACCCCGCACAAAAAAAATCATATAAAACATAGTATTAACGTTCAAATGACAAACCAAACAAATAACTAAATAACTTTAAACTTGCTCTGGCTCCGGCTTACCTACACCATGTAGTGAGGGCACTTCATTCAGGACCTTTTAGATTTTGGAATTACAAAGGGTGATTCCGCTGCCTTTGACACAAAACAAAAGGAGGCTGCTTAAGCCCTTAGGTAGTGCTAAATTCGAAGGAGTTACAAAATTTCTAGTTCCTGTCAAAGATCAATTCCAGGAAGGGATAACAAGCAAGCAGGGAACATACTAAGTTCGTCTGTCCGGTTCAAGCAATACATCAGTAGCAGTATATTGATCTTTGGTTATGTTACTTACTACAAACATTCAAGATCACTTCCACTAATTAAATACTGAATGGCCTTTCAGAATATTTTGTTAGCCCTCGTCTTTCTTTATTTAGATTGTTGGTATCTATAACAATCAATTTATTATAAAATATAAATAATTACTCGAATTAAATTTACATTAAAATACCGATTTTGAAATGGGCTAGTGCATATTTATGTTAAAATCATAATACTTTATTTTCTTTCAACAACATTTTCTCTTCTATAACTTCTCAGTATCGTCGCCAATTCCCGTCGCAGTGGAATTCAAACACCACAAAAATTCCAAACGTCACTGTCAGAAGGAGAACACTTATGTTTCAAATTCACCCAAAAACGTTAAAATTCATTATCCTTACCCAGTCGTTTCTTGTCTTTCTAATTACATTCAATAAAACAGGGAATAATGTCGAAAGTAGATAATAACTCAAGCATCATTCTAATATATGCTTAAATTCCCTAATGTGTGCAGCAGCAACTTGGTCCTTAGGTTAACAAACAGTCAGTCATAATGCACAAACAAACATTTATAACACGAAAAGCGCAAATGTTCAGCTCTGCTATATAGGAATGTGTGAAAGTACGCATAACAAACATCCTCCTAAATTATTCACCACGCAATTAAGTATTGGGAAGCAGAGGTATAACCCCAGACAATCTTCATCAGTTGTATCATCAGCTTTAAGTATCAGCCAATTTTCCGTCGAGGGAATGGCTCTCTGTACCCACTGCATAGAATACTGAGTGGGTTCCACAACCGTTTCGAAAGCGTGGAAGAAAACAAATATTTCTGCACATTCCGGGAACCTGACCCCAGTTTCCCAGCCCATTTTGATAAAAAAAAAACATAAAAGAGTTTTGTCAGCCTTTAATATTCCTTTTCGTATGACTGCACCTAATAGATCTACATACACAAATATTGAAACAAATAAAAATAGCGTCCGTAGTGACGTGTTAAAAGGGAGTATTTAGGTCAACAACAACGCACAGTTCAGTCGCCGTCGAATCGAAAAGCGTCGACCCGGAACTGTTTTCTGGATAGCATCTGCAGTTTGAAATGGACTAATGAAACTTCACCCACTCAAGGTAGGCAAATCGGTGACGTGAGCAGATTACTTCTTGCTAGTTGGCAATTAATCCGCGAGGCACTGGTAATGTTTCTCCTACGCCAGAAAGGAAACACGGCACTTGATAAACTGTGATTCTTCATGTGAGACAGCGCCATGTAACAAATGGGATAAACTTTTAATTGGCATGAAAACAAATGGCTTCCATGAAAGACGTTTCTTTAAAATCACAAATTTTGCGGTCAGTATAAAATTCAGTCACACAAGACTTATCTTACCTTCGTAACTGCAATTTTAATTTGTATCTAAAATCTGTAAATTACGCTGACAAAGAAATAACTATTTAAACGAGTGAATCTTTTGTGAAACATGAATATCGAGCGACGCATTCTTTGGTTTCCTTGCATCTTAATACGCTGTCCAACACATTTACGCCCTTTCCGGTTACTGACATCACAGCGGTTTTTCCAAAATGATCCGCTCTTTCATGGAAATTAACTAAATATTCTTATGTGTGGGCTTTGCTACAAATATCTCATGAATCCGATATCAGCTCTCTCTCTCTCTCTCTCTATATATATATATATATATATATATATATATCTGACCAATCATTATCACTTTACCTACTTTTTGTATGTTTACTACAAATGCAGAAATCTTAATAAAGTAACCCACATTAGTAAAAATGTATTAACCTGTTTTATAAGCGAGAAGACAAGATGCAGTATACAGGATTAAGAAATCATTGTGAACTTGCCATTCAATTCAGAGAACTGTAAGTTTTGTCTTACTTTCATTTGCTTTCGATAGACGACAGACTGAAATGAGTATGAGCCTCAGAACAGGTATACCTTTCAATATCATGAAATTAATAGGAAGGGAAGAAAAAGAATACAATTAAGAAAAATAAGACAAAGGTAAAAAGACAAAGAGAAGAAGGGAAAAGATTAAGAAGAATGAGAACGAGAAAAGCTACCACCCAATGCCTTCTAATTGGCTCTCGATTTTCGGTCAGCTTCGGGGCGGTAACTATCGTGATTGTTGGCGGATCATGTGGCCGTCATAGGTCTGTTGCAGAACCTCAATATCGGATCAACAAATGTGCACAAAATAAACTGAGAATTAAGGCGAGGCAATTCACATAAATTGCATAAATGTCAGGAATAAAATGTGCACAGATGTTACTAGAAGGTAGATGGCAGGTAATCTGAGATTAAACACAGAGTAAACCAAAGGGTCGCCTCTTATTACCAGAAAAAAAAGCAAAAATTCATAACACAAATCACCGAAACGATCAAAATTAAATTTATGAGGGAATTAATATCACGTTCATTTCCAGAAACTAAGGCTGTTATTCAGTTCAGAATGTTGTCTTCTCAATCTTCCGTCACTTCATCTAAACATCAAACACCAATATATTTTACCTATGTGACACTTCGTTTCTCGCAATATTTCCCAAAGCCTTATCACAGTTCATTCTGTCCAGTCACGTCCAGTTACCTACAGCCTCATCCCTTGACATCAGTTTCTAAACTTTAATGCCACTCTGTTACATCCCTGGCATCTTTTCAGGTCTGCTGTTCCACCGAGCCGTCTTGATGAGCGGTTCAGGGCTGAGTCCTTGGGCGCTGGTAGAGAAACCGGCTCGGTACGCCCAGCAAGTAGCTCGCCACGCCAACTGTTCGCCAGATCTACCCCACCCACACCTGCTCAAATGCCTACGTGAACGGCCACTGGACGCAATAATGGCCACTCCTATACAGGCACCTGAATTCTCAACAGCTTTCGGGCCCTCAATCGACGGCGTCGTTATTGACAACGGGGAACCCCCAAGCGGTGGAGGTAGTGGACCCAGTAGTAATGCGGATATTTCCTCGAGATATGGTGACTATGTCGGTGGGAATGGAAGCCCTGGTAGTTCTAGTAGTTCAAGCTCCAGTGGTAGTTCTGATATCAACACCTCGAACAGTGTCCTGTTGAGAAAGTCCGTAGTCTCGAAGCTTTCAAGGTACGATCTGCTTCTTGGTGTTGTTAAGGCAGAGGCATACTTTGCTTTTTCTGGTGAGGATGTGCAATATGGGATCGAAGCGGACAGGCGTTCTAAGATATTAAGGACATTTGTAAGGAATACATACCGGTTCCATCTGTCGGAAATTCTCGCAACTATTGTGAACGAGTACACTGACTGGGAGAGGCCAGTGCAGCATCCCATAAATATCAGAGATGAAACACTGGAAGCTCTAAGCGACGCCCAAGTAGTGGCTCCCGTCGTTCAAACGGCGGACCTGCATTCCGCTGCTAGAAGAAACTCCTACCTTTACGTCTTCGACTACCAGACCAAGTTCGGAGACTATCCACAGGTAAGAACGTTCAGATTCTCTATTAGACTGCCAGTCAGCCACCAATGCCGGACTTCGGTAATTCCAAATTGACACTTTCCGGCTATATCAAACGCTTTCCTTAGAGATCTGGATGAGAGTGTGTTGTGCTGCAGGGTTTCCGTCCGTTTATTACATCACAAAAATAACACAGTTAGTTCAAACTGATAAGTCAAACGCTCAAACAGCCGATCTTCTTGCACATGACGCTGCATCATTGGGTAAACGGGAATCGTAACAGTAGCAGTGGTGGTAGTGGTGGTGGTGGTGGTGTTAGTGTTGGTGGTGGTGGTGGTGGTAGTAGTAGTAGTAGTAGTAGTAGTAGACATTATCGCAAACTAACGCTGCTTACGGCAGTCATGAGTTTCACCTAGTCCTCCTAATGTTAGTAACCACTTTCGTAACATCCTTTGGATATTTATACTGCTTTGACATTCAAATCTACACGAAGTACTGCGCATATCTCTGAAAAAAAATCCTCTCACTTTCCAGATTAACCGTAAGAATCGAATGAAAATAATACAACAAAATGAGGAATCAAAAGCGTATTGGGCACCCCTGCTTGTCAGACACACTAAGCAAAGCAGGATACAGGTACTAGGTCTAAGAAATCCACAACGTCAGAACCATGCAGGCATGATCACACAGAACTATCACTACCAAACAGCACTGCAAAACTCTGGCAAGTAGATTCCCTTCACAGACTTCCGAAACTTCCCACCCACGAACAAATTTATGTCTGTTTCATCCAGCAAGAACGAGAATATAAACGGTAAGAGTGACCTAAGAATCCAAACTGCAGTCTGAGGGTTTTCCAATGAATTCCTTCACAAGCACATGAGCAATGCAAAAGAACTGAATTACAAACCTAAAAACAGTTGAAACTTCCCGTCTGCTCTCCTTACGTACTTATCTAGTAAACTATATGACGTCACCTTCCAAACGACAATGTGCTTACTCACAGCCGTCAGAATTTCAAATACGTTCCCGAAAAATTGTTCCGCTTCTTGTTTGAGCATCGATAAATTGCATAAAATTATTGCAGTCACATCACATGAACAGTTTAGTCTCCCTTTCATTATGTTCAACAAAGTTAAGGCAACAGAACAAACACATGTTGAAATTAGGCCATGAGCATTTCAACTCAAACCCTTCACAATCCATGCTCTCTAATCATCCAATAATTCTATGTTGTATAATAAGAGCAATGATACATAAAACAAGAAAAGTTAACAGTAATTCAGTTATTGTCAACATACTAATATGCATATGGTTGTCACTATGTTGCTTTCTATTTCCCTGACAAAGTATGTTAACAAATCTTATGTTTATTGGAACGTGCATCATCTTAATAGTTGAGTAAAGAGAGACCAACTTGATGTCACTTGCTTTATTATTTCCTTATTTAATGCTCTACATGTTTCGGATGTTAATACATCCATCCTCAGGAGCTTGCGACTTATTTGTTGAGTTATTTCATGGGTTGTAT
>Ga0123355_10006055_pt1 | contig 17822 bp, 16 predicted proteins | sample TergutEmb28metaG_3_FD_89872 | JGI IMG/M metagenome (GOLD analysis project Ga0123355, IMG submission 89872) | Embiratermes neotenicus P1 segment gut microbial communities from Petit-Saut dam, French Guiana - Emb289 P1 | ecosystem: Host-associated > Arthropoda: Insects > Digestive system > Gut ... | reverse complement strand
TATGTGTGTGTGTGTGTATGCATGCATGTATGTATGTATGTATGTATGTATGTATGTATGTATGTATGTATGTATGTATGTATGTATATATGTATGTATGTATGTGTGTGTGTATGTATGTATGTGTATATGTATGGACACAAGTATGTATGTACATATGTACGTACGTATGTATATATGTACATATCTATGTGTGTGTATGTATATATGTACATATGTATGTATGTATGTTTACATGTGTAACTAACTGCCACTCAATGGGGCCAAGTTCTTCTCAAAAAACTGACAGTCACTCTCTCAGTGAAGACATTTCCTTCTGTCACAAAATCGAAGTTACATTATTATGTTTTCAACAGCCCATTGCTACACCCTATTCCAAGTTAAATGAATGAAACCCATCTTGTATGCTACATGTTAATACTACTCTTCTGGTTTTCCCATGTGGTCTCTTTACCACAAAATTCCAAATACTATGTTTACTTGGTAAGTCTAAAGGCTTGTCACTAAAGTGTGTTATTATACAGGTACATACACTGGACATTTCCCATCATCTTGGTTTTTGTTAAAACACAATTTCAAAGTTGGTTCTACTTGTGTCATCTCATACAGGGATCACTTCAGCCTAATGGACCAAGCACAATACATTCCATATTCATATTTCTTACCTGATGCCAGAAGTAAAGCCAGATTCTGCAAGAATGTGGTTTATCAAAAAATACAAAGATGGAGAAGTCCAATATGTAATGTCAGTTTAACTAGCTACTGCGGTCCAACTGCAAACTAGAATACATTTTGTGTGAGACTTCAGTTTCTCAAAACCATAACTGGGTAGAATATTCTCTTCTAAGAAGTGATGCCAAGTAGTCTGGTAAACATTTACCAACATTTTGAAAGAACTTGTCTCCATCTTCCATGAAACACAAAGAAGCAGTAGGTTCCTCCAAAATATAAGAAAATTTATATCAGACTGTGTATGTAATGCTGCAACTGTGTTCAGCTGCTGAATACAGTGCACTATAAGCCATTAACATATAAAATGGCACTGAAAATCATGGATCTTAATGTGCTGACCATGTATGTACTTTTGAAACTGTGTGCAGATGCTGAATACAGAGTGTTGTAGGCCATTACATTACAAAATGGTGGTTAAAATTCTGAACTTCAACTTGCTGACTGTATATGTACTGATGCGCAAAATTTTATCCTATTAAAATACCCAATGTGGTTAGAATTATGAAGTATCACTTCCTGACTGTGTATGTACTGCTGAAACTGTGTTCAGCTACTGTAAATGCAACAATAAAATCCTATTAAAAACATACTGGAGCCTAGCATTGTGAAATCTCACTTACTTACTGCATTTGGAATGCAGGTATATGTCTCTACCTGCAGCATGTATAGCAATGGTATCCCTTAAACATGTGAAATGGAGATTGGCATTGTGAAATCTGTCTTCCTTACCATATGTGAAATGCTGGAGACTGTTAAATTCCTTCAGCCATGTTCGTATCACAAATAGTGGATACGTGACATGAAAGCTGGTAATACAGGTCACAGAGGGAACTGGGATAGCACAAGTAGGCATGCATGCAGCCAAGCAGGAAGTCAGGTTGTGCTGTGATCAGAAACAAAAAGTCATATTTTTATGAAGGTGCAGCCAAAAGCTCGTGAACTCACCGTTAAGACTGAGAATGGCAAGCAGCATAGTTTCTGCCAATAGGTGTCATAATAGTGCTATCTTCTGAGTCAGTCTAGTTAGTTTTGTAGGCATCATTGCCTGCACTGCTTCTGAATTGGGTGTTTATTGTTGTATGTGTTAGGTGCAATCTGTATTTGCTAATGAAGGGACAATGCATTTGCATTAAGTTGTGCTTCAGACTTGGAAAACTGCACTGGGAATGCATCAGACAATTCAAACAGCTTTTCGTGACAATGCCATGTAAAGAACACACACTCTTGATGGGGTTTTCCCATACCAATGGGGAAACTTTGGTTAAAAACTGTGAGTGTTCAGTTCAGCCCCCCGCAAGGCTACACAGATGGAAAAATAAGAGAAAGTTCACAAAATTGTCACTGAAAGCCAATGAAGTACCATTCTGGAGACCACCAAAAGATTAGGCCTCTTGTATGGAACATGGCAGTGAATCCTAAGGGAGGACTTAACCAAGCAGCAGGTCTTTACAGGGTTTCTGCTGTGGTTTTTCACTTATCAGCAGAGCCCATAGAAACATTTGGCCACTACAAACATGGCTGTGGTACCCTAACCTCCTTGCTTGCCTGATTTGACTCCTTGTCGACTTTTTTTGTTTCCAAGAATAAAATAAAAGTTATGACACAACCACTTCCAGTCATAAAATTTCAGAACAATCGCTAATCAACTTGCTTGATTCTAAAAAGCCAGTTTCAATGGCAGCAGAAATATAAACACTCAGAAGGGGACTATTCTAAAGGGAATAACAATGAACAACAATAAATGTAAGTGTACATCTCATTATCAATTCAGTTCAGAAACTTATGGATGCACCCTCATATACATACTTACTCCTTACTTACTCCATGGTGCAGAGTCCTTCTTGAGAAGCTAACTGGTTTGCGGCTAGTCAAGAAATTCCCCCCGTTTCACGGAACCTGAAGGTTCATTACCGCACTCACAAGGGTCTGTCACCTGTCTCTATCCTGGACCAGCCCAATCCAGTCCATATACCCACATCCCACCTCCTGGAGATCCATTCTAGTATTATCCACCCATCTACGCCTAGGGCTCCCCAGTGGTCGCCTTCCCTCCGGTTTCCCCACCAAGACCCTATACACCCCCCTCTCCTCACCCATACGTGCCACGTGCCCAGCCCATCTCATTCTTCTCGATTTTATCACCCGCACAATATTGGGTGAGGAGTACATGTCATTTAGCTCCTTGTTATGCAATCTCCTCCATTCCCCCGTTGCCTCGTCCCTCATGTACATGGATATACTAAATAAAAGAGATGACAGTTATGCTGGAAGCCATGTGACACGAGAAAAGCAGGTCAAAAGACACGAAAAACTGACAAGAGGTACCACCGGAATAGAGAACAATGAAAACCCCTGACGATATTATTACTCACCGCACAATATCAACAGCACCTGCCCTCACTTTAGGGTCACGTCCTGTTACAGACATACTGGCTGTGAATGATCCATCAATACTGAACACAACGCATTCTGTCTTGGGTGGAACCACTGCCATGTAGAAATCCACTGAAGTGTGATCCCCCCTGGAAAAAAAAAAAAAATCACTTTAATTCATCAAAACAAGTGTTGCACGAACAAGAAAAATTGTACCAAAGAAATTCCTCTTACTGAAGAGTTACGGCACATCACACAGGAAAAAGCACATGTATACTGGTTAAGTGCTTCTCAGTCATGACAGTGTGTGGACTTATTGATAGACACCAACACAATGAAAAACATGATGCTTTATTCTTTAGGGTCAAGGTGTGTTCCACATTACACTGAATTTTCCTCTGATTTTATTCCTCAAATAACGGCGTGAAAAATTACTACCTTGACTCCATTTTATATTAGCAACAATTACTGCAAACATAATGCTTTTAAGTGCAAATTACTTTCTGAAATAAATCAGTTTTATAAGTCATACCAAACACTTTGTGATGGGCATAGTTAGGGTGGGGTGAGTGGTGTGGCTGCCCTCAGCAACAGACTCCAAGCGGTGCCAAAATTAACACTTTAGACAACACTTGATTTTCTGTGATCAACAAATTTTAAATTGTTGAGACAAATGAAAAGAAATTCAAATGATTGTGATTTTTTTAAAGTTTGTAATTCCTGTTCAGGGCGGCCATTGTGATTCCCATTTCCCACCACACGCAACATAAAGCCTAGATCTGCCACTTGGACTATGGACCTCCTCAATTCCGAAAAGTGATTCATTCTTCTAACGATAAAAATAAAATAAAATAAAATAACCACTTTAATGGGTATGAGATATGTTTAAACAAAACACAACAAATGAGATTTATGATGTATTTATGCACTTACAGATTTAACTGGACAGCATGTCGCTTTCTTACCTCACAACCATTTTTATAGGATACATGCCATAACCAAGGGCATTATCTTCTGGAAAAGTGTATGTAATACGGCCAGTTTTATCTGTTACTTCGGTGGCAACAAGCAACCATTCTCCAGCTGGCACATCTTTCATCACATAGATATCAACTTTTTCCCCTGAAAAAATAAGTACAGTATACTGACACCACTAAGTAAGATAGCTTGCACTAAAAAAACATGCAATCTCAGGCTTCTGACACAGTGTAAATTAAACCTTGCTTCTGTGGGTTGTTACCCATTGACCAACATTTTGGGACAGCTTATCAGTTCCATCTTCAGGGGGATTTAAGCGCTTGATTCTTGAAGAAAGGACCTGTATGCTGTTTCGAAATGTCAGTAAACAACTACCAACACAAGGTATGTAACAAACCAGAATAACCAAGACCTCGTCAACTACAGCATCATTTGGTTATTCTGACATCTTCTCATGGTGCACTACTTAAATGATGGATGAAAATAAAGATCCTATTATCAAATTTCACAAAGGAATGGCACATTGTTTGCATAATTTGCATTTGGAAACAACTAGACAACTAGTTAGACTAGTTGTTTCCTAGCTGTTGCAGCGGTGCACTCTGAAACCAAAACAGGAGATGGAATCAAGCCACACTTGCAGGCAGTGTTAGTTGTGGATGTAAGAGGGCCAATTGGTGCAGTCTCATGACTTCAAACCTTGGACATCAGTATGTCGGTCTACAAAATATGAAGGTGGACTGCTTGATGGGCTGTTTGTTTTGGAAGAACGATTTTATAGGGGATATTCTTTTGACATAAGAATATCACAAACATTCAGTCTCTTATTTTGGTATCCACAATTTTGTCTTGAGCAGCTGCCTGCTTTTCACAATCTCTCACTACTTCCTTCCCCACATACCTGAATTATTTTAACAGTATTAACTAGTAAAGTAATGAGAAAATTCATAGTAAAATTTTGTGTCAAAATCTATCTCGTAAGTTATATGTTCTTGTTTTGTTCTCCTATAAGAGTCAACTGGAAAAAAATTCCATCACTTACGATGAAATCCCCATCAATCGAGGAAAGCAAATACTGGAAGACCACTACATTAAAATCTGGAATGTAATATATGTAAACTCTGCAAATGCCTCCCACACAAAATTATACATACCCACCATTTTCCACAGAATTTCCTTTCCTCTATGGCCAAACTTCCTACTCACTCAGTTCCTAACAAATCACAGCAGCATCCGTTCATACCTTCACAAAATAAACAAGATGCCCTCCCCAAATTGCAACTGTCCTGATAAGACCGTACAAACGGCTCACCACCTTATGCAGGAATGCAGTTATGGTCAAAAGACCACCCATCAGTTTTCAAATCTCTCCCCCCAACTCTGGTTCTGCAGTACCACATAAACACCGTCAGCATCACAAGCTTCCTCAGACGTATCTTCCAAGCACTTCAAGAGGATGGCCAAGGGAACTAAATTCGTAAACACTCCTAAAGTACCATCCAAATACTGACCTGTACTCAACAGATAAACAATAAAATGAGATGAACTGAAAACATCTTTGTAACAACCCAATGTAAACAACTCTGTAAGTACCCCGTGGTATACCCAGATGGTAAAACATGGGTTGAAATCAATAAACACAAATATATATATATACATAAAAAGGCATTTCATGCCACTGAAAACATTTTTTTTTTTTTCACACTCAGCCCAGATACTGAAGTTGTCAGATGCCTCAAATTCCCATTGTGTGCAATATCTTCCCTGTCATCTAAAAAATCTTTAATCCATACAGACATGTGTTATACTCATTCTTCTTGCTTCACATATTGTCTGTAATATTTCATAAATGCCAGTGGTATTTGTCTCCAATGTGACCGAAAACTTAATTACGATCCTAAACAATTTAAAATCCACAATTCTTTTTTAGCAAATGAAACCCTGCATCAATAAAATGTTGACAAAGACATGAACTTAATCCCAGCAAATACTGAAACAAAACTGCTGCATAATGTTGTCACATGATGTAACTTACACCAATTCACCAATTCTGCCAAATGTGGTACAAAGGCATCAGCATAATTATTTGTCATTTTATTTAACAAACAATAGTTTACTTTTTCCTGGTGTGCAGTCACGTTATGCAATGTAACCAGCACCTTGTCTTATAATTATTACTTTCAATGTTTTCAGCTGTGGTAACTCTTGCTGCACAATTACCCAGCTCACACAGTTTGCAATAAAAGAAACTCCATTAAGTGTATCATTAGCATTAAGCTAACCTGCCAAAGTAATCATATCAAGAGGACCATACATGAAGCGTGCCACCAGAACCTGTGCTGCACCTTCTCTTACTATTACGTCATTGGCACGATGGTTTGCTGCAACATTCTGAAAAGAAGAAACCTACAATATATAAACGATGAAACCAACACTCTTGTAACAGTGATAGCACCTGATTCTCTTAATATGGTAAAAGGAGGTGGGTTATATCTTATCTACAGCTTTCACAACAAGTGAATTCAATAAAACTAGCTAGCCAGAGAGAGAGTTTTATTGAGGTAGGTTACAGCTAAATTTGTGACACTTCAGACTATATTCTGTTGCTGCTAGGATTGTCAATGAATGACTAATTAGAAAGTATTTGAAGTGGTAATGGTCTAATGAGCCGGTCCCAGTGGCTGCACAGTCTAAGGCGTAGGTCTATGGCCACTTGCCTGCTGAGATTGTGGGTGTGAATCCCAACAGAGGCATGGATGTCTGTCTGTTGTGAGTGTTGTGTGCTGTCAGGTAGAGGTCTCTGCGACGCGCTGATCATGCGCCCAGAGAAGTCCTACTGACTGTGATGCATTGTTGTGTGTGATCTATAAACCTCAAGAATGAGGACGCCATGGCCCGTGTTGGGCCGCAGCGCCACCGGGGGGGGGGTGACAAAAAAAATTATAATGAAGGTACTATGACATTATTTTTTGCCTGCAGGGACTTAAGTAAATCAGAAAAAGAAATGTTGTCATGATAGTGGGTGTTCTGGTTGAAAATCAAACCAGCTATATCCTAAATACAAGTCTCAAGAATTACTGCTATGCCAGCCTGCTCAATGGTAACAGATGACATTTCACCAATGATCCCATCTTCATACAGCACATATGCATGAAATGAGTGCAATCTGTAGCATGATCAGCAATGTAAGGCAACAGAAACAGGCAGGAAATAGCACTATATAGTATTTGGTGAAAGATGAGGTCGGAATAAGGTACCTCTCTATGGGCTACAGTTTTTCCAGGTGAAAAATCAAAATGACAGGGATGGAAAAGCTTAAAACTCACAATTCATGCATTTATGATATAGCCTGCTTTGAAGTCTTACAATGTTACAGGAGAATTACAACACTTTAATTCATAAAATCTCTTGCTGTCTGCTACGTTTCCCTGAAAGGTATCTGTGTGCATGGGCATATGCCCACCCACCCTCCCATGTACGCTGATGAATGGAACCAGGCTTCACTGTTAAAGAAAGGGACATCCAGAATGTCCTCACCAGTAGCTGCCAAGTGTATCAAACCTACAGGCAATACTGATACACACACTTTACACAGTCATATTCTGGAGGTTCATGTCCTGGGGTTGTCTTGTACAGAGGCAATGTTACGATTTTTGTTAAGCACTTCCTTTCATGCCTATTTACCGAGACAATTTGCAAACAGACATATACAAAACTTCACACACTGCAACCACACATCTCCATTACATTGTCTTTTGTTCAGACTTTCCACCTGCCAGACCTCAGTGCATCTGCAACTGATCCAATTTTCCTAAACATTTTATACACTGGTTACTGTGTCACAACATGGCAACACTGTCAAAAATTTGTATTTGGCCTCCTCTATATATTCACCACTACAACAGAACATGTCAGACCAAACACAATTAGGCTTTAACTGACAACCCACAACATTTACACGCATCCAATCAGTCACTGCTTACAGGCAAGTAGTGGGTAGTGGGGAGTGATAAGGATTTGGGATCGCATGACAGAAATCACACGCAGCACCTAAGGCATACTTATGGTACTCTTCACTTCTAATACAGAGAAGACACAGGTTCACTACAAATATTGTATAGGCACAGTGTCTTTCAGTCACCCTGTACATTCATTAAAGGAATAAAGGGAACCTGAGGTATGTTCAGATTCACCACCATGGGAACAAAAAACTGTAATATTGATATTAATATTAAGGAGTGAGACAGCCAGGAAGATCCCCTGAAGGGTAGAAAACCACTGTAAGGTCTGTGGCAGGTTCATAGAGATTAACACAGAATACAATGATGATAAGATTTTTGAAGGGCAAATAAATGATCAGCACCACACAATTGCCTCTCTCTTCCTCTTACACTGTGCTTTTATGTTGTGTATGCTGTAGTCAGCTTTTGTTCCCACTTCTCCCCCCGGTGGATTGATGTGTAAATCTGATTCCTTGATGAAAATAAAAAGTGAAGTTGAAGAATAAAAGACCAACTTGATGTCACTTGCTATTTTATTTCACTTCTTATGTGCTCAATGTGTTTCGGACATTAATATATCCATCATCAGGAGCTTGGTATCCGTGTTGGAGGTGCTTCAGCCTGCAACACGGATACCACTCCAACCCAGCCACACCGAAACTCCAACACACATCGAACCAAGAACAATATGACCAATGTGGTAATTCAGCAGAATAGTCGCAAGCTCCTGATGATGGATATATTAATGTCCGAAACACGTTGAGCACATAAGTGAAATAAAATAGCAAGTGACACCAAGTTGGTCTTTTATTCTTCAACTATCACAATGATGCACGGGTCCAATAAACATAAGATAAAAAGTGAAGGTTCATCATCTTATGTCTCAAACAAAAGCAATGTTGTGTCAACAATACGACAAGTCAGCGGAAGCCAAAATACTGGTTGAAATATTGTCAAGTTTTGAGAAAATAAAATAAAATAGAATAAAATAAAATAAAAGCAGTTATCTTACATACCAAACTGTACTGAGACAAAGTACCAGTAAATACTTAAAAATTTTATTATTAAAATATTTCACTCTTGTATGACCATATTGATACAGTGTGGGTGAAACTAGTGACAACCTTCTTATAAATGGTGCAAAAATGTACATCAATTACACAATAAGCAGGGAAGTTGGTTTTCTACACCTTAGAATTACTTCTTACAACTTCCCCTCATTTATGTCTTGACCCTTATATGCTGTACCTTAAGTTTCACAGAGGTTCTCTTCTTAATCCACTTTTCTCTTGGTTGGCTCGGGCTGAAGCTTGCAAGATCCTTTTCTTCATTACCAAGTGCTGGCATGATGTCTACTCGACCAAGCTGGAACATACAATCAATAGTTTCTCATAAACTTAATAGTATTCTGACAATACCATGCAGCACTGTTTGCAGTGACTTAAAACCTGTCAATGGTTTACCATAAACCTTGAAACCAAAATTCAAATTGCAAATACAAGATATCCAATGCAATTCTCTTTCTAACCCTTTCACTGTCTACTAGTGAACTGTGCATAAGTACACCTGCCGAACTACTGGTCACAATCTTTAAAACTTACAATCACAATACAATCCATTTGATGCCACTGCTAACTGCTGTAATGAATATCCTTAAGGTGCCTCTCATAATTAAGAGTAGTATTTCACTCTACTAAATTATAAAAATTTTGTAACTAATTTTCTACCAATCATCTGGAGTGTACCATTCAGTATTCATAATAGCTGGGCAATTTTAATCCTACATAAAGTTTTCAACAGAAAGGAAATACAGACAGGTAGGAGGGGGAACAGCAAAATAATTAAATGTGGGTCCATCTGACTCAAACTCTCACCTGGCGCAAAATAAATGCTATGACATCAGAGGATTCCCAGTAACTGGCATGGAACAGGTGGGGCAGAGCATTAGTTGGAAAGTTTGCCAGTCCTTCAGGACAATACAATGCATAGTCAAGCCGCTTTGTGCCCCACCATTTCTGGGTTACTGTAAATACAAAAATCAATCTGGAGTGTCTGAATATTACAAGAATTTTGAACTGAGAATGAGAAGAAAACATTACCAACACATGACTTCATATTCCTAGGCACATATTCTTATATTATGGCTTAGGCTTTCCCACCAAGTCAAAAACAGCTTAAATATGAACCAAAGTCTCTGAATGCTGGAGCAACTGTGACAAATAATCCCTATTTTATCATGTCACAAACAATCAGAACCAATTTAAACTTCTTTATTTTGATTCTGAGACTGTTAAGAGTATTGGACAGCATGTGTACAGACTAAACAAGCAATAGATTTTAAAACTGTTTAATATCCTGTATAAAGTAATAGTAAACCCAAATACATTGGTAAAGAATAGGAAAGAGTGAGTTCCAATGTTCAAAAGGTATTTATGAATTCTGTCTCAGTCCTTTTGGATTGCTGCAATATAGGTTTTATATTTATATACATTTATATTTTTTTATTTTTCCATATTAGTAAAATAACTTTACAAGCAACGCAGTTTCAAGACAAGTCATTCTGTTGTGTTTGAGATACTTACAGGCATTGATTGTTTGAAGTGGTAAAGAGTCAATAACACCTGATACTGTACTCTGAATACTGACTTCTGACATCCGCCGCAGGTGGCAACCTGGTGTGGAAGGGGCTACATTCAAACCTTCTGTAAACATCTGTGGGTTTGCCTGGATGATCTCCACTGCAAGAAGAATAAACCCCATTAATTAAACACATGATTCATAACTTGAGAACTGCACTCTTCTGGGCTATTATGCAGTGTGTAGCTGTAATTCCATACTGACAAACTAGATTGGAGTTTGTATACCTGTCTAACACAACTATATGGTGGTATAGATATGTATAATTTATTACATAAAGAACAACTACATGTTTCGGCCTTTTTTCATTGACCATCTTCAGGCTGATAAATGAGAAACACTGGTAAGCAGCTACACTCGACTTGTGTGGGTTGTATACAGTGGGGATGTCAGGGGTGGAGTGGGTACAAGATCTCGCATGTGTTGTGTAGGAAGGGTGGTGTGGGAACATGGGTTCTGCTATATTTTATTCTAGGTTAATTGGCTGAAACATGTAGTTGTTCTTTATGTAATAAATTATACATATCTATACCACCATATAGCTGTGTTAGACAGGTATACAAACTCCAATCTAATTTATTATAAACACAACGGGGATGACGAACCTTATGATCCATACTGACATTTTGGGACAACCTATCACTCCCATCTTCAAGGGTCAAGAAACCTGCCTAATAGCCAAGAAGTGTGTTGTTATCCTCCACTTTGCAGCATAAGGCTGAAATTACACACAAATTCGTAATTTATCTCTAACTATGTATAAAAACCAGACAGAAAAGAAATATACACCTGTAGTTCAGAAGACTGATTACCTTCTACACATGGCAGTTATTAAGAATGGGTTAAAAGCATGACATTTGGAACTTTATCATCAATAAGGTAAATAACTACTATTGTATTAATTTCAAAACTTAAGAAATCCCACAAATAATAAGTGATCTCCCTAACTAGACCCATGGAAAGATTAAACTGCTCTCTAGTGACCCAGTGCCTCCTCATCCCAGCTGAAGCATATTCCAAACAACCAGACAACACCCAACTCATACCTACATTGAGAGAAAAACAGATGATGAGTAAAGATGAAGAGTGCTAGCAGTGATCATGTTTCTTGTCTTATTGAGCACTTAACATTACCTGGACATCAGCATAATGAGACCCATGCTCAAAAAATACAAATGCTTGCGCTTCACTGGGAAACTGGAACACTACTCACAGAGATGATATGGCTGTCCATCTCCCAGGGGATACTTCTGGTAGCGGGCAACATTTACGGGTGGCAACATGGAGAATCTTGCTGAGAGAAGAGGCTCAAGCCTAGCAGCCACTGGATCTGTTGGGTGAAACAGGTTGTACACCTGCTGCACCATCGGTCTAGGAATGGGAGCTGCAGAATGACAGCTTCATGTTAATGTTTCCAATCAGATGATTTCTTCCTTTTGTGAATATTAGGTACTAAGGCATCTCAAATTTTTACAGTTCATCTTAATCCTATATTAGACTGAAAGCATCTTAAAAAACTTTCTTGTATGTTTATTTCATGTCACTTGGGTACAACATGTTTTATTTACTTTGTAATTAGACAACATTCCAGAGACAGTCACAGACAGGAAGATAATGCATATCATTGATCTTAAAGAGATAAAGCATGAGGGTGTGGTGTAATGCACACTCAGATGACTCAGTATAGGATAATGTAGTGGGTCATTTTGAAGACACAGCCACAGACAGGAGGTTAATATATAAAATTGATTTTAAAGAAATAACGTATGTGGGTGTGGTGTAGTATGCACTCAGCTGGCTCTGGATAGTGTCATAAGAGAGAGAGAGAATTTATTTATGAGCTGAGTGAAATACTAGTTTCTCACACTTCCATGTTTCCATTAGATCAGCTAGTTTAAACAACAAAGAGGGGTTGTTACCTACGATTTTTAAATAGCAAGTGAAATGATGACACAAAAACTGCACTGCGGCTTTAGGTCTCATAAAATCATTGTCATTATGGTTACGTAACAGAGCAAACAGCAACTATGTGCAGCTGTGTATTTACAAACCAGCCAAAATTATTCACAAAGACATATCACTACACTGTGTAATTATTAATTTATAATCTGTGCAGTGTCCTTGCAGACAGACAGTCTTACAACACTTAAATATAGGATGAAATAAGTTGCACCTGCAAATAATTAATGTGCTTATACACACACACACACACACACACACACAAAATATGAACATACCTAAAAGTGTTTACAATTTTCCATAAAATTAACACCCCAAGCAAAACCAATTTCACAATCATAATGTTCCATAACAGTGGTCCACGCAACACACGAAAACACTCACCATTTTTATCATCAGGCGAAGATATCTTCCTGTAAGCAAGAACCAATGCGAGTGGACTTCCAAACATGAAGAAATCACTCACTTCAAACTCTAATCTGCACTGATGGTCACTGCAACAATCAATGCATAAGGATTTTATTGCAATTCAGAGCCAGATGGGAATGGGATTGTGGTCAGCGCCTGCTGGGTCAAGCGGCTGCACCACGACTCTGAAGTGCCGCAATTCCTGACATCTTAAAAGGATAAATTAGGTCTCACAGGAACATGAACAGAATGAGAGGGATGGAGTGTGGCAGGAAATTACAATGGGCTACTCTAAACCACTGTGCATGCAAAAGTCTGAAAGGACAGAGAAAAACCTCAAGATTAGTCTAAACAGGATAACATGCCATGCAGTTCAATAGACAGGTATTAAGTTTGGGGAGAAGCTGCTGTTAGAATCTTCACAGTAGATGTCTATCAGACTGACAATGGCACATCCTGGAACAGTACAATCTTGATACTCCACTACCATGAGACATCAAATCTCATATGACAAACCTAGATGGAAAATGTGGCAATGGCTGACATTCAAACCAGTCTAAATACACTCTGCTACTGGATAAACAACTCAGAAACAGCATGGTACTTCTTAAATTGGACTTTCTGATTACACAGTATACAACAGACCACATGAAACAAGGGGATCTCTGAGAAAAACAATCACTTGGCAAAGAATGAGGGAATTTCAGTCATAAATGACTGGGACTAAACACACTGCCAAGGAGACAAAAGAACAGTTGTTAAGATACGAATTATTCACCAGTCTAAAGCGCGAAAATTAAGTACAACAAGTTCATATTTAAGTGTGACAAAAATCTGCAGTCATTGTATTACTGACTTGCACATTGCAAAACCAACCAGTCAGAAGAGGGAATCCACTTCTGAGATGGGATTGCAAAATTATCACACATGTAAAAGTAAATACTTCCTCCTTTTTATTCAAAGTCTCTACACCCTTAACTAATAATGTTACCTTACTACATGGCATACATTTACCTGTTTTCATGAAACACAACTCAAATCATATTCATAGGAACCAAAATCCCAGACAAGAAATAACCAACTCTATAGCAAACTACAATTTTCTTAAAAAAGATCTGTGCAGAATCCCAATGAAAGATGTAGGCCATTGTTACATAACTTTCACTGGACTGTGAATCACAGTAACCAACAACTACTGCAGCAGTGTCTATGGGGTTTGCTGTGGACAGCTACTGAAGCAGCACTCATTTAACTTTAGACGTAAACCACATGTAAGAAGAAAATATATAAGGCAGGAGGGCTGAAATGATCAATTTAGTATGCGACACAGTGTTCTGCAAAATGTCACCATAAGAAATATGGGTAGGGAACCAAGTTCTTTATGTAACCTTACATTAATGTTGGAGGAATGACAAGCTCCATACATTACACAAATAGTGAAAAATTAAGCATGTTTACAACCAGTGGGGAAAATTCCATTTATATGTATCAAAGCAAATCATAAGATGGACACAGATTAACAGGAAATGTTAAAATAAAAATTACTTGCAAATGTACAGAGATCCTCTTAATATATCTTTCAAAGCTGAATGCCATGTCACTAAGAGTGAAGATACATCAGCAATAGTGTGCTGCTATCTATCTCCCAGTATACAGACACATACAGGGTGGTTCAGGAAATGTCATACCATTTTATTATGCCATTAAAATTGTAACATCATAGTATCGATGTTGCAAACGTGTGAGTGAATTTTGTAGTTCATGGAAAATGCGATAGATGTCATAAACAGTAAGAATTGAACGCCAACACACCAGTTTGTAAAATGGTGGACAACGGGCGGTTGACTGTAGATCAAAAGGTGAAAGTTGTATTGTTTTATGCAGAAACAAAGAGTGTAGTGGCGACTCAGAGACATTTTTGTGCACACTTTGGTACAAGGCGTGCTCCTTGCAAACAGACAATTTACAGACTTTGCCAACAATCTGAAACTAATGGTTCTGTGTTGGAGAAGAAGCGGCCGCGTCCCGCCAGTGACCGTACACCTGCAAACATCGAAGCGGTTCGCGTGGCTTTGACACGAAGTCCCAGGAAATCAACAAGGTGGGCTTCTGCTGAGCTAAGCCCATCCACACACTGCAAACGTGGGTCTTGATTTCCTGTATGAGACATGTCAAAGCCATGCGAACTGCTTTGATGTTTGCAGGTGTACATACACTGGCGGGACGCGGCTGCTTCTTCTCCAACACAGAACCATTAGTTTCAAATTGCTGGCAAAGTCTGTAAATTGTCTGTTTGCAAGGAGCTCACCTTGTACCAAAGTGTGCAAGAAAACGTCTCTGAGTCACCACTACACTCTCTGTTTCTGCATAAAACAATACAACTTTCACCTTTTGATCTACAGTCAACCGCCTGTTGTCCACCATTTTACAAACTGGTGTGTTGGCTTTCAATTCTGACTGTTTATGACATCCATCGCATTTTCCATGAACTACAGCATTCACTCGCACGTTTGCAACATCGATACTATGATGTTACAATTTTAATGGGATGATAAAATGGTATGACATTTCGTGCGCTACCCTTTAGTTTAAAATGTAAGTTAAAGGTAAAGCTGTGCCTGCACTTGCTATGAAGGAATAAGAGGGAGTGTGAGTACAGCTCCATGCATTCTCAACCTTGGCACTAGATGGAAGTGAGTAGTTAGTATCACATCCTTGCCATTTTACCTCAGAGAAAGAGCTGCTAGTACACACTGAATATGAGGTTAGGTTTGGTGCACACCAGAACCAGTATAGGAGTTTCAACGAAGAGAACATCTCTTGCCCCTGTAAGGATTTGAACTACAATTCCTCTGCCATTTAGCCAGCACAGTTTAAACTATGCTACAAAATTTTTCTTGTGGAGTGTTGCAAAAGATTTTTATTTTTTTAAGAACAGAATATAAAACAGTATTCTGAACCTAGCTCTGATTTTGCCATCACTTTAATGCATGTTACATAACTTATACTGCATACACAGTACACAAAATGCATGGAAATTCACCTTGTTGATGAAGATCTTCTCCGAGGTGCAGGTGCGGCAAGATGTCTGTTGGGATACAAACCCTCAGAAATGAATGGTCCACCCTCAGCTCCTTGACCTCCGTCTGTTAGATGAACCTTATGTGTAGGTTTCACATCCCCATCATCCACAGGTGGACCATCTGTGTCCAGGATGCTATTCTCACTGTCATGGCGAGACTGATACTGAACTGTTCGACACAGGGCATCATAACCCAAGATGGAACCCACACCATCACCTGACACAAAGAAATTTGTGTTACATCACAGACATTACATTTCTATTATATAAGAGTGGCAGGACACCAACAGTAACTTTCTAAATGGCAATTCCCTTAAAATATGATGATGTAAACGTGACTAAACTTTATCATTCAGGAAAAGGGATTTTACATGTCTCTAATAGTAGATGACTGGTAGCTGGATATTATGTAGTGTAACAGTGTTAGAATTCAGAAAATGTTCTTAGTTTGCAGAACTATGTACCATTCAAGTTCAGACATTAGCTGGAATATAAAGTTACAGGAAGAATTTATGTGTCATTTCTGCTGAATGCTTCAAGAATTTTAAGTTGATAAATTATTATATACTAAATGATCCACTTATGTACACACTTTCCACTAGTACAGATTCACAATATGTGAACTGGTTAAATACTGGTGGCAGCAGAGAAACAGGCAATTATAAAAACAATAATAATTAATTCAAATTACAAAATAATATGAGAATATCTTAATCTACAAAACCAAGCTTATTCTCTGACAGTTATTCTTCCCTCTTGTCAAATAAAACCAACCAATAATCTGTCTACAGAGAAACATATTGTAACAATATCAACAGCTACATTTAACACCTACATCAATAACCATCATTGGGCTGTAATGAATAATATAAAAAATTCTGATAAACAACTGCAAAATGTAGTAACAGATCTCCAACTTTAAAATGGATTCATTCACCAAATTAGTAGAATATACGCAGTCTACAGTAGAATAGGCTATCTATACTGCCTACTTTATTTTAGATTACATGAACTCTCTTACAATTTCTGCCGTTGTATGTCCAAAGTTCTTATTTTCTTCTGTACAGCCTGATGATAGCTAACAATGTAGGCAACAAATGTACCTATTGATACTGTTAAAACATATGTTTTGTTAATGGATTATTTGTTGGTTTTATTTAATAAAGCTTATTACTTTTTGAAATTTCACCCTTGAGCAAACACTCCTCTGCGTGAGCAACGCAAACTTCTTTCAACACTTGGATTATAGAATTACACAGTATTTCATACTGATACATCTTGTAACAGTGTAACCATTAGTTGGAACATTTTAAACAAAATGGAATACAACAACATAGTAACATTGCAAAGTAATTTAGTGTGATAACAACAAAAATGAATCAACGTAACTTCCTGTGGAATTGGTGGTAGTAAAAAGTGACAAGGTCTCATGTTTCAAAACTACAATAGGCACCATGCTGTTAACACTTACCAATAAAACTACAATAGGCACCATGCTGTTAACACTTACCAACAAAACTATAATAGGCACCATGCTGTTAACACTTACCAACAAAACTATAATAGGAACCATGCTGTTAACACTTACCAACAAAACTATAATAGGAACCATGCTGTTAACACTTACCAACAAAACTATAATAGGAACCATG
>Ga0123355_10006054_pt1 | contig 17831 bp, 20 predicted proteins | sample TergutEmb28metaG_3_FD_89872 | JGI IMG/M metagenome (GOLD analysis project Ga0123355, IMG submission 89872) | Embiratermes neotenicus P1 segment gut microbial communities from Petit-Saut dam, French Guiana - Emb289 P1 | ecosystem: Host-associated > Arthropoda: Insects > Digestive system > Gut ... | reverse complement strand
TCAACTTTGGATATAGGTGTTTTGGGTTATATCGGTATAGTTTAACATAAGGAACACTCTCCCGAAGTCTGGCACATTCCTCCTGGGACACCCTGTATATATATATATATATATATATATATAAAACTGCATTACTACAGTGGCACATGTGTGATATATAGCCAGTCAAGTGCTGGATTTCTTCAATAATATTACCATTAACCCCTCCCCCCCATACACCAAGTTCACATATGACCCTCAACCTTTTACATGGAGGAGCTATAAAATATCCTTTCCTGGATAATAAACCGTTATGTGCAGATTTAAATATGGTCACCAACTCTGCAGTATCAGGAGATTCAAAATCCCTATTGCCAAATGACAAATGGTAACCTACTACATGAAACACTAACCTACTGCACTGCATTCAAGGATCGGAGTACTTTTTGGAAGTTAAAAAATTTACTACATATAACACATACAGAAGCTATTAACATATCAAAATTATACATTATAGCAACATTCAAGGCTAATTACAGCAGCTGCTATTGAAATGAGCACAGCATGTCTGAGGTCACTGCATAAATATTTTATTTTTCCAACAGCTTTCATTCAAATGATACAAAACCTTCAGCAGCTGAAGAAAACCAAGAAAACACTAGTAATGATACTTCATATCAGCTGAGATTAAAACAGGGTCCTACTAAAAGCAAAATAAATGCTCTCCCACTAGGTAAAGCCTGTTCAGCTGTGGCTGTCTATTTACAGTAAAAGCAACCCAATTATGATAAAGAGTATAAATGTAAGATAAGCTGAAAGTTGTATTCAAATCCACAGGATCATTATCATGTTCATGGGAAATGAAACTTTCTAATCAAGTGATTTCTAGGTTACTTAACGATACTGTTTTAACAACATGCATATGCAGACTGAAAAGACACGGGAAGATGATCATGAAGAGTGTATAGGTAAATATTTTGAAGGGGATGGTTTTGACTTCTTTCAATATACTGTTCTGGAATCTGCCTAAGACTAAGAAAAATAATGCAAAACACCAGTCAGAAACTGTTATGTCCTAAATCATAATACAGAGGATCATCAGACTCCTACAATGGACAGCAGGAAATTAGACTAAGAAATGTATAATGCAAACTGCACTAAACTGGAAACAGCACATTAACTGTTCAAGATCATTCTTACAGAAATTGCAATGTTATCTTTACCATTGTTTTCCCCAAGAACAAGAGTGTAGATACTGCGCAAACCAAACACATTAAGAAAATACCACGAGGCTGATGAAACCCAAGCAGCATCAAGAGACAGTAGTTCTATTCCTCTCTGCAACATTGGCTTGAACCTCAATGTCAGTGGAAATGGGACTTTTGCTGAAATACAATAAAAAAAATAAAATCCATAATAATCATATTAAAATAGACAAATTTATATACCTGTGGCAATGCAATAACAATAGTTCTTACATTCCTGTCTCTAACCTACAGTGGAATCCCACTTAACTGCTGTAAACAACACCAAATACTTGAAGAGTTAAGCATACAGATGGTTAATCTGAATAAACAATAAATACTTAAATAAAGTAACAGAAGTGTAACACAGATATTTTTAGTGTCATTACTAAGGATACCAAACAATTATGGATCAATTACAAAGTTCTACAGTACTGAATTGATGATAATCTTCAAGCCCGAAACAACTGCTTACCTTACACTATTAAATTCATTATTAGGTCATTATTTTAAGTTTTCCTTTTTAAGAATGAAAATAATTAATACAGAGACCTGCTTAAGAGAACCTAGCTAAATGGAGAACTCAACGAGCATCATCCATTCTTCTCTAAACTATAGAAACATTTACATTGTCCCTGTGTAGAGGACAGTACAATAAGTATGAACCTGGCTCCCTCCCTGTTACTGAAAGGGTTATCTTGTCAGGACCACTGTGACACTGCCTATTTTAAGGTGTGATCCTCACACGTGCCAGGAAAGCTAGCATAAATCACAAACAACTTGTCCGTACAGCTAGTCACCACCATTTCAGCAATGAAGTAGGAATGATCGACACTATACAGTGACAATTTTCTTGTTGTGGAGGTAAATTCTGAGTGGATAGTACTGATTATGTTTCAGCCACTCCATGATGCTTGCTGGTTCCCATTGTACTGTTAAAATTTCATATGTCCAGCAATAGGAATCACACAAACTTCAGCTCCACTATAATGTTAAAATATGACTGTTATTTCTGCTGGCACTGAGCAACTAAGAGCACAAACTACAGCTACTCTGTAACCTTTCCACTATGTATAAACTTCATTAAATTTGGTTCTGAGTTTAACCATTATGCAATAAATATTTAAGACTTTCAGAATTCATCAACAATATGAACATTCAATACCCTGCTAAAATAACATCTACATTTGTGTGATTTCAGGCTTCTGCTGAAGTTTAAATGAGATGTTTGCTCTTCTGGGATGTTATGCAGTGTAGCCTGGTAGTCAGTTACCAACATTTTAGGACAACCCACTGATCCAATTCTTCTTGGACTGTCTGACACTTGACCAACAGGTTGTCCCCAAATGTCAGTAACTAACTACCAGTACAAGCTGCGTAACATCCCAGAACAGCAAAGATCTCAACATTTGCATTTGAATATAATACCATGGGAATCCAACCCTTTACAAACACTATCCTCTCTGTGTGTATTTTTTTTTTTCAATGTCTAATAACAATCAAAGTTAACTCACTTGTAACAAATCCAGAGAACATCCAGTTGATCCATCCTCCAATGACAATCATAGGCAGCACATTCGTAACATTCCCTTTCAACATGTCGGTCATCATACTTGGGTCTGTCATTGGATTTTGATTTACAGCTGCACGTTTTTGGGTTTTAAAATAACCTGCTTCTTCGCTGTTGAAGAACTGGCGTCTCATTAGAAATGACTGCTTTGGAATGTATTTTCCATGTTCTCGTAAACAGCGAGACCTAATTATAACTTGACTGAAAAATAATGAAAACATCTTACAGAGCTTTTTAAAAAAGTGAGACACTGACATTCCATACTACCTATTTCCTCTTTTTTCAAGACAAAACCAGAGATACAGTGTTTCAGGGTTCCTGGGGAGAAAAAACTGGTACAGAACAACACACTGCATATAGTAGAATGTGACTATTCATTGTCCCCCTTCTGCAAATTGAAAATGCACTTACAGTAAATGATGTGGAATCCAGCACTACCTCATCTGGAATGCTCTGTTAGAAACTAAATGAGCGGTCCATCACATTGCACTATTACACAAACCACCAACACCCAGTGCATTCTGAGAGTTCGGCCAGTAATTACTTGCATCTTGTTAGTTTTCTTGGCTTATATATAGATTCCATTATGTAAGTAGCTATGACAATGGAACAGAAAATGCAGCAGCGAAGACAGGACAGGATATCAAGTGACAAATTAAACAGTTAGGTCTGTCCACAATGTTGCTGGGTACACTATGATACACATTAGGTATAACCTAATATGTAGGATATTATATCTGGCAACCTGTTGTATATCAATGCAGTGTATTTTATAACATTTAAGTAGTACTTCTGTATCAAATGTTCAAGATTCAGGTATGAATAATAATACTAAGAACAAACACAGAGTTCAGAGTTTGGCAAATTGACCGTAGGGCAGGTAACTACCCAGAATTATTATGATCAGGACTAGCAGTACTTAGGAGTAACAGCCATACCAAAAGTTTTCCAGCAGAGAAAACCTGATCGCATAGTTCCTAAACACAGCATTCAATATGAAACAAAAATAACAAATGTAAATTACATTTAAATTCCAAACATGTTCACCACCAAAAAATGTGTGACGTTCCAACATTTATCTGCAAACTGTAAGTATATTTTCAATAATACTTCATGAATGATTGGTAATACACTTTCCATACTCTTCACCATATATGTATAAGACAGTGACCTACATTTCCTGCTTTCATGTTTACTCTTCTGTGTACATCATCGAAATAAGTGGTTCACAACACAAAAGTAAAAAATTAAAAAATTACATCATCCTTCCACCTTTACCATACCATATTTGCTGTCAAGGTCACATGGGAAAATATGTGCAAACTAATCTTGTTCAACAGACACATCTCAAAGCAACTTTTACATTTTAAAATATTATTTACTTAGTTACTTACTTACTCCATGGAGCAGAGTTCTTCTTGAGAAACTAACCAGTTTTCAGCTAGTCAAGAAATTCCCCGCATTTCGTGGAACCCGAAGGTTCATGACCACATTCACAACTGCCTGCTAACTGTTCTTATCCTGGGTCAGCTCAATCCAGTCCATACACCCACATCCCACTTCCTGAAGAACCATCTCACTATTATCCTCCTATCTTGGCCTGGGTCTTCCGAGAGGTCTCTTTCCCTCAGGTTTAACCACCAAAACCCTGTATATGCCTCTCCTCTCCCCCATGTGTGCCACATGCCCTGCCCAACTCATTCTTCTCGATTTTATCATCTGAACAATACTGGGTGAGGAGTACAGATCATTAAGCTCCTCATTACGTAGTTTTCTCCACTCCCCTGTTACCTTGTCCCTCTTAGGCCCAAATATTCTCCTCAACACTATGATACACATAAACACCCTCAGCCTGCATTCCTCCTTCAATGTGAGTGACCAAGTCTCACACCCATACAACACAACATGAAAAATTATAGTTCTGTATATTTTAATCTTTAAATTTTTGGAGAGAAACCTGGAAGACACAAGATTCTGCATTGAATGATAGCAAGCATTCCCTGATTTCAATCTGCTCTTAATTTCTTCCTGAACAGAATTTTGATTTCCCAAATATTTGAACTCTTCCACCCTTTCAAAGGCACTATTATCAGTCTTTATACTGTGACTTCGTCCTGCATTCTGATCTCAAGACATGACCATGTACTTAGTTTTATCAGCATTTACTTCTGGTCTAATCTCCTTACTAGCCAATATCGAAGCTTCTGCGTTTTCTTTTATAGTGTGTATGCTTCCTCTCAATATATTGACATCATCAGCATAAACCAGAGGGTGATGTCTATCACTTAAATTCTAGCCATCATGGTTGACCTGAATTAGGAGCTAATGGCATACTCCAAAGCAAAGTTGAAAAGAAATGGCAATGGAGCATCTATTTGTTTCAAACCATTCCTAACAGGAAACATGTCAAATTCTTGACTACCCAGATTCTGCTATATGTTTCAATCCGTCACATTTTTATTAGCCTTACCAGTTTCATAAGCTTTCTTTAAGTCTATAAACAGCTGATGCACTGCTTCATTGTATTCCCATTTTTTCTCAAGTATTTGACGAATACAAAATATATGATCAGTAGTTGACTTGTTGCATAAAAATTCACAATTGTGATGCCCAAAACTTTCCTCTGCATATGGAGTTAGCTTGGACAGCAGGATGTTGGCAAAAGTGATACGCCCTTATAATTACTACAATCTGTTTTATCGCCCTTCTTATAGACAGGTACAATGATCAACTTCTTCCACTTCGAGGGCAATTTCTCCTTATTCAAAATAGAAATAATAAGTTTATGGATCTCATAGCAAATTGTTCTACCCCCTGCCTTAATCAGTTCTGCTGGGATTTGATCAACACCTGGTGATTTGTGACTTTTTAGATTTTCAATAGCCAACTCATCCTCAAAGGCCCTTGGCTCAGGCACAGGTGGTTCTGCTGTGTGTATTTCTGTCTACCTAACATCAATAACACCATGCACATTCAACAGCTGAGAGAAATTGTTCCCCCATCTAGCCAAAACACTGTGGGAGTTTGGAACCAAATCACCCTTCTCATTCTTTACTATATCAGTTCTAGGCTTGTAACCCTTCTTAAAGTCACTGATGCCCCTATACAAGTCCCTAATATTTTTGATCCTACTGTTAGTTTCAGGTTCCCCATGTTTAGCTTTCAGAGATTCCTTCTTTTTGTTCCTGAAATGTATGCTAGCTTCACATCTTGATATTGTTTAGATTATCTACATTGATTTGGCTTGAATCCTGTACCCACTGCATTTTAGCCTGTTTCCTTTGATTTAAAAAACCTAAACATTCATCACAACATGGTTTATGCTGCTTCAATTTGTGCAGACATAGAATCTCTTTAGCCGAGGTTTTGACATTCTCTCTAACGTTCCTCCAAGACCTATTTATGTCCTTGCCATCATTCAAGTTCTCCAAAGCTGCAAACCTGTTTGCAATCTCAATCTGATACTGTTTCCTAAGCTCCAGCTCATTTAGCTTCCTGCAATTTAATCTTTCCCCATCAAACTTCTGTGATGTTTGTTTACTTACTGCCAAACTCTCCCTAACTTTTGCAAACACCAGATAGTGATCAGTATCACAGTCAGCTGCCCTGAAACATCATACATCTAGTATATTCAATGCCATCTCCTATTTGTTAATAAGTGATCAATTTGGTTGTGAGTCTTCCCATCCAGACCGGTTAAGGTGTACTTATGAAAAGTTTCAGTGCAGGAGCATCATGCTCTTAACTAGATTTTTTGATGTGGCAAAGTTTACTGTTCTAACACCATTATCATTACTACCCTGATGCAGACTGTCATTCCCAATTATTGGTTTGAAAATATTCTTTCTCCCCACTTTTACATTAAAATCTTCTAATAAAATTTTCAAGAAAATGATCAGAAACCTGCTCCAATTCCACATAAAAACTGCTTTTGAATCATCACTTTTCTCCTCACTTGGTGCATGCACATTCAGAATAATGATATTACACCAGCGACCTCTCAGAACTATATACGACACCATATCGCTAAAAAACTGTACTCTCTTAACTGCTGATACTATTCCGTGGTGTACAAAAAAATCCTGTTCCAAACTGATGATTGTCGTTTACTTTTCCATTGAAAAAATTATAATCCTCTGCTCTTACCATACCCCCTTTGGCCCACCTAACCTCCTGCACACTCACTAAATCTAATTTATATCTTGTTAATTCCCTGGCTGCTACTTTAAGTGAACCTTCCCTATACAGGATCTTAATATTCCACATACCAAATCTCATGCCCATTTCTTGTTCCTTAGGTCATACCAAAGTATTACTACAGGTCTGAGACTTACTGTATGTATGTTTCATAACACGACACGTTTTTACGGCGAGAAGTTGTTAGCACCTCGCCCAACCCTCAAGCTGGAGGACCACCCCTTTTCGGTTGTCCGCGACTGCTTATTCGCAGCGCCCCTCCATATTGGAGGCCGTTCCTCCATCCGCAACCTGAACACGTTTAATTAGTCTGTTTGTTGTGATAAAAATAGACCAGAATAACCTATTACTATTCAGGCGTGTGGGTTAAACACCTTCAACAAAGCGCATATTCGGCTATTATTATCATTAGGCGCATTATTTAGTCACACAGTCAATTGCTGAGATTATATGGCAACGGTGAGAGATCAGTGAATATGGAGCACTGGGGGTAATAATCACAGCTTGGGAAAACTAAAGTCTCGGCGTAAAACCTGTCGTAGTGCCACTCTGCCCGCCACAAATCCCACATCGACTTGCCCGAGATCGAAGGCGTCCGCGATGAAAAGCCGGCGAATGATTACTACTACCGCTACTTGCTAATAATATTTTACAACTACACACACATGAAGTGCACTATATATATGTAAATAACCAAGGAAATATATCTGGAATTAATTATTTTTATTTCGAACACGGTGCCCTGCCAAGCTGAATCATGTGATTAGGGTTGCACGAACGTATCGACGTGTCGTTTCCATCTGTTGTATGTACATTTCCAGCCTTCCTACTTGTATCTGGGGAATAAACGACGAGTTAATTCTAAGATTTCAATTGTTGCATAGTGAGTTACTTTCACCGCCGTAAAAAGAACTCATACATCAAATTTTAACGTTTTCAAAACAATTATATCGAAGTGACATTCACTCCCAAACGTACTTCAGAACTAACGTTAATGTGAAGACAATTGCGTACTAATAAAGGCTGTTTCACGATGTACAAGCACTATTTGTTGCTACAGCTAACACAAAGGGATAACAAACGCCAAAGTAATAACTTCGTAACACTCGACACCTAACCTAACGGAGCTATGGCATAGCAATTTGCAGACCTAAATTCTTATTACCTGTCTTGTACTTGCTGAAGCTCCACCTTTTTCTGAGACGAAAGCAAAATCGATACATAATGCCTTACCACCCCAACTAAAAATGTTATAACAACTATGGGCAAAAATACCCAAAACCTTATATCCGAATCCAACAACAATTCGGCCATAATGTATCACTGCCACGGATTACCTGCACACAACAGCATACGGATAAGGGCACAGTGGGCAAACAACCGTACTATATCACACGTCGTATACTATATACTCAGTGCTGCATCAGGCATGTTCATAATCTGTTGCCATGATGGTCGGTAGACGTAAAAGATACAAGAGATGGTAAAAAAATTACGTTAAATCATACGATTGTATCTAGTGGGCTGTGTAGCGTAGTCGATATAGCGACGGGATGATCCGGGGATCGAATCCCGGTGGGGGCGATGTTTTCAGCTCCTGTGGCGTGACGCTGACCCTCACCCCCTTCTAGTGCCGTGGTCAAGAAAGAGTTCACTGGCTCTTGTACAGAGCCTGTGCCTGTATACGGGTGCACTTTATATGGTTGTATCAGGTGGTCCACGGCCTGAATGAGTCTGCCGGACTGTATCTTGTCACGGCTGACGTTACAAGCAGGTTCATAAATGTCACTATTCATTCGTATTCAGCCTTGAAGGCTGGGCTTGGCAGGAACCAGTGCCCAGTCATGTGACCGGTATGGCTCTGGCACACTGCATCCTGGGCAAGTTCTTGGGGGTTGCCATTGCCTTTGCTTTCCCCCGCCTTTAGACGCTCCCACTTTAGCCGCCAGGTGCCTCCGTCCGCAACGACGCAAGAGATCCTAGCAGTAAAAGGTGGAGAAAGATGTCCGGTAGTAATTTTACCTAAATTCCGACTTCCACGTAAATTTAGGGATCTTTTACATGCCGTAAATCTATGACATGGGACCGACGGCTTTACTTCCCCTCCGAAGGAAGGCGTGCTGAGGATTTTTTCACCCTAAAAATCCGACGGCTTCGGCCGGGTTTGAACCCGCAAACTTGGGTACTAAAGGTCAGCACGCTACCCTTAGACCACCGAAGCCGCTCTGTATGCCATTCAAAAATAGATATGCTGCCTTTCAGGCAGGAAAGCCATAATAAGCAAAGAAAGCGCCCGTAAGTTGCCAAGCACTACATTCAGACAGGGTACACTGTCTAACCAAATGCATTTATTGTCAGCTTGGTCAGGGGCTGGGACGCAGCCAATGAGAGAGTCATCAACCAACTGAGGTTCAGGCACAATTACCACCACCTCATAAAAAAGCTTACTGTGTTCGACACTATTCAGTGGAGTCATGACATCTACACCAACCACCTCACATGAGTAAGGCAGTAGCCTCAGGAGACCGAGGGTGCTTACAAGAGCTGAAGTTGCCGCATTATCCCAGTGTTTATGTTAAGAGTAACTCAAGTTTCGAACATCGACATAAGTGTGAGCCAGGTAAAGTGACTCAACTTTGGAACACTGACATAAATGTGCCCCAGAATATATGCTTATGGTATGATGGATAATGCCAACCATGTATCATGTAACTAATGGTTCTCACCACCAGCAAAGGGCTCTCACTTTAACCCCGATACAGTTATTATTCTGCCCCTTAAGGTATTTGAATAAACAAATTGTGGTTGAGCCACCCTTATGTTTATCTGTCTTCATATCCACTGCATTTTCCCAAACAGTTACTGTAGCTGAACATTTTTGGTATAATTGTTTCTTAGGTTTGTTCACATCAGTTATGGGCAGTTCATAGCCATATGTTATAATTTTAAACTGTCAATGTATGTTCAAGAACCATTGGTGATAGGTAGGAGGGGTTGTGTACAGACAGAGATTTAAACGAGGAAATGGTTAACAGCAAATAACAGAAACAAGCTGTCCAGTAAGACCAATCCAGTGAGAAAGCAGTCCGGTAAGAGAGCAGTGTAGTAAGAGAAGAGTATGAGTGAGGGTGTACAAGTGAAGTGCCCGTGGTATTTTACTAGAAAATGATTTAGTTGTTTAACTCGATAACAGCACGTCTTTTATATCAAGTATAAGTGAATAAATAAATCAAAAAGTAAAAAAGAAAATAACTAAATATGTGATTCAGTGAACCACACCCATCTCCTGAAAGAAGTTATCCTACCAGACTGAGCAGATCAGGCCAAACAAGGTACAAAGGGTGATCGTGTATATTACTAAATCAAATTTAATCAGATTACAGGTGTCAATGAACACACATATAATGGAAAGAGAACAAGAGTGTTGTAAAAGTTTAAAAAACCAAGACTAGCTTCTGGTGGCAGGCAAAAATTTTACCTAAAAATTTCAAAACATAAGCCAAGAAGTACAGTATGTGGCACACAAGGAAGACATGACAATTGTATAAGTTTTTTTTGGTGATAAAAACTAGAAGGAAAGCAAACGCTTTGAAGATTTAAATGTAGATGTGAGAAGAATGTGAAAACATATCTAGGTTTTCACCCTTTTTTATAGGCCATTCAGGGCCCTTAGGGTGAATAGAGGTATAGCTCTACTCTTTTCTAAGACCTTCGGCATTAGATTGGGGTGGGGGTCATCCCCACGCCCCAGCCACCTCTACCCCGGGAAAGAGCCGGTACCCATTATACAGGAGGCTGGGTGGGCCCCAGGGCTGGTCTGGACGGGCGGAAAATCTTGTCCCCACCGGGATTCGATCCCGGACTGTCCAGCCCGTAGTCAGTCGCTATACCAACTGAGCTACCTGGCCCACTGAAAACATATCTTAACACAATAACATATGAGGGTTTAAACTGATTTCATCGGGCTCAAAATAGAGACCAGTGACAGGCTTTTGTGAACATACAACAAACTGTCATAGCTCCATCAAACACAACCACGTATTTTACTGGGGAATGGCTACGTTTTGGTCTACAAAGACCATCACCAGGCCACAATTACAAAAACCTTAAAATAAGGTATAATACAGTGCTACTATGAAAAGTAAAGTTTTAAAGTGTTGTGAAAATATTTACTTGAACTGTCAATGCCTTAAAAAAACAGAAAACAAAATTATTAAATTTGGTTTCGTTTGGGGATTTTGGGTTTAATTTTGAACTCTGTTCTCTTTGGCATATGGGACCGGCTATCTAGTGACTGTTTTTGGGCGCATCCATGATGTGGGGATGTGGGACTTGCAGGATGGGGAGGCTGTCTACTTCCGGTTAATTAGGTTCTTTCTTTCGTTTGATTGCTGGAAAAACTCATGCTGAGTCATGGTGTTTGTTGTGCTAGAACTTGTATTGTATACAACGTACGATCATAATAAGTATAGTGATTATTGTTAAAAGAACTACTTGTTGTGCTTGTTTTTTATTCTCTTTCTTTTGTAATTGAAATTATGTTCTAAGCTATTCATATACACACAGGAATGTAAACTTATTTTGTTGATAATGGCCTGGATGGTAACTATTCCCCACGAGAGTAATTGGTGCGGGACTTGGTGGCCCAAACATCCGATAGCAAACTTATGAGTGCAGGCCCTGATACTTCTATATTGTGTTCTATTTTTCTGTAAGCCTCAGGCCTCGTATTTCATGACTATATTAGGGGCTATTAACCTGCCAAGAAGGACTTTGCTCCAAAGAGTTACTGAAGAGTCAGGATCTAATTCACCACTACACCCAACCTTCTGGTAGATCTCTGTCAATTTGAGAGAACCATGGACATCTTCAGTACAAATCAGCACCTGTCCATCTGCTAAGATGAGTGATCAGAACCAGACCCCAAACTGCATTTAATTCAGTACATCACTTCTTGTCTGCATGCTAGTCTCAAGGGAAAGGAAGAAAGTGAAATGACAATAAGCAGCACAAAAGTGAAATGGGAGAGCAGGAACAGGTGTTGGAGGTTGCTAATAGGTAGAAAATGGTACCCAGGATGAGATGCTGAGGTCAGTATTACATGCACTCCAACCAGTGGCTGTATCGACGACACGAGAATTTAACATGTTCTCTACCAAATGTACATCACTATAATGCAGTAGTCAGCATTTAAGTATATAAATTACAAGAACTGACACTGAATCACAGACAAGTTATTCCCACTTTTCCACAGCCCACACAAGCAATGTTACCTGTGGCACTATAATCATTCTCATCAAGTGAATTAACAAGCACTACTGGAGTTAGCACAATGTAATAAGAACACAAATTTGTTTATAAAGATACCTGAACACATGACATAAATTTGCAAACAGATATATCTGGAATTCTATACTATGTAGCACTCAAATAGGTTCTTAGGATTTTTACTTCTGGAGCCACATCACCTATACTTGAACTGATGTCAGATATTTCAGAATGCTTCTGCAAATGGTAATATATCATGTCATTTTCTTGAAAGTCATTGGGTCTTCTTGGTAGCACATGTATATGCAGGTGCTGTAACAAAAAGGCCTCCTATTAAAGAAACTGGCAATAATACACAGGGTGAATGGCAACTTATTCCATTCCATCTTTAACCCTCATTGCTAGTTGGTGCCATGTTCTGATCAGTCTGCTATGGGGATGACACAAAAATTCAAAGTTACCATACAAAAACTTTTGCAGCAACATGAAACATTACAGAGGCTGGTAAACTGTAAAAACAAATTCAGTGATGTAAAAGAGAGAAAAAGGTCACAAAAAGCCTATGACACTAATGTATGAAGTAAGCAGTACTTGCTACATTAACTTACATTGCCTTCATCCTTCACATAGACTGTATTGGCAGAAACACTGTAGCATGCTTCAAAGGCACTCTGAACTCTTTCGACAACAGCAAATAAGTCGAATATTTCCTCACTGTTCAAGCTTGACAGTCTTGATACAAATCGTAAAGGCATCACCAATACATCTAATTTTATAGTTAAGTATATGTCCAACACAATACACTTCAATGACTCCTACATTCCTGTTTCAAAACAGCAATCCCAACTGACAAACCAGACACTTTTGCTGTCATGGATTAGCATGAAACTCCAACAGCTTTAAACAAGTTTATGCAGCAATTAGAAGTAAACAGCAATATTCAAAGACCGAATGTTAAGGTGCCTCCCTGTGTTAGGCTAAGAACTTCCTCATGATTGATTCTCACAAAGTAAATTCAATTAGGAGAAATGGCAAGCTGGAAGACAAGAACAAATGAACGAGAGACAAAAACACACACAACAGAGTGGAATTCTCTACAATCAAATAAAGTTACTGGGGTGGGATGGAAAACAAAAGTAAATGCCACAATTGCAGCAGCAACAATATCAAATTTTGCGTAATGTTAATAAAATAAAAGACAGCATACACCAAATTTCACCCAAATTCTTGAAACTGTCTGGGGGTTAAATGAACAGGTTAGGACAGATGGTTAGAAAAAGAACACCTCCTTCTTCATGAGAGATTCATTTCTACACAGCATGTACTTAATGCATAAAAATGTATCAGTTTCACACAAATATGTGTACTTGCATAAATTCATACTTTCTGAAGTTGATAAATATGATATTTCACTACAAATCATGAACTGTCCAGGTTAGTATGAAGGCATGCATTACAATAAGGAATGGAAAATAATTGAACTTAGTATACAATAACAGGATATACAAAAAGGAAATCTACAAACAGCTGACATACTGTACTGGAAAGTTAGGACACTGTCTTCATGTGGCATATTACATAAAAGAGAAGCCTAACACTTCTTTGGTACAGTGTATGGTGACAGGTGTTTGTCAGAGTTGAAGAGAGTCAATAATTAAAGTTTCAAAATTACCTTCAATGTTATTACATACACACGACAGATCCAAAAGTTGGTCAGAATGACTAAAGGTTGTAGAATAAATAACAAAATACCAAATGTACAGGCAGGAAAAATCCAAGTATTATAAAGTAAAATGTTCCACTAAACTCTTATATAAGTACATATGAGATACTGACCACACACCAGATGATCCACAAAGGGGCGAATGGTGCAGTGCGAGGCACACATGACTATAGGGGGTCTACTGAACTGCTATTGGTAGGAGTAACAGACTGTTCTCCTACTACACACAGAATGAGAAGTCAAGCATTTCCAGAAATGTGTGGTGAACAAGTGCACTGTGATCATGCTTTCAGAATGGGTAGCAGCAAGTCACCATTCACCATGAAATTTTGCACATGCTCACTTATTGCATTTCTATATTTTCTCCTGGTCTGTGGATAGTAAGTTGTACTAATTTTTTGTACTATACATATGTAATAATATCTTCAAAAGGTATACTTACTTACTTTACTTACTTACTCCATGGAGCAGAGTCCTTCTTGAGAAACTAACCACTAAGCTCCTTACCATTGTAAACTAACCAGTTTTCAGCTAGTGAAGAAATTCCCCGCATTTCATGACCGCAATCACAAGTGCCCGCCACCTGTCCCGATCCTGAGTCAGTTCGATCCAGTCCATACACCCACGTCCCACTTTCTGAAGAACCATCTCAATATTATCCTCCCATCTAGGCCTGGGTCTCCCAAGTGGTCACTTTCCTCAGGTTTCCCCACCAAAACCCTGCATATGCCTCTCCCCCATTTGTGCCACAAGCCCTGCCCATCTCATTCTTTTCGATTTTATCACCCGAACAATACTGGATGAGGAATATAGATCATTAAGCTCCTCATTATGTAGTTTCCTCCACTCCCCTGTTACCTCATTCCTCTTAGGCCCAAATATTCTCCTCAACACCCTATTCTCAAACACCCTCAGTCTATGTTCCTCCCTCAATGTGAGCAACCAAGTTTCACACCCATACAACACAACAGGCAAAATTATAGTTCTGGACATCTTAATCTTTAAATTTTTGGATAGCAACCTGGACGACACAAGATTCTGCACTGAATGATAGCAAGCACTCCCTGACTTCAATTTTCCCTTAATTTCTTCCTGAATAGAATTTTGATTTGTTAAGGTTGTTCCCAAATATTTGAACTCTTCCACCCTTTCAAAGGAACTATTATCAATCTTTATACTGTGACTTCAATCTGCATTCTGATCTCGAGACATGACCACATAATTAGTTTTATCAGCATTTACTTCCAGTCCATCTCCTTACTAGCCACTACCAGAGCTCCTGCAGTTTCCTTTATAGTATGTATGCTTCCTCCCAATCAGCATAAGCCAGAAGTTGATGTATACCATTTAACTTTAAGCCATCCTGGTTCACATGAACCCTCCTAATAGCATACTCTAAAGCAAATCTGAAAAGCAATGGTGATAGAGCATCTCCTTTTTCCAAACTATTCCTAATAGGAAACATGTCAGACAAATTCTTGCCCACCTCTTCGAAAGGTATATGTATCATTTTCAAAATACACAGAGTTCATCAAATGAGTAAAACAATGTGTACAAGAATCGCTTTAATTCCTCCACATTTTATTCATCATATCTTTCAGACTAGGCGGTGGATTGTGAAGGTTTTCATACCAACATAGTATGCACTTTTCAAAAAACATGAAAGGATAATGGGCAGTAGAAGTGGTATGTGTGGGGGACAGGAATGGCATATACATACAGGGTTTTGAACCTGAGGAAAACAGACCACTTGGAAGGTCAAGGCATAGATGGTAGGATAATATTACAATGGATGTTGAAGATACAGGATGGGGAGGCATACACTGGAGCAACTTAAGTCAGGATACAATGGTGGGCTCTTATGAACATGATAATGAACCTCTGGGCCCTAAACAATATGGGGACTTCTTCATTAACCAAGGAACTATTTAGCTTCTAAGGAAGGACTGTGTCCATGGGGTTCATCAGATTAGCATTCTTAAATTACTTTCAAAAAAAAGGATACGCCCAGCGACAATACTGTTACGGCTTACAAATGCCACAGTATTCATTGTTTTGTAGATAATATTATGTGGGCCCACAACTGCATGACCAACTGTGTATACTTGTTCATCTCCAAGTGTAATTTTTGGCATTAGTACTCTATACAGGTCATTGCGACGATGCTTCCAAACAGGCATTGATTGTCGTACATTCTTGATGTAATCCAGACTGATTTCAGCTGTTGCAATGTTTGTGCCTTCAGAGCATTGAGCAATTACATCTCCCCATGGATCCACAATCTAAACAAAACTTACAATCAATTATTCATCCATATACAAATTATACAAGAATAAATATATCAAAATTTACTGCCTGTACAATTACCTTGAACCGAGTTCTCTGTGAACACTACCGGGGTTTAGGACAGTCATTTGCCTGTAGTCCTGGTGGATTATCTGTTTAACCTGGGTAATGGTCTCTCTTCATTTTTAACTACCACTGGCTTGTAAGGTCCTCCTCAAAATGACTAAACCATTTACACTTTCCAGCCTGCTCCATAGCCTTGACCTGTTGGCCTGCCTGATACACTGTATGTTTGTGGGAATATCTTGCAAAGGTGCACAATTACACACAAAACCTACAGTTTACTAACTTTTCAAACTGTGATGCCTTGGTCCACAGATGTCCGTGAAAACAACCACTCAAGTAAACAGTGCTTTTCATGTTCTCTGTAAATCATATGTGCATGCTAGGTGGAATGTCTGTTCAAAACCCCTTGACATATCAAAATGTGCTCAGACATGAACACACACAAACACAGGATGCCATTCAGTGGCTCCTGAAAAAGTTCACAGACTTCTTGACCCTACCACATATACCTGATTAAGGAATACACAAATCCAAAACACAGTATTACCATGACTCCATGTAAAATGGGTTAATCACAACCTTTCATTCTGCTCTCTAAGGGGAAACCATATGCATGTGTTTACTTTTCCATGTTTCAGTCATTTTTCAGAAATTTCGAACCAGCAGACACACAAGACCACAGTTTTCCCCTCAGAAGGTCAAAATGCCATTCACATTTTTCTCGACATCCATATGAATAGAAGCTGTAAATATCCGCCCCAATCAAATAGTAATTTAACAGTTGTGCAATTAGCTACGATAGGGCTCATAACAAATCATCATAACAGCTAAAACTATCATCATCACCTGCATCACAATCATCATTACCATAATCATGACATTCATCAGTCCTCGCTATGAACAATGATATGGCATGCCATCACTAAAGGTTTACAGATTAATGGTATTCATGATCCTATAGCTGCTATTTTTTTCAGACACACCTGTGATACAAATTAGAGTTAGATTAGTGGGGCTTTAAATGCCACACAGCTGTTTAAATTAATCTGTCCATGTTCTGCTAGTAGTACAATCATCTACACTTTCATATTAAAAAACACAGCATACGTACAACTGCATGTCCCCAAGAACTCCTCTTGCAGTTATGCACTCCAGTCTGTGCTGCAGAAATAACATAACACTGGCTTTCAATTGCCCTAGCTCGCAGAATTGTTTCCCAGTGTGCAGCACCAGTAACGTATGTGAAAGCTGATGGAAATGTTAAAATATCAGCACCCATTTGTGCTAACGTTAAACTTAGTTCTGGAAAACGTACGTCATAGCACTGATGTGTAGTTAAGACACATATGGTATGAAGTATATGTACACAATAATGAATACTTACTTACTTACTCCATGGTGCAGAGTCCTTCTTGAGAAGCTAACTGGTCTGCAGCTAGTCAGGAAATTCCCCGCATTTCACGGAACCCGAAGGTTCATTACCGCACTCACAAGCGTC
>Ga0123355_10006053_pt1 | contig 17832 bp, 11 predicted proteins | sample TergutEmb28metaG_3_FD_89872 | JGI IMG/M metagenome (GOLD analysis project Ga0123355, IMG submission 89872) | Embiratermes neotenicus P1 segment gut microbial communities from Petit-Saut dam, French Guiana - Emb289 P1 | ecosystem: Host-associated > Arthropoda: Insects > Digestive system > Gut ... | reverse complement strand
CAGGTTGTACATAAAATAAAGCTACACATTTTGACTACCACAGGCAGCGACTATCAGGCTGCTGTATGGAACAGAAAGCAACATGTTTTGACTGCCACAGGCAGCAACCATCAGGCTGCTGTATGTAACAGAAAGCTACATGTTTTGACTACCACAGGCAGCAACCATCAGGCTGCTGTACGTAACAGAAAGCTACATGTTTTGACTATCAAGGCAGCAACCATCAGGTTGTACATAAAATAAAGCTACACATTTTGACTACCACAGGCAGCGACTATCAGGCTGCTGTATGGAACAGAAAGCTACATGTTTTGACTGCCACAGGCAGCAACCATCAGGCTGCTGTACGTAACAGAAAGCTACATGTTTTGACTACCACAGGCAGCAACCATCAGGCTGCTGTACGGAACAGAAAGCTACATGTTTTGACTATCAAGGCAGCAACCATCAGGTTGTACATAAAATAAAGCTACATGTTTTGACTACCACAGGCAGCGACCATCAGGCTGCTGTACATAAAAGTAAGTAAAAAAGCCACTTTACTTTCTTTTATGTACAGCAGCCTGATGCTGGCTACCTTAAACAGCCAAAACACATAGCTAGTCCCTTAACATCTAAGAGCATAAGTTGTGCTGCCAGATCATTTGTACGTTGTAATGTGATTCTAGAATACAATGGGCATGAATCACCTTAGAAATGTGCTGTCTTCAGCTCAGACTGTGCCTATTGACATCCAAGCACCTGCACACTCTGAACCAAATTCACAGTTTTCTGACAATCACCTGAGAAGCCAACTGTGACTATATACAGCAGTGTTCCTGAAGATTCATGTGTTCTGGGAAGTTAGGCTGCATTTTTGCAGTTACAGATCCCAGTGCTTTGGGAAGATCACAGTGCCTTCATCATCAGGGTCAAGAGTTCAAAACTACTTCACCCTCCAGACAAACTATCTACCCAGTAAAAAGACATGACCTTAATTTTTTTAGCTGTGTATACCATCTCAGTCTCTACAAATCACTGTATTTCTGAAACTAGCTCTACTATAAATATTATCATCACCTGGGATATGATGCCATGTACTCTTGTAGCAATTTACCCAATTTTTGAGGAATAGCGGCGTGTTTTTACCCGAATACATGGCATTCCATTTTGGAAGATAAAGAAAGATCTTCACTCTGTTAATCCTTTCATAACCAAAACACAAATATCTGTACCTTTATAAGGCGTTCCCTACAGATCACAACACAATGCTTTTGTCATGTGATGACATACAATTTTCTGCACATCTAGACATCACACCAATGAATTATAAAAATCAAAAACCAATTGCCATCTTTCTGTTACCTCATGGAGCTACTTGTGATGAAACACTACTCTTTAATGTCGTGGAAATAAATAACTTGATAAACCTCACAGCACGGCGTAAGTTATTTACTACAGAAGGATTAATTTTGTGGTTGTGGTTAGAACATGACAGTATGACATCCTGTTCTTACCTTCCAAATCTGTTTGCTATCATGCCTCCACAGAATCCTCCCAGCATGCCTCCAATGGCAAATATAGAGACGGCCACAGAGTACAGCACCTTCACAGCTTCATCCTGAATGTCCTCCCCATAGCGACTCTTGTATACATCTTTCATGAAGTTCTCTATGTTCTGAAACACACATCACACCTACCTTACAGGCTTGGTACATCACACAGGCAGAGTTCAATTCCTTACACAAGGCTCAGTGTAACGGGGAAAAAACATCCGTTACTGTCCATGCCACTATCATGAACAAGATATTAGATCATTGCTTTACAAAACAAGTAATAAATAACTGGCTCATACATATACATACATACACCAGACAATTCAAGTGTCTGTACAGCAATAATACTAAGCCATGTAAGTTTCAAATGAATTGTGGGATACATGAGTATTAATAACAATTCTGAATGGTTTTATAAATTAAAAAAGTGGTCTGTGACATCAGTAAATTAAGTGTAAACATTTGTGTTACAGCTTCAAATGTAACACAAACAGTAATGAATGTCACTGGTTGGCACAGTTTCAATGAGAACAGTGAGATACACACATATATAACAGCCAGGCACACGATAACAATTCTTACTATACATTCTTGCAACCAGTTTCACATTTTGGTGGCTTGTTTCAGCTAAACAAGCCATCTTCATAGCCACCTCCACTTGCATGTATCATGTGCTCTGCAGATGTACATGAATCTGAGTGGCTATGAATAAGTGAGTCCTATTCAGCCAAAATATGTCACCAGAAATGTAAACCAAATTAAGGAACACATAAGATTATAAAGATGTCCCTGTGCTTCATTAAACACCAAGCTATGGCAGCATATGGGGAAGGGAAGGTACAGCTCCACCCACACATTCTTAACCTTAGCACTAGATACAGATGAGTTACCAGCTTTGTACCCTGGTACCCACCATGTAGGGGGTTGCAATGATGCAGTTATTTGAGGCATTGCACTACAAGTCTGAAGGTCGCGGTTTGGATTCCCAATTGGTCATTGGAATTTTTAATTAACTTAACCTTTTGGCGCTGGAATTATTTTTTTTTAATTTTAGCACATCCTGTATATAAAATGTGAATAAAACAGAAACCAAATGTGTTGGAATTATGAAACAAACTGCATTTTGAAGAGAAAAAACGGAGAGTATATACCATGTTTAAAATATTCAGTACCTGTATTTGTTGAATAAATATATAAAATGCAACATTTAGAGGTTAGCAGAGCGGTACGACCACTACAGGGGTCATTAGGCGTCAAAGGGTTAATCCTTCCGGCCAAACTATGGCCCTGGGGTTGGCTCAGCCTCTAACAGGAATGAGTACCATGGGTATCTCTTGGGGCATAACAGCTGCCATGTATAGCGCTGACAACCTGCCACCTTCGTGTGCCAACTGTCTAGAATTTCTTGGAGCCTCAACCTCCTGAAATCCTAAGGGTCTGTCCAGCTTTATCTTTTTTTTACCCACTGGGTAGAGAGCTGGGTTGGTTGCAGAGCAGTTCTGGACAGCATGATAAGAGAAAAACCTCTTGTCTCCAGCCTAGTCACTATATTGACTGAACTACACTGGTTCCTCATGAAAGTGTGTACAATAAGGATCCATTTAGAGCATTAGTGGAATAGTAACTGACAGGGGAAAATTTAAGAAAACATAAACATATCCTATTGTGACTTATTCCACCACAAATGCCACATTAACCACCCTGCTTTGGATCATACCTGCACCTCTGTAAGAATTCAACAAACTGCATGTGCTACGGCATGGCCCGTCTCTCACTGGCATAACATATTCCTAACAACAAGCCTGGTGGTAAGAAATGCATACTGCTAATCACATAAGCATTATTCCCAAGGTATTATTGCATATTAATGTTTCAAAGGATCCTTATAGCTTCTTCAGCAGTCAAGTAGTCCTAGAAGAATAGCCTTAAAGACAAGAATCTTCTTGAAGTGCTTCACCCCTGAAGATGTTGGTATGCTGGGAACCATGCACCCAACAACACAGTGCCACATTCCTGAAGATTGGAATAATAAGGTTTATATTCTACAATCACTTTACATACTTGTAAGCTTCCAGCCTCTGTACATTGTGGATTCATTCCTTCTTAACAAACAGCAACTTCATCGTAACATTAAAGACATTCAGTTCTTTGATGATACTTCATTCTGAAAGGGCTGGGTCAACTGGTGATGCTTCTAGCATGTATGTGGGATGTGCCCATTCAGAATCTTGACTAGGACAATCACCATCCAGACACATGCTTTTTATGGTTTTCCTTATTCCTTTGGGACAATAAATGAGGTTATAACCACCTCCTCCCACATCCCTTCCAATTCACAATCACTAATCGTTCCATCATTCAATTCTCCAAAGAAACCAAAGTTACAACATTATGCCCATTTTACAGCAAGGGCATGGAAACTTGTCACTCACCACTTCTGGGGCATTGATGACTCCAGTATTGTAGCCAAACTGCAGCATGCCCAGCACTGCGGCAAGAATTGCATAAGACAGGAAGAATGTCAGTCCCTGCAATGTAACAACATGAAGTCTGTGAGGGTCCATGTACTGCAAAATCTCTCAACACTTACCTCCCACCCCACACCACCCCAAAAATGAGAATACCTTCTCTGATTAGTGGCCTATATACAGACATGAACAAACATTAGCAAAGTATCTCAACAATTTGGGATGGTTGACAATATTTTCATTACCTCCTTTTAACCACGCTGATCACAAGTTTTATGAATGTAATTACAATGGATGCCTGCTTTATACATAATAATAAAGACGAACTCTGACAAACTTTGTGGGTATATGCACCAAGTGAATTTGAGTAAAAGAAGACTCCTATTAACCAAGTGAAATTCAGGAAGTTAAAGGAGTCACAACAGCTGGGAGTTATGATAAAGATGTAAGGGTAAAATGGTTATAACAAATAAAATTAAAACAACTTGAATGTAAAACAATAAATTTTAAAACAATGCATAATGTCACAATACTGTTTAAAGTGTCTGTCTGTGACTTCAATGCAAATTTGATCACAGTGTATTACTGACACGGTTGGTGACAGTGCATCATACACTGAAGTTACATACAGAGACTTTTAACAGCTTCATTATTAAGTTCGCCAAGCAATGACCTAAGTGTCCAACAAAAAATGTCATTTCTGTATATCTTTAACATACTTTCAAACTGCCATGACTCCACAACCGTTCACACTCAGCCCATGTTCACAGGATTTATTTTATTCAAACTCCATCAACAAACCCTCAAAGTTCAGCAGACAGTCTGTAGAAGACCCTGAATATCACCATAGTTACAACTGCCATGATACAACTGGGACACATGTCAAAGATCAATGGGACCAATATGGGGTCAGCTTCAGATACATACAACAGAGGAAATATGCATGCTTTCAGCATCTCTACAGGCTGTTTTCTACTCTAAAATACTAATTACATCTCAAATAAGCAACTTGAATGCGCTCACAACAAAGATAACAGCTCATTCACTTACCTGTTGCAACAACAATTTCAATACTCATTCCATCACAATACAACTCATCATCACTCTTCATCATGTTTATTTTTTACTGATCAACAGACACATTTCAACCTCTTATGCCATTGCACGTTTTCGCAAAATAGTGACTTAACCTTCAAATTAAATGAATGTTTACTGGATCACTAGCAGAACATTATGCGAGGTATTGATCAGTTGGAAATTACAATGTTTCTAAGGCTCATTTGAAGACCACATTACTTTCGCTTGTATATTTGCTCACTAATTGATAATTTGTCTTTATTATGCTTATAAATACAGAACAGAACTAAACCTGCAACTATTTGATACGTTCAGTTATTTCTTTGAACTCTGTCCACTGTCTCAGTTTTTTATGCAAGCATCACCATGTTTGCAACATCAGTTCTACGTCCAGCTTCAGGTTCTGGGCATGACAGCCGTCCTAGCAAGCCCAGCAGCATAATCAAGTAGGTATCTCTTCGTACTGTTTCCTCAACCTCCTCACTAGCAACTAACAAGGTATGTGTATTTCTTTATAACATTTATATTCTCTGCACAATAAACATCAGCACAGTCCACTCACAGATGTGTCCCATTCAATTTCAGTTCCTCGTGGCTTACATGGACCTTCCTAATGGTATATTATACAGTAAATTAGAAAAGCAATTATGATAAAGCATCTCCTTGTTTCAGACCATTCTGAATTGGAAATGTATCAGACAAGCATTTGTCTATATGGACTTCATTATAGGTTTCATTTAAACACACTGTTATCAATCTAACTCATGGGTCTCTAACCTGTGGCCTACCAGGTTGAATTAAGCAGCCCACAGCTGTATTTCTAATGTGTGTGTGTGTACACAATATGAAAAGTACACAATAAGTGAGGTATACCACTAAATGTTATTTTTCTATATGCAGCCTGCAAAAAAGGGCTAGACACCCAAGAGCTAGCTAGTTTCAGGGGTACATGGAATTCAATGAGAGTGCACTGACTTTTCCCCTCACTGAATCCCAGGCTTCCATACAATATAAAAGTAGTTTAGGCAATGTTCCATTGTACTCTCATTGTTTTCTCCAGTACCAGACACAAGCAAGATGACCTTTAGTTGATAAAATCCATAATTAAAATCGCCAATAATGTTGTTATGTATTGAGTTCATCCTAAGAAATGAATGTTGTAGTAGGTCATACGTGTAGTTCATACGTAAGACTGATATTCACAGAAAATAAGTACAGGGTGTTCTACCAGCCTTTTCATAAACAATTATAGTAACAGGACACTTCTTCAACTAGTAATCTTTCTTATTCCAAACAGAATTAACTGTACAACATAAAATATTAATCTCATTTAACTCTGTACCTTTAACACAATGGTTTTATTTTGGTGAACATTCAGCAAGACAAACTGAAGAGTTTGCACAAACCTTCAAGTAAAGTTGTAGCCATGATTATGGTATTAATCCAAAGACACTGTTATACTTTTCGAAAGTTATATACATACTCTTCACTGATGTTACATTCAAGACATACATAACCTCCACACAATGTAACAAAAAAATACATTAACAGAGTTTGTGGTTCTAACACTGTATAAAGAGTGAAAAATGGAATACAAGCAGCTATTTAAACTGTAAGTAGGAATGCATTCAAATATGACAGAATTCTATTTTATTGCCGCTACGCTCAGAGCCCTACCAAGCACAGTTCATGACAGGGAGAAAGTTTCTGTTAACACAGCATGAAGAACTGCAAGCTGTGTGCCAACTCTGACAGCAGCAATAACAACACTGCTGCCACCATCATCCTCCTCTGTCACATGTATAAAACACATTACATTATACTAAACATGGTTCTGAGGTACTGTAAACAAATTAAAATGCAAAACATATAGAATAATATAATTTATTTAAAACAAATTGTGGTTTTAGAAATAGCTAAACATCATATGCATGCAATACACTGAGAAAAAATGACACAAAATTTAGACTGATATTCAGTTTCTGCAATGACATGCACCTTCTCAGCTTCTCCCTTGCAGGGCATGTCCTCCAGCATGCGTACATCAACAGGCATTACGAAAGATACAACATGCACAAACAACCTGCATCACAACACCTTCACTGCTGCAACTTGAACACACCTGCTCGAGGAGGCGTAACTTGCGACGATGGCTCTGCTCTCCAAGCCGATCCACGTACTCTCGTAGTTCCTCTATCTCCTCCTTCACCTGTTGCACCGTGTCGAGCTCATGTTTGATGGCCACCATGTCACGCTTCACCTCGCTCACCTCACTCTGGCACGACTCTACCGACTTGGTCAGCTCCTGCAGCTGTGACCGGATTTCGCACAGTGCTACTGTCGTCTCCAGCTGCCGGTCCCCACGCTGCAGTTCATCCAGCTTCGCGCTCAGGTTCATGCTCATGACGCTCACCTGCTTCTGTAGACTGCAGCCATGCATGGTCCTAGGTTACACACTACGCATGGCCCTCGCGTTAGTCACGACAGTGTGGGCCCCAACATGACATGACTCTATCAGAAATTGCTTATGGCAACACAGTTTGTCCTTTATACGGCGGTCCACAAACGTCGCAAACATGGCTACAGGAGGCACAAGAGCACTGCACATAGTGAGGCATCCTACTATCTTAGGCTGTCTCTCAAAACACTCGCAAGAATCTGAATCACAGATTCCTGGAAGAGTGTTTTGTCATTTCAACACAATGCTATATTAGCATAACATTCTGCAAGGCTAGTTCAAATGTTAAGTCTCTTCATTTTTGGTGTCAATAAAACTGAAAATGCAATTAAGCTGGCTATACAATTGTTACAGTTGTATCACTGTCGTGAAGATGAACATGTACTCCATTAAACAACACTCATACAAAGGAATCAGTTAAAATCCGTGCAAACTCAAGTATGATAAGCTCCATAATTCTCCACCAAACTGTGTGGCCCTATTCATCTGCAAGCTGTGGCAACTTCCATGCACAAAACAGAGTGGCTCGTGTGTTGTCTGTCATGTTGTCCGGCTGAGTAACATAATGAAACATCTTGCAAGCATTGACAGCATCCACTTGCACAGCAATTAGAGCCAGTCTGACGGCTGGGTTTACAACACTGTGGGCTTAGGAACAGTGGGAAGGAGATGAAATGTGAGGCCCAGTTAGAAATCTCTATCTGTCACCAGCAGCATGCCAGTGCACAGTAAACACGAACTGTAATGTACTCTGTATGGTGCAATGTTTGTGATTTGAGGCATGGTGGATGGTAACTATCAGTCAGGAGAGGGAAATGTGTTGACTGATGAAACACACTGCCAACATGCCCTGTGCGTGTGATATGAACAGAAATGTGGATAGCATGAAGAACAGACCCCAATGGATGAACCCAAGAAAACCTGCCATTGTGGCCAAGTGCATTCTACTGCTGCCCGTATGAGCCACTGACCGCCTATGATAATCCAAAATGGGACACCAGGAACAGATCCACGATATGTCCCCCTCATTTTTAGAGAACGAAATACTGTCACGCAACACACACAGAGCTATTTAACAATTATAGTATCATATCTCACAAATATTCTTCTAGCTCGCTTTTCTAACAATTTCAGATGTACTGAGTGTCTTACCAGTTGAAAGCATGGTGGTCATTACAGGTACCACCAGCTTTAACATTTAACAATCCCTGCATTACAGTCAGTTTGTGTGTTTGATGTGATTAACAGACTGGTCTTTCATAATAAGAAGTGGAGTGTTTTCGATGAGGTAGGAACTATTTTATGTACTATTTATATTAATTTGAGGCTTCAAAGAGTTAATTACTGCCAATAATTTAAATCAAGGAAGAAATTTATTGTTAAATTAGTGTATATTTCCAACTTCAGTTACTGCATTACATTGCAGTGCAGCTGCAATCAAAAAGTGGAATTTAACTGAAGCCTGTGCTTGAGCTGTAGACATACAATGTCAATTGTTAAGCAAAGGTAATGTTCAAACATTTAAAGCAGGTAAATCGAGCAGGTTACAAAACAAACACATAGCACAACAAATATGACAGTTGCTCTCCATTTCATTTTATTATCTCAAAAACTGTAAGACCTAACCCAAAAAAAACTGGCCATAGAATGTCTCATATTTTGTTTAAACATATCTCTCTTTGATATAAATATCTGGTGAGTCATGCAACAAGTGCCCAAAACTGCAAGATCTCACAAAGTATCCGTTACTTCTGTCCAGTTTTAAAAAACCGGAATTGGTGGACATTCAGTAAAATTCCCCACCCTCAAATTTCACTAAAATTTGTCCAGCAGTTCTCAAACTGTTATGTGCAGACTCAAAGACAGATGTGGCAAACCTCATATTTATTCTTTGTGCAGGTTTGTATTGCAAAACACACAAAAAGTTAAAAAGCATTAAAATATACTACATATGTAAAAAAATTATGTCAAGTCACAAAAATAAGGCTGTCACAATATGCTCCATTCATTCGCACAAGCCATCAAAATATTTTGCTCCATTGACTATTAAAACAGTGAGATGTAATGCTGATTTTTCGTCAGCAAGACTAAATGCAATCCAGTTTCCGGACATTCACAGAACTGACAAGAGCACAGTCAAGGTGCAGTGCCCAAATACAGCGATCACAGAACAATCCATTAAGAATAATACCCAAACATAAAACATTGTACTTTAAATCTCACTGAATACAAGACAAACAAGTGTTCACCAAACAGGCTGAACGTGTCTACACACCACATGCAAACCAAGTTGAAGGTAGCTGATAGCAGCTGGTCAACAGATCTCCATCTTCTGGGAAGTGATAACCATACAGTCTGATAGAAATTTACGACATTCCTCCATAACATCAGTATATCTATACCAGTCTACCCTGAAAATGGAGCAGTACCTCCTCTGCAATTGCAGTAATTTTCTATCAGACTACATGGCACTACATCCCAAAAGATGGTTCTCTTCATAGTCAGTAACATAAGAATTCCAAACCTTGCACAATCCTCAGATGTCACCAACAGAGCACATAGATTTTCAATAAAATCAAATATGCCAATGAGATACAAAATACAATGTTTTCTGTATGGTATGCTCTGTCATGGGATCATCGTGCACATGCACCAAACTGAGAACATAAAAAAGCACAAGTCTCTCAGCTTTCTTTAGACAGGAATGACACAGCACTGTGGCAAGTTGTTTTCAGGGTGCCTCACTTGTCTTCTGTCAGTGATCACTGCACTGATGTGTGTAAGAGGCTTGACCAGCCAGCATGTTATAGCAAACTTGGCCCCCATTTTGGACACCATTCTGACCTAGCACCTAGATGTACTCAGTGTCACAGTTCCACACATTTAGCGTATGACACGTCAGTGTGTTATAGTTCTACTGGGAAAATATCAGCGTTTACAGTAAGGACAAGTGTTGGTTCCTGCAATGCCACAGACTTTTCAACACACAGTCTGTGCATGCACTGAAACTTAATACCTGCTCAATGCCAAACTTGCATGCTGAACCAAACAAACATGTTGTGTTCTGGCAGACTTCAATGTGTCCACATGCACATGTTAATTTCCTTTTATACGCCTCTTTAGTAATCATTTTATCTCACACACAAATCCTCGGATAAGATGTCCTATTTTAGAAGTTAACGGTTGTTCAACTGGTGAATAAACTCTTCCTTTACATAATTTTAAGTTTCATTACCTTGTTCACAACAGTCTGCTAATAGTCCCTACACTCACCCACATAATCAAATCCATACCTCTCCATCTAATTACTTTCAGATCCACTTTATTATTACCCTCTCATCTACACCCAGATATGTATCTTTCCTTCACACTCTCCAATCTAAGCCATTTTCCTTCTGGGGACAGATCAAGTTCCACATCCACCTGCTCTGTGCACTGTCATTAAAAACTGTAAACTCTCAAGGATTGAAAAATGGCACATTTTTCTTCACCCCAGTAACATCAAACATTTTGATTCCATGCACCAACAGTTAATTTCAAAGACATTTATCTAATGAATTTTTGTCTGTCCAGTTTCTTAGCCAATAATTCTAGCACATGACAGTCTGATGTGAAACTCGAACAACTCATAACCCATGTAGTAAAACCTTTCTTTAAAAAGATCAAAAGGCAGTTTGCCCTACAACAGGCAATGAAAGAGCAGAGGGGACGCACAGGTACAGCTATACTCTTTCTTTAGCCTCGGTGCTACATGGGGTGGGCGGTCAATGCCACGCCCCGGCCACTGTAGCCTTAGGAAAGAGACCCGGCACCCATTGTCAAGGAGGCTGGGTGGGCCCTAGGGCTGGCCTGGAGGGGTGTGGAAAATTTTGCACCCATCGGGATTTGATCCCCAGACCGTCCAGCCTGTAGTGTGTTGCTTTACTGACTGCACTAGCCCAGCCCACAATAAAATCGTTCTTGACAACTCCTAAATGCGTAAAACACAGTAAAGTGAAACAGCCGGTGATTTTACTCCTGCAAAACTGACACTGCAAGTCTCATAGGAATGCTTTAAAAAAATGGTATCACATCCCCAAATCCATCTCTAGCAATTTCTGCCAACTATCGCCTGAAATCACTGGGCAGACGACTGTCAACAGACACTATGAGATCTGGCTGCTAGAACATTTCTGTAAGCGCCTCTTGAGCACATTTTCCAACAAATTTTTCCTGGGTACAAAAACTTTCTGTAATGAACACATAAGTTTTGGAAAATATAAATACTAAATTGTATTACTTTGAGTTGGGCTTAGTGTAACACCCAAGCCATTGCAAGTGCCCCAATTTATAATAACTGCCTGGTAAAACTACAGTGATATTAAGCCCATGGTCTGCAACATGCCACCATGTAATATGGTAGAAAGGTACCATCATTTCACAGGACCATGCCGCCTCTGTGTTCAGGACAGAAGTGACACTGAAGCTGCGGGCAGAACATTCACCCAAAACATTAGTAACTACACACCATACTACACAGAGGCACAGTCCAGAAGGCTATAATCCTCTGCTATAAGCACTTCAAATACCATAAGATAAAAAGGTTTTCTTTATCATCATTAATATCCTTCAGCTACTGGAGTACAGAAAACTGAACTCTTAGGCTGAAACTGGACTGTCCATCTGAACAGTGGTCTAAAAATAAAGATTCGGCACTTTGCAAATAAGGGGAATATTCAGCTTGAGGATTAACCTTTCTTACTGTCTAATGTGTATAATATGCATTGCGCAGTACACGGTGCACATCTACAGCCATACATGCTGCTGCTACATGACCAATAGCTCCTCAAACAGTGCAAAACACACACATTTCATGCACAATAAGATGTTATCCAATCAACACAACTGATGAGCAACAACAAGTGACACAAGAAAACACAGTCACTGAAGTCAAAAGTAGAACAGATTGCAGTGCTAAAGAAATGTCATGCATGCCCTCTGCATGTACAGCTCAGAATAAAGTCAAATGTATGTAATCCAATCTTAATCTATCACCACACAGCATCTTTTTGTTAATATTACTGCAAAAGACTACAGCACTCACTCAAAACCACACAGCGTGGTAACGTGACAGAAGTTTCTTATACTTTATTCTGTGCCATTCTGTACAGGTGGCTATTGAACAGTCATGTGTCCAGCCAGTCTCTTTTACATCTCCACACTTGCAGCAAAACTGCTCCTCTTAGCACACAACATGCTACAATAATAGTGCAGTGGGGCAGTTGGCAGTTGTAAACCTCAGCCTTTGATGCCCATGCAAATATATGTAATTCAAGTCACACTCAAAGGGTTCTAACAGTGGTAAAATGAACTTAGAATAACTGAATTTCTGGACACAATCAGTATCATAAATGGAATGAAATATGACCTCTTTCCATCCCAGTTTGACTGATGTGACGGTGTACAGGATGTCTTCAGGGATATGATGCTGTGTTGTTGTGTGAGTAGTTCCCAACATCTTGAATGATCATAGTGCCTTCATCCTCAGGGTGAAGCAGTCATTCTCCATGGACTGTTTGACAATGAAGATGAAGGAATTACAATACTTCTAAAAATGAGATCCACTCATCCAACAACACAGTGTCACATCCTTAGAATTCAACCTCATTGCAACACCACGGACAACCTCAAATCTTTCACACATTGTCCAGTTACTGAGGTTATTTCTTCATTTAATACTCACATCTTTTCACATGGGGATGGAAATATAATCAGTTTCTCAGATGATGTGTCCTGGTCAGAATTCCAGACAATGGACAAGGGCCACAAATACAGCAATCCCAAGCACACAATACAGAGTTCAGAAACCACAGATAAAATGTGCATCACTGGAAGGAAGACAGGTTGATACTGTAGATTCATAGCTAGAGATATGATCATCACTGGAGGTGAGATGAATGTCTGTTTCACTTGCATGTGGCCATGTTAGAATGTGTACATGTTACTGAGCAGCAATTAGTGTGCAAGACTCACAAGATGAGTTCTCTATGACAGAAGACAAACACAGTAACTTTGTACGCAAAAGAATACTTTATTCTTGTGGGAAGTTTCTAGTATTAACAACATAGGCAACTGAAATAATTGGAAGTGACCATGTTGTAGGATGCCTCCACTATGGACAAGACAAGGAAAAACATGACTGGGTTGAGTCTGTTGTAGAGGAGAGGTGCCCCAGTGCTGTGTGCAGCCAGTTGAATAGCTATCCTTAGTTTCCTGAACTATGTATTTACTCTCAGGGATTCACATTTTTAGTTCCTCAACATTGCTGTCATATACACCAACAATAGCCAGTTAAGATTATGCTTATGGAACATGACACCACTTAGCCTGTTACATAGGTACCAACAGTGCACAGAATCCCACTGCCTTTATATTCTTCTCGCCTGAGAACTGAATCAGTAGGTTCATCTGACAAGTTTCTACCTACCTACCACACTACACAATGTCACATTCCAGTAGGCCAAAATGTTAACTCCCTAAAGCTCTGTGACAGTGGTTCATTTGTTATAAGTAAACTATACTGGACATTATCCAACATTATAATATTATAATATAAGCTTAATACAGTTGAATCTCGAGGTTCATGAACCTCTATGTTTGGGAATTTTACCGCTCACAATCATCCATTTTTGGCCTTTACAACTGGTTTTGACTGAGACGAAACCATTTGGCTGTCAAAGCGCTTCTCCCACTCACCTGCCATTGCACAAATCACTCCCAGCTCAGTGAAGCTCAGTCCTTTATTAAGTAGGGTTGACCTTGGTGGAAAAGACTCCCCTTCAATTATTTAATGTACTTTATAAAGTATAAACTTTTCTGCCTTTATGGTGTTCAAGGTTGTTCTACAGTTTTATTACTGGTATTCCATTAGGTTTCTGGAATTGAATACGTATGCCAAATTGAAATTGGACTCCAGATCAGTGCCAGTTATCCACGAACATCGAGACTCCAATATGTGCACCCTGGTGAGAACCTCAAACCTCAGTACAAGCTAGCATACTTTTCAATGAACAAGACAACCACAGAGGCAACCACTCAAACCTGACAAAGGCACAGCTTCCCATCTCCTAAATTATGGCCAACAGTAAAGTGTACCAGCATCTCCAGCTGGCATGTTACGATCATGTGCAGCAAATGTTTAAAACAGGTGCCCTGTCATGACGAATCATGTCAAAGCATGTACTGAATGCACTGCTGCAGGGTAAATTAAAGTGGAGCTATTCGTCACCACTGATTTCAAACAAAAACACTGATTCCACAACTTGAATCTACTTACTTCAATGAGGGCTGGTAACTGGGATTTCCTGTGTGTGCTGAAAGCAGAGAATATCTTACGTTTACTACTCCACGCTTCTCTATTCTGTAATGACGTGTCAGAACATGCCAACATACTATACTAAAACTTTACTTTAGGGCTTCATAGTAGCTTTGGAATTCCAATGATCTTTACTCTGCACTACAATGTATCATGGGGACAGAGTTTGGTACATCGGCTCATGAGAGATAAATGGCAGGCACTTCAAGAATTCATGGAAATCATGACTCTGGAGATGAATAAGCCATGAACACAGAGTAAAGACACATGATTCTAGGCACACCGTCTTATGAAACTAGAGGTCACCTAGATGCCTCTTCTCTTGTACTTAAGAATGTTATGTCATGAATACAAGAGTTGTTTCCTCAAGAATCTGAAGACTTCCCATGAATCTGAACATGTTGTGTCATAACTGTTGACAAGTTACCTCGCTCACATAGATGTGATGCCTAATTAATTCACAGGCATCAGCTCATCAAGGTGGATGCTGGGACAGAGTCAGTACTGTGACTGGGCTACAGGCTCAAAAGGACCCTGGTTCAGGTCCTGACAGGAGCAAGAGATTTTTCTTCTTCTGAAGCACCCAGGTGGCTCTGGAAGCCACCCAGGTTACTATTCAATGGGTTCCAAGGGTTCTTTCCCCACATCTACAGCAGCCAGGACATGAAGCTGACCAGTGCCAAGGGTAAGAATGAGTGGAGCTACAAATCCACTCCCCCATACGCCTTCATAATGTGAACAGGGGCAAATTTATCCCTTCATCTAATCATTTAGTCATAATTCCTCATGAATTTAGTGGTGTTTAATTAACTAATTAATTTAGTGCCAATTCACAAATTTAGATCACAAATTCAGAGGCATCAACTGATAAACCCAATTGTGTATAGTCTAAGGTCTAGGAAAGATGCCTCATGACCCTGAGGATGGTGTCTAACAACATGGAACTGACACGCATCTGATCACACAATTTATGAAGACAGCAATACACACAGTGTTCAGCCTCTAACCCTTTCAGTTACACAGTTTTACTGCCAATACTGGCAGTTACATCTATGCAGTCTGAGGTTACCACACAATACCACACTATTTCAAGTCCAGCATTATGCCAATCTCAGGGTAAATACCACTCAGACAACGTGGCAAGTAAACGACAGTTAAAGCAACGTACTGTACTTGCTAAATTTGACACAAGGCATGCTGCTGTGCCACAACCAAATATACACAAATTACTTCCCTCTGTAACATACTGGTGTATTAAACCACCTATTGGAGACCTGCATAGTATGGCGAAATTTCAGTGGACAATAACTGTGGCTATTGACATCGTACTTGATTACCTGTACTTATGCACTGCGATCCACTCTCATACAACACAGCCCTTGAGCAACACTTCAAAATCATGACTTCACCAAGTATGTAAGCTACAAACTTGAATCATTGTGTAATGACATCTGCTTTACACTAAGGTAACAGACAACAGATGCTAAACTGTACTGCTACACCCTTTTTCAGAAAAGATGAACATCAAAATACCATTCAGGCATACATTCCACTGCCATTTACTGCTGCTATCTGCTGTCCCTATTGGTAACTATTATCACTCTGATTTTTGCAACATACGTTAAGACACAACAGCAGGAGTTAAACTTTTATATACACAGATTACAAGAGACTGTCCAGTCGATCCTGCAACTAATGATCACACATTGTTTTCTACAAAACTTCAGAAAGCATTCAACTGGCTGAATTCAAAATGTGTCTTATTTAATGAAACAAAACTGTAACCTATTCTGTGCATGGCGCTGTTGTTACTGACTCCATCGGACAGCACGGAGAACTGTCTGAGCATGCACACACTACGCTACTGCAACCATGTGGTTTAGTCTGTAACCATGATGAGGATCACTGCGACAACAGTCAACATACCGGGACTGCAAAAACATGTAAAATAACAGCAAGAATTCTGCACACAAAAAGAAACTGAACTGCAAGAGGAGAACGAAACAAAACCAACAGCCAGCGCAAAGCGTGTTGCACACTTCAAAATTTCTACTGTGCTCCCCATAAATGGTTCATAAAATGAGGAATGTCAGCAGGCAGTTCATGCACGTATTCTAAAAGGCGCTGACATTGTAAATTTTATGGGCATTCCACGTGTGAAAACACCTGATAACAGAGGGAGAGAATGTTCATGTGAATTCTGTTTGTGTGTTGCTGGTAGTCATATGGAATACAGCGTGCAGATAGCGAGGGGAGTAACAATGCTTACATCAGCTCATCCAGCCAGCACACCCACCCAGCACAGTACACGTAAGTCTGCACTCCAAGTAAGTCTGCACTCCAAAAGTAAGTCACACTATGCAGCCTTATTTCAACAAACATAAACAGCTGTACATATTACAGCAGTGTGTTGCTACCGAACATCAGACTCTGCTGCTTCCCATCATCTGTTTTTAGGAGGTGCGGGGAGAGGGCGAAAATTTTAACAGCGCTTGGGATGCCGGGAGGCAGGTTGTGTGCACACAGCCTGCTTCCCCACGTCCCAAGACTCCAGCCAGCACATTAAGTGCTGAAAACCATATGCAGTAGTGTACAGCCTTGCTCTCCTGAAGATGGGCACAATGGTGCCCGAATCATGTTGAGTCATTGGTTTATCAATAAATCATAATTGTTGTATCAAGTTGGTCTAACAAATCTTTTCATATTAAGGACGCACGGTCACAGCAGTACCTCTATGGCAATGCGATCAGTGACCGTTGTCCTAAAACATAAACTTCAAAATTTACTAAATATAATTTCATGTGAACTTCATGCTTTTTCTATCATCTCATTTCTTTAAACATAAGGTATAATTTCTGATTCCATCACATGACAAAAAAACATAAAAGTGTGAGAACTACTCTGCTGGTTCAACTAGTGTTCTATTCTCTAACCCCTCTG
>Ga0123355_10006052_pt1 | contig 17833 bp, 23 predicted proteins | sample TergutEmb28metaG_3_FD_89872 | JGI IMG/M metagenome (GOLD analysis project Ga0123355, IMG submission 89872) | Embiratermes neotenicus P1 segment gut microbial communities from Petit-Saut dam, French Guiana - Emb289 P1 | ecosystem: Host-associated > Arthropoda: Insects > Digestive system > Gut ... | reverse complement strand
GCGTAGGTGACGTGGGCAGTGTTGTCCTGCGGGACAGAAAAGTTCTGGCAGAGGACGGTATGGTGGTTGTAATCATCAACCTCTCCTCAGAAGACGGTTCTCTCGTCTCAGGACCTGACATCATCACACGCGGCTTTATCTATGTGAAAGAGTCTGAAGACATGATGAAAGACCTCCGCCGGATCGCACTGGAAGCTCTCGCTCATAGTCAGAGTGATCGCAGCGGCAGAACAGACTATGCGGCAATCCGCAATGCCATCAAGCATGACATGTCTGGCTTCCTCTACAAGAAAACACGCCGCAGTCCTATGATTCTGCCGGTGGTTATGGAGATTTAAGTCATGAATATCCAGATTTTCGGCAAAAAGAAATGCTTCGACACCAAAAAGGCCGAGCGTTATTTCAAAGAACGGCGGATTAAGTTCCAAAACATCGACCTGCTCCGCTACGGTATGAGCCGCGGCGAGTTTGACAGTGTAAAACGCGCCGTGGGGCTGGAGAATCTCATCGACCCCGCCGCCCTCGATGTGGAGCTGCTCACCTATCTCGCCTATGACGCGGATCGGGAGGAAAAACTTCTGGACGATCCGGGGTTCATGAAAACCCCCATTGTGCGCAACGGGAAACACGCCACTGTAGGCTTTTGCCCGGACATTTGGGCAACTTGGGAATAAACAGCAAGAGTTGCCGACCCCTATCAGACAAACCACCTCTGCACAGTAAATGTGCAGAGGTGGTTTTTTACACCCTGTAGCGGACTCTCAGCATTCCTGTACACCGGACAAGGTCACGATGTATCGTGACCCTACGTAGGGACACCATACATGGTGTCCGACTGTGATTGACGCACAGAGCAATATGCATTTTCCACAAATTCAAAATTCGCTCTTGACACATTCTCCAATTCGCTCTTGCGCTGGCGTCCTTGGTTCACGTCCTCACGCATAAGAACTGCCAGCCCAACAAATAGGCTGGCAGTTCTTTTTATGCTTACTTGGCACATCCATCTTCATACGGAGAGTCTGAAACGCCTTTTTCTTGCAGTGACAAGGTGAAGCAATCCAGCGCTCTTTTGAACAGACGATGGAACCATCTTGATTGACCAAATCGTCTCACCGCAATCGGGCTGCTTGCATAGTAGACGCGAATAAATAGCTTTCCATACCAAGTTCCGGCAAGGACATCATCCCGAAAGCGACGCAATGTCCACACTTCCGGACAATCATAGGAGCCATATACAGCAGTGGCAATGTAGCATCCGCTCTTTTGTTCTGCCCCAAGGGGACGTGTGCCTTGCCTGACCACATGATTCACTTGCACAGAGTCTTGGGCTTTGAGCAGTTGGACCCTTGCCCCGACTTCCTCTAGTTGCATTTTCTCAAGCTCCAGCATTTCCCTGTCTGAACCGGAAACAATCAGTGTGGGTATGAGATCTACCGCCTCTTTCGCCTCGGCAAGTCCCAAGCCTGTAATGTCACGTAGGACTTTAATTACTGTGATTTTTTTACTTCCCGCACTCTGGAGGATCAGCTTGTATTGCTCTTTCTGCCCCTCAGAAACATGTTCTTGCGGACTTGCTTGCGCAAGCTGTACCTGGCTCCCGCAATATTCGCAAGTCACAAGGGTTTCATTTCCGGAAACTGTGATGTTGCCGTTACACATTTCACACTTTAAGGTTTTCATTTTCACATCTCTCCCTGATATTAAAAACACTAATTCACTCTTTAAATCTTAGCTCAATAGCCTAATAAAATCATGAGCAAGCTCAATGAATCAGATTTCATCTCGAAATCACATTTATGAGCTTGCTCAATCTTAATTTAACCTATGCCCTATTCTTCCCGGAAGAACTTTTCATGGATCGCATTCATCGCCCGATCTGCGTCCTCCGCAGACACCAACACTGAAATACAAATCTCACTGGTGGAGATCATGTCAATGTTCACTTTCGCGTCAGTCAATGCCTCAAACATCCGCGCTGCGGTTCCCGGTGTTGACACCATGCCCGCGCCAACGATGGAGACTTTTGCAACGCCTGTGTTCATGTCAATCTGGTCAAAACCTAAAACCTCTTTATAGTCCATCAAGGTCTTTTCCACACGCTCCGCGTCTTTTTTCGGCACGGTAAAGCTGATATCTTTTTTGTCCCCTCTGCCAATGGACTGCAAAATCACGTCCACATTTACTTTCGCGTTGCTGAGCAATCTAAAAATCTGAAACGCCTTGCCCGGCTTATTCTCCAGCCCCACAAGGGCAAATAGTACGGTTTCCGTGTCTTTCGTGACACCTGTAACAGCCATAGTTTCCACGTTTTTTGTAACCTCCTTCACGATTGTCCCCGGCTTCGCTGTAAAGCTGGAGAGGACTTCCAGTTGCATATGGTGTTTCTTCGCAAGCTCCACCGAGCGCGGGTGCAAGACCTGCGCACCGAGAGAGGCAAGCTCTAGCATTTCGTCATATGTAATCTCATCCAGCTTCTTCGCAGTTTTCACTTTCCGCGGATCAGCGGTGTATACCCCGTCCACGTCAGTGAAAATCTGGCACTTATCCGCATAAAGGGCAGAGGCAATTGCCACGGCGGATGTATCCGACCCGCCCCGTCCCAGAGTTGTGATGTCTCCTGAGCGATTCATTCCTTGAAATCCTGCAACCAAAACCACTTTGCCGCGCCCAAGCTCTTTGCGGATTCGCTCTTCTCCCACACCTTTGATTCTGGCATTGGAGTAGTCTGAGTTGGTCTTCATCCCAACCTGCCAACCGGTCAGGCTTACAGCCGGAATACCCATTCCCTCCAAACACATCGCCATGAGAGAGATGGAAATCTGCTCTCCCGTTGAGAGGAGCATATCCATCTCCCGCTTCGACGGACGCTTGGATATCTCCGCCGCTTTCTCCACCAGCTCATCCGTTGTATCTCCTTGTGCGGAGAGAACAACCACAAGCTCACTGCCTGCCCGATATGTATCTGCAATAATCCCCGCCACCCGACGGATACAAGCGGCATCTGCAACACTGGAGCCGCCGAACTTTTGAACAATCAATGACATCTCGCCTTGATACCTCGCATTCCTTTGCGTTTTTTGTACTCTTTGTAAGATACCTTGCCTTTTTCCCTCCTTGGAGGGGTGCCCAAAGGGCGGGGTGGTGTCCCTAGGCTCCTTTCGTAAAGGAGCTGTCAGCGCAGCTGACTGAGGTTTTGCCCTTGACCTGCTTGTGCAGTGCGGAAAACCTCCGTCAGGCTTCGCCTGCCACCTCCTTTACGAAAGGAGGTTTAAGGGCATGGGCGACCACAGGTCACCCCTACACCCTACTCCAACAAGCGAAATGCGGCGTATGCTTCGGCGCATTCCAGCTTTGGTGCGATCTCCGCATAGCTCATCGGCTCTGTGAGGAAAGCCATTTCACCCGAATCAGCGCCATCGTAGCGGAGCAATTCAATTGCCCCAAACTTACACGCGCATCCGGCCGGTCGCCGGACATACCAGCGAAATGGAAGTTCGCTCACATCTGCGGTGGTTTCAGATCCACCCGGACCCCATGCTATGTATTTACGTGCTTTTAGATGCTTTGCACAGTCAATCACATCTGCCACGACAGCACTCGCAGTGGGAAGTTCTCCCGCGCCTGCACCGTAAAACATCACATCTCCCAAGGCATTTCCGCGAACAACAATGCCGTTAAACACATTTTCCACATTTGCCAAAAGACTGGTCTCTGTCCGCACCAGATGGGGCGCAACATAGGCTACGATTTTACCGTCATCCAGACGGAGCGCTCGGCTGACCAGCTTGATCTTCCACCCGGCACTCTTCGCATATTGCATATCCGCAAGGCTCACTTTTCCTATGCCCTCAGTTGACACTTGATCGGGATAAATCTGTTCTCCAAAGCTGAGGGAAGCAAGGATACAAATCTTCCGTGCCGCATCGTCGCCTTGCAGATCAGCTGAGGGATCAGGCTCTGCATAACCAAGCGCCTGGGCTTCTTTCAGCGCTGTTTCAAAAGACAGTTCTTTCGCCGCCATTTGGCTGAGCATATAGTTTGTTGTGCCGTTTAGAATCCCGTAAATCTCGCTGATCTCATTGGCGGCAAGGCATTGGGTCAGGGGGCGGATAATTGGAATCCCACCGCCCACACTTGCTTCAAAGAGGTAATTGACATTTTGCTCTCGCGCGATGGATAGCAGTTCATATCCATGCTTCGCCACTAACTCTTTGTTACTGGTCACAACGCTCTTCCCTGCAAGGAGCGCCCGCTTTGTAAAGTCATAGGCAGCGCCTGCCCCGCCGATGGTTTCCACCACGACTTGTACATCCGGGTCAGCTTCGATCACCGAAAAGTCACCTACCATTTTATCAGAAAAAGGGCTGTCTGGGAAGTCTCGAATGTCTAAAATATATTTGAGCCGTACCTCACTTGCGGCACTCAGGGCAATCGTATCCGCATTTCTGGAAAGCAAGGTGGCAACACCGCCCCCCACAACGCCGAACCCTAAAATTGCAATGTGTATCATGTTCATCTCTCCTAACCTGCAATCACGTCAATATTAATCACTTCTGGATTTGCTAAAACCGCGTCTAATAAGCGGTCAAGCTCTACAGTCAAATCGTGGGTCTCTGCTGTAATGGTTACCACCGCACGCCCCGAAACCGGGATGCTTTGGTTAATTGTCAGTATATTTGCCCCAAAACTGGAAAAAATACCAAGTACCGCTGACAGAGCACCCGTCCGATTTTTGAGCAGGATGTGAAAAGTCATCATCCGGCGGCTGGTTGCATCATAAAAGGGACTCACCGCGTCTCGGTACTTATAAAAGGCACTGCGGGAGAGCCCCACTTGCAGCGCGGCTTCCGCAACTGTTTTGCACTGCTTGGTCTCCAAGAGTTCTTTCGCCTCTAGTACACGAAGCAATATATCCGGCATGGCTTCAGACTCTACCAGATAAAACTTCGTCTCACGATTTTTCATCATGCGTCCACCTCTTGCGGTCATTTGTCCTCTATAGTAACACACTCTGAAGCCAATTACAATGGCAGCTAGTGAAAACTTTCTGCTTGGGACTACTGTTTTCATAGTTGTCTTGCATAAAATGATACCAAGCTCTTCCACTATCCACCCAAAGAGAGGATGAAACGCTATGGCAAAACGTGAAAAACTCATCAGTCTCATCCTCTACGCAGCCCTTGCCCTTGGCTGTGCCTGGATCGCCTTTCGTTTTGTGCTCCCTTGGGCGCTCCCCTTTTTGCTTGCCTTGCTCACGGCACGGCTGATGGAGCCGGGGGTTCTGTTTTTAATGCGAAAAGTCCATGTCCGACGCGCTTTTGCGGCGGTGGTGTGCAGCATCGGGATTTTAATCCTCATCTCTCTGCTCTTCAGTCTCGCCGTGAATCAGCTACTCAGCGGCATCGGCACCCTCGCCCGCAATCTGCCGGATATGATGGGGCAAGCGGGACATTTACTCTCCCGCATTCAAGTGGCGCTCTATCGCTTTGTCATCGCTGCACCGGTGGAGACACAGAACATGATCCAAACCGCCATCGACGGCGCGACTGCCGCCGCCGAAGAGCTTCCCGGCACACTGTCCGCCATGCTCCTCAGCTTCGCCGCAGATGCCGCCACCGCCGCCCCGCGCCTTTTCCTCTTCGTCCTGACCTATGCCATCAGCGTACTGTTCATCAGCTTAAGCTATCCCCAAGTCATGTCCTTTCTTCTGCGGCAAATCCCCGCCAAATGGCATGAACGTGTGCGATCTCTCCAGCAAAACCTGCGCCAAACGCTGATCAAATGGCTGCGCGCGCAACTCATGTTAATCAGCGTGACCTTTGTGTTGCTCACCCTCTCTTTCCTTATCCTGCGCATTCCCTATGGCATTTTCCTCGCCGTGCTCATTGCCTTGATTGATGCCCTGCCGATTCTCGGTACAGGCACTGTGCTCATCCCCTGGGCGCTGCTCAGCTTTCTGGGCGGCGATGTACAGCTTGCCATCGGACTCGGACTCACCTATGCCCTCGTCAGCATCACCCACAGCGTTATGGAACCGCGCTTTGTGGGAAACCAACTGGGTCTGCATCCCCTTGCAACCCTTATGGCAATGTATCTGGGCTATCGCCTGATCGGTGTAGTAGGTATGATCACATTCCCCCTCGGGTTCATCCTACTCAAACAGTTCCACGATCAGGGCTATGTGCGGCTTTGGCGGTAGACATTAGCGGAAAAACCATGAAAATATCAGCCTGAGCATCCCGGGTGATCGCCTATATCCCTCCACAACAGGCTGCCAACTGGCACAACCTTCACAAAAGTCCAAATCTTTCGAGAGGAGGACTTCTGTTTCTGTTCGCTTTGTTTGGTTTAACTCATTCCAACAAGAGAGACAAAATTCAGCCATATGAAACCTCCTGATCCAACGATATCGTTGGATTTTTTCCTCTATTATGCCACGAAATAGTAGCATAAACAAGAGGTGATGGCATGTTTCTTCAAAGGCTGAAAGATCTGAGAGAAGATAAGGACAAAACACAGAAAGAAATTGCAGAAGAAGTTCTCCATTGCCAACGAACGGTTTACCGAAGATATGAAAGAGCAGAACACGCAATCCCAGCATGGGTGGTTGCAACGCTCGCAGATTATTATGGAGTGAGTGCAGACTATATTCTTGAACTCACAGATGATCCCAAACCATATAAACGGATACAGCGGAAGAAGTGATTGATTTGGTTTTTCAAAGAATACAAGACCTTAGAATCGACAGAGATAAAACACAGGAAGAGATTGGGGAACTCCTCGATTTGCATCGAGAGGTTTATGGGAGATACGAAAGAGGTAATGTTGAAATTCCTGTATGGGCAGTGCTCAAGTTAGCAGATTATTATGATGTCAGCACAGACTATATTCTGGGTCGCACAGATGACCCCAAGCCGTATGCACAGGCACGGCGGAAATAGGCATTGCCCTTAAAGCCTCCTTTTCCAAAGGAGGTGGCAGGCGAAGCCTGACGGAGGATTCAATTCTCAACAAAACCTACATAAGGGCAATCCTCAGTCAGCTTCGCTGACAGCTCCTTTACAAAAGGAGCCTAGGGATACAACAAAAACTCCCATCTCTTGGCAATCGCCAAAAGATGGGAGTTTCAAATTTACAACACTAAGACCACTCTTTATATGTCGGCTTAGACGATGCCGACGGTGCTGTCTCGCCTCCGCGCTCATATGCCACAAATACCCGCCGATTCGGTTCACTGCCCGCGGAATAGGTGGTCACACCCGCCACATCCTGTAGCGCCGTGTGGATCACATGCCGCTCGTATGCATTCATCGGCTCAAGACCCATATTCTTGCGATAGCGCACTACTTTTTCCGCCACCTTATTGGCAAGACGGATCAATGCCTCTTCTCTCTTCTCCCGATAGCTCTCCGCATCTAGAAACACACGGATGCGCGCTTCCCGACCTCGGTTGATGGAATAGTTGGTTAGATGCTGAATCGCATCCAAGGTCTCACCACGGCGACCGATGACTGCGCCCATGTTTGCACCCACAAGCTCGATATAAATGGTGCTCTCTTCCTCACGGACAAGCTTCGCCTCAGCAGCGATGCCCATTCTCTCAAACAAGCCGCCAAGAAAGCGAATCGCTTGTTCTGTTTGACTGCCGTCTGCTGCCGGCACAGATACAGGCGCCTGCTTCACAGGCTCTTTCCGGGCAGACTCTGCTTTCACGACTGTTTTTTCCATGACTACTTCTTCCGCCACGCGTTCCGGCTCATCTGTCATGTAAGTCACTTTCACGCTGGCCTGTGTGCCGCCGATGCCAAGGAAGCCGGATTTTGCCCGCTCTACAATCTCGACTGAAACCTCGTCCCGATCGAGTCCGATCTGCTGTAGCGCCTTTTGGATCGCCTCGTCTTCTGTTTTGCCTGATACTACAATGAATGTCTCACGCATAAGATGCTCCTCATCAAACTACCCATTAGCGAGCCCCCAGGGTCTCAAAGGCAGTCACCGCTTATTTTAGACAGCCGGCGGCAGGCTGAGTTTTTCCAATATACAAGTAGGGGCGGGGTTATCCCGCCCGCTCTACTTCAATTTAAAACGATCGCTCTAGTCCCATGTCTTACTCTTCGTCTTCGTAATCCTCATCATACGCGTCGAAATCTGCGTCATCTGCAAGCTGATCCGTGTCCAAGGCTTCCTCTGTCGGAAGAGTATCTTCCAGCAATTCTTCTACCTCTTCCAACTGCTCTGCTTGGGTATCGCCGAAACGGTCCGGATCATAGGCGCGTCCGCGGGCGTGTTTCCGATGACCCACGCGGGATGGTTCGTCTTCTTTTTCCTCGTCTTCACGCTCTGAGGCACGCTGTGCGGCTTGCCGTTGGATTTCTCTTTCACGCTCTGCAAGTTGCTTTTTCTTCTTGGAGGTGCCTTTATTCTCCTGGGTTGCGTTTTGAGCACGGAGTTCTTCTGTCCGCTTACGCTTTGCTTCCAGCTCCGCCTCACGAGCCGCGTCTTTTTCTACCATCTCTGCTTGCATCGCCTGGAAGATGCCCTTGAAATGGCGGTTGACAAATACGCTGCAAATGGTAAACATCAAGCCACTGGCCATCCAGTAGATACTCATGGCTCCCGGGAATGTAAAGCCGATCCATAAACTCATCAGCGGCATGACCATCAGCAAGGTTTTCATCATTTGCATCTGCTGGGCTTGCTGTTGCATGTAGTTTGTCGCGGTCATTACTTTCTGCTGCAAATAGATAGATGCGGTGGCGAGAATCGGCAAGAGGAATAGTCCAAAACCGGGCAGTGTAAAGTCTCCTGCGAAGAGGATATTCCATTGTGGTATATTCCCAATGTCCATGCCCAAAAAGCGCATGTTAATGTCAAAGATCTCAGGGACAACTGCTTTAAAAACCTCGTAGTTGTCACGGATATACCCTGCAAGCGCCACCTCTGCATGTGCGCCTGTTCCCACATATATCCCAAGCCGTTCCGCAGCCAGATACAGCGCCTCAATCTGCGCTTGGTCCAGCCCCATCAGATGGGTCAGCGGTTGACGAACAATGGTGATCATCATGATCAGGATAAGCATGGGGAAAATGTTCCAGAGACAGCCGCCCATGGGTTTTACGCCCGCTTCTTTGTAAAGCTTCTGCTGCTCTTGCATGATCCGCCGCTGGTCACCGGCATATTTCTCTTGAATCTCTTTCACCTTTGGCTGAAGCACCATGGACCCCATGGTCCCTCGCTTGCCTTTGATGTCAAAAGGTACACGGATTGCAGTAATCAAAAGCGCAAAGGCCAGTAGGGCAAATCCATAGCTGCCAAATAGCTCCGTCAGAAACCGAAGCAGCATCGCAAAGGGCATTGTCAAAAACTCTGGAATAAAATTCATAAATTACAGGCTCCTATCTATCTCCGGTTTGCCGAGGCGGCACCGGGTCATATTCTATACTGTCCTGCCGCCGAAAGGGATGGCACTTGAGCACACGCCGCAAAGAAAGCCACAGCCCCCGCCCTGCACCATGTATCTCCAGCGCCTCCAAGGCATATGCCGAACAAGTCGGCATGAAGCGGCAAGAGGGTGGTGTATGCGGCGAAATGCGGCTACGATAAAAGCGCACCAGTGCGATCAAAATCCGCTTCATACGCGGAGCCCCAGCTTGTCCGCAAGGCGTAGGAAATCACGCTCTAGCTGCGCATATGCCGCCTCCACACTCTTCACTCGTGCCACCACAATGATATCAAATCCACGACAGATCTCGCCCTCATGCAGACGATAGATCTCACGAAGCCGCCGCCGGACACGGTTTCGGGTCACAGCTTTCCCTACTTTTGTAGAGACTGTGATCCCAAGCTGACTTTTGCCTTGGCGGTTTTTTTTGCAGTACAGCACAATGTTCCCAGTCGCGGCGCTTTTACCCGAAGCATAAATGCGGCGAAACTCATTATTACGCTTGATGGAACTGGTCGCTTGCACAGATGAACACCTCTTGCAATACTAATTTTCGATAAAAAGGCTATCGAAAATACGCCCGCTTTGCGGGCTAGTATGACTATCGGAAATAACACCTTTAGGGCGGTATGTGTCCCCGCCCTAAAGTAAAGTGTTTCCTATTTTAGTGCGTGAGCCTTGCACGCCCTTTTGCACGACGACGAGCAAGCACGCGACGACCACTACGGTCTTTCATCCGCGCACGAAAGCCATGTACTTTCGAGCGATGACGCTTTTTCGGTTGATATGTGCGAAACATCCTAGCACCTCCTATTTTAACATGCAAAACCTGAATCTTACACAGGTAATTGTCATTTCATGCGAGTTTCCCCACGAGGATTTATTATACACGATGCCATAGGGGCATGTCAATTGTTTTCATGGACTTGTTTTTTATTCGCTAATCACAATCTTCAAAAGTGATTTCACCGTATTTCTTTTCGTATTCAATCACACAGGTTTTACATAGATGTTCTATCAGATTGCTCGTGCTTCTTGTTTCTTGTTTTGCAATATGTTTGGTTTTTAACAGAATTGCCTCATCTAAGTGGAAAGTAAACGGAGTTTTATTTGTTGGCATAGCAATCATCCTCTTTCTTAGCAAATTGTTATTAATCGGTTAATAACGGTTTATGAAAAAGCCCAGTAGAATAGGGACAAGATCGCCCTTGTTTTACTGGGTTCTTTATCTATGTTGGAACAACAACTCACTTGCTTTATTTGTTGAAATCGAAAAGTTTCATTGGCTCTACTTCAAGTACATCCGCAATGTCAAAAAGTACATTTATAGAAAATGAATGCGCCACATTAGGAGCTTCAATGTTACTCATGTGTGTACGACTAATACCTATTTTCTCTGCCAATTGGTCTTGTGACAATTTGTTTCTTCTTCTGTAAAAAGCAATATTATTGCCAAGCAACATTAACTTTTCAGAATGCTTTTTAAGCTTTTCCATTAAAATCACCTTTAATTAAGATTCTAACCGAAAAGCCATAGAGAAAAAACAATGTATATATAGCAAATCATCAAAAATACATTGCATATCGTTGACTGCTGAGTAGCTGAATGATATAATAATCGCATAGGTGCATTCAATGCGTGAAAGGTGGAAAGCAAATGCCAACTTACAAGGAAATGTATCTGACCCTAGTCCGCGCCCAGCGTGATGCTATTTTGATACTGCAAGAAGCGCACCAAAAAACGGAGGAAATGTTCCTCGCAACCGATGTGCCCGATCATCTTCGTGTCATTCGTCCGCAATCGCTTCAAAAAGGAGAACAAGCTGACATTGATTGCTTAAATCTCTCTATGCGTTTATTCAATGCGCTTCTAAATCGGTTCAATACGTACGGTCGACATCGCGTCCCCACGATCAAGGATATACTCAACATTGAATCCTATGAAGAACTAAGGAAAATCCGTAACCTCGGCGAAAAATCTCATCTTGAACTCATTGTCAAAATGCGTGAAGCAGGGTTCACCGACTGGGCTGAACGGATGGCAAATCAGCTAGATCGGTATTCCAAAAACAGAAAATAAAAGTGTCGGCTCCCAAGAAAGGAGCCGACACTTTGTTTGTACGCAAGGGGGAAGTGAGAATTAATACATCCCCATCCCGCCCATGTCAGGCATTGCCGGTCCAGCGGCTGCGGCTGGCTCTGGGATATCCGTTACAAGGCTCTCCGTTGTCAGTACGATCGCCGCGACGCTTGCCGCGTTCTCTAGCGCACTGCGGCAAACTTTTGCAGGATCGATGATCCCTGCTTTCACCATGTCGCCATACTCTTGTTTCGCCGCGTCAAAGCCGTAGTTTGCTTTGCCGTTGGTTTTCACTTTATCCAAGATCACAGCGCCCTCAAGCCCTGCATTCTCTGCAATCTGCTGAATTGGAGAAAGAAGCGCTTGGCTCACGATTGCAACACCGGTACGCTCATCGCCTGTTGCTTTGGTGAGCAGCTTTTCAACCGCAGCAGATGCCGCCACAAAGCTCACGCCGCCGCCAGCTACGATGCCCTCTTCCACTGCCGCACGCGTGGCATTGAGTGCGTCTTCGATGCGTAGTTTCTTCTCTTTCATCTCGATCTCAGTGGCGGCACCAACTTTGATGACCGCAACGCCGCCGGATAGCTTGGCTAAGCGCTCTTGCAGTTTCTCTTTGTCATACTCAGAGGTGGTAACTTCCATCTCGCTCTTGATCTGCGCTATACGTCCTTGGAGATCATCAGAAGAACCCGCACCGCCGACGATGATGGTGTTCTCTTTTGAAATCTTCACCTGACGCGCTGTTCCCAGCATGTCGATTGTCGCTTCTTTCAGCTCCATGCCAAGATCACTTGCAATCACTTGGCCGCCGGTTAGCACCGCGATATCTTGCAGCATTTCTTTCCGTCTATCACCGAATCCGGGCGCTTTGACGCACACACAGGTGAATGTGCCGCGTAGTTTGTTGAGGATAATCGTCGCAAGAGCTTCACCCTCAACGTCTTCTGCGATGATGAGCATTTTCTTACCGCTCTGCACAACACCCTCCAAAACAGGCAAAATGTCTTGGATGTTGGAGATTTTTTTATCTGTCAGCAGGATATAAGGCTCATCCAGCACAGCTTCCATCTTCTCGTTATCTGTCACCATGTAAGGTGTCACATAACCCCGATCAAACTGCATTCCCTCAACCACTTCGTTGTAAGTCTCCGCAGTTTTTGACTCTTCCACAGTGATCACACCGCTTTGCCCGACTTTATCCATCGCCTCTGCGATGAGATTGCCGATCAACTCGTCACCGGAAGAAATGGCGCCGACCACTGCGATGTCTTTCGTGCCGGAAACAGGCTTGGCGTTCTTTTTGATCTCCGCAACCGCAACTTCAACCGCTTGGGAAATCCCACGGCGCATAACCATCGGATTCGCGCCCGCTGCCACGTTTTTGAGCCCCTCACGGATCATCGCTTGAGCAAGAACTGTTGCAGATGTGGTACCGTCACCGGCTACGTCGTTTGTTTTTGTGGATACTTCTTTCACAAGCTGTGCGCCCATGTTTTCAAATGGGTTTTCCAGATCAATCTCTTTCGCAATCGTCACACCATCATTGGTGATCAGCGGTGCGCCGAATTTCTTATCGAGCACAACGTTTCTGCCCTTTGGACCAAGTGTGATCTTCACGGTGTCCGCCAGTTGATTGATGCCTTTCTCTAATGCACGGCGGGCTTCCTCGCCGTAAATGATTTGCTTTGCCATATTGTTTGTGTCCTCCTTGAATCAGTCAATAATTTTGGTCATGCGGGACGCCCAGGTGTACCCATAGGGCATGATATGCGTCCCCTACAGCGCATAATTGTGCATTGCTGGGTGCGGGCGGCAGAATGCCGCCCCTACATTACTTTACAATTGCGAGAATATCGTTCTGACGAACAATGGTGTATTCGGCGCTGTCAATTTTCACTTCTGTGCCGGAATACTTGCCTGTGATCACTTTGTCGCCGGGCTTTAAGATCATTTTCACTTCGTTCCCATCCACAAGTCCGCCGGGACCCACTGCGATCACTTCGTAAACCTGTGGCTTCTCCTGTGCCGCGCTAGTGAGAATAATGCCACCTTTCGTGGTCTCTTCCGCTTCGACTTGTTTGATGATCACTCTGTCAGCTAAAGGTTGTAATGTCATGTTTTTGATTCCTCCACGTGATTTTTTGATCTTAGCACTTGACGCGCGCGAGTGCTAACGATTCCTACTTTACCATAAATCCCCATGCGGATGCAAGGGGGAAATTGCAAACAGTTCGTTAATTTCGCTGATTTTGGGGCTGTAAGTATAACAGGCACGCGTTTATCGGATAAAACGCTTGCCTGTTTTGCTATCTTGTCCATGTGATTTACACTTAATGCTTATGTTAGATACGTTTATTATTAATTTCGATTTAACATCTTAATTGCTTGTTCAACATCATTGTCCGATAATCCTTTAGAACCATCTGTAGTAACTTGATTCGTATTTATTTCATCATTATTTAAATCTAAATCTTCTAAAACAACATAATTTTTAACATCATTATGTGCATCCAGCCAAGCTAAGATTTCTTTTGCTTTAACCAATCCAAATGTTCTGCTTTTTTTAATTTCTTCAGTACAAAAATCCGGTGTCTTATCATACAATTTCATTTCATGTTTTGATAATAACTCAGTAAATTCTTCAGCTTCCGGCGTTTTGGGGTACATATCATTATCAAACCAAAACCGCCATCCCGAATGTAATACAATGCGAGCATTTGTGCCTTTAACTATCTTCGACAATCTGACGAAACATTCTTTCTCAAGAGGGATTTTCCCGATATACTCAACATTTCCAAAAGAATTAAGCACTCCGTCAACATCTAAAAAAATAATGTTCATAAGTAATTCCACCTATTCAAAATGTAAAAACTGTACATTCCTCATGCTTACAAAAGCCAGGCACAGTTTGAAATGCGGATACCATGTCCCTAAAACCCCGCCTCTTTCGGCGCAAAAAACCGAAGCGCACCGGGGATCAGCTCAAAGGTCACATCCTGCATGTACAAAATCTCCCCATCTATGTTCACCGCAAAGGGGCGGTCAGCCCGGATTGTCATCTGCGTATCCTGCACATGTTTGATCAGCTTCGGAATCTCCTGATACCGTCCGGCGGCGTATTTCTGCACCAAGCCCAGCGCCCCCGCGCGGGATACCTTGTTCACAAGCAGGATATCCATCAGCCCATCATCGGGCATCGCCTCCGGCACAGGTGTGAATGTGCCGCCGTAACTGCGACCGTTACACAGGCAGATCAGGGAAAACTTTTGATCATACTGCGCTCCGGCAATTTCCACCTCAAACCGGCGGGCGATTCCCTTGCCGATGTTCGTGAGCATACTCACAACATAAGCCGTCTTCCCGCTCATACCGGGCAGTCCGCTATACTGATGCACATCCGCCGCAATCCGCGCGTCCAGTCCCACAGAGCAGATGTTGATCCCATATCGCCCTCCGGCGCGCATGACATCGATGGATATCTCCTGCGGGTCAAGCAGGCTTTTCAGATTGAAAAAGGCTTCTTTGCCTGTCCCGAATGTCTTGATGAAATCATTCCCCGTCCCCGCGGGAAAATGGGTCACCGCCACGTGAGGTTTGCCCACCGCACCGTTGACGCACTCATTGAGTGTACCGTCCCCACCGCAAGCGTACACACGGATCGGCTCGCCCAGATCAGCCGCCTCCACCACTTTGCGAGTCGCGTCTGCCAGTCCAAGGGTTTCATAAAGCTCCCACGGGTCGCTTTGTGCGCCCATGGTTTCCAGTATCTCCGTGCGGACTTGCTCTGTCCGTCTCCCACCGCCCGCAACAGGGTTTAGTATGAATAGATGTTTCATGGATGCTCCTTACAATGTCGAATGATAGACACATAGGCTCCTTTTCCAAAGGAGCTGTCAGCGTAGCTGACTGAGGATTGTTCTTTGCTGACTTGACGGCATTGAAATCCGACCTTAGGCTTCGCCTGCCACCTCCTTTGGAAAAGGAGGCTTTGGATATTATTATAGATCAAGCCCTCAGCGATACATAAACAAATTACAGCGAATCATGCCATTATACAACTTCCGCTTCTTGTCCGCCTTGCGCCCAAAGGACAGCTCAAAGTCCGGATGGGCGGATAGGATGTATAGCTGCCAATCCGATAGCCCCCGCGTTGTTTGCCCGAACTCCCGATAGATCGCCTCCGCCTCGCTCCGTTCTAGGATGCGCTCCCCATAGGGTGGGTTAGACACAACCACGCCTTTTGCCGCGACCGGACGGAAATCCCGCGCTTCTGCCACTTGGAATTGGATATCAGCCTCTACACCCGCACGTTTGGCATTCTCACGAGCAAGGGCGATACAGGCGGGGTCAACATCACTGGCGAGAATGGTGTAGTCCCCATTATATTCCCGCCCTCTGACAGCTTCTTTGGCATTGTCCCAGATATCCCCGGGCAAGTTTGTCCACGCCTCCGCCGCAAAGCGCCGATTGAGTCCCGGTGCGCGATTGCGGGCAATCAGCGCCGCTTCAATCGCAATGGTACCGGAACCGCAGAACGGATCAGCCAGCGCATCTCTCCCCCGATAGCGGGAGAGGATGACCATAGCCGCAGCCAGAGTTTCTCGAAGAGGGGCAGTCCCTGCAACCGGACGATAGCCCCGCTTATATAGCCCATGCCCTGTGGTGTCCAAGTAAATCGTTGCCACATCATCTCGGATAGCAAACTGGATTTGATACACAGCCCCGGTCTCCGGCAGACGATCCAGACCGTAAGCCTGTCCCAGAGTTTCCGCCGCTGCTTTCTTGAGTACACGCTGCACATCCGGCACAGAACGGAGGGTCGGTCCCAAAGCGTGCCCCTTGATGGGGAACGCACCGTCTTTCGGGATGAAACTTTTTAGATCAAGCGCTTTCATCCCCTGATACAAATCTTCAAAAGTCCGCGCCGGAAAACTGCCCAGCGTAATCAACACCCGCTCCCCTGTCCGCAGCCCGATATTGGCACGGGCAATTGCGGAAAAGTCACCCGAAAAATAGACTCGCCCCGTCTCCGGGGACACGTCTTTCATATCCATCCGCCGCAGTTCATCGGCGAGAATCCCCTCAATGCCAAAGAGGCAAGGGACGCATAATTTTAGTTGCATAGGTTTCTCCTTTTCTTGTGTAGGGTGTAGGGAACAATATTTACATTGCCTCGTCTTAAAAGCCTCCTTTTTCAAAGGAGGTGGCAGGCGAAGCCTAAGGTCGGATTCTCCCCCAATCTTCTTTTGCTGCGAGGAACAAGGATAATCCTCAGTCAGCTTCGCTGACAGCTCCTTTGAAAAAGGAGCCTAGGGACAAGGCATCGCAAAACAAGACAAAACTAGTGGTGCTTCGCTATTTACAAGTCCGCTCGATCGCGGTATCATAAGTACACAGCTTATCCAAGCTCATATCTTTATCCCACAACCCTATTTCTGGCGGGCTACTGCAAAACGGTAGTCCGCACTCTTTTTGTCTAGTCTTCTTGCTTCTCTTTTTGCTCTTCTTTCATCTCTTCCGTGATGTTTTCCACCACGTTTGAGTTCATGAGACTATTGGGAATCAGCAAATACTTGCCATCCCCTGTGCAGATGGTTGTGTGCCGTATCCCGATTTGCTTTACAATGCCGGTGGCGTTCTCCGCCGGATAGCGGATTTTATCCCCCACCTCAAAGGGACGAAACACAAGTAGCAAGAGCCCGCTGATGATATTCCCCAAGGCCTGTTGAGACGCAAGACCCACCACCACAGCAAGAATCCCCGATCCCGCGAGCAGGCTCGTGAGCAGGGAACCCATCCCCGGCACATGGCGCAGTGCCGCCGTGAGACAGATAATACAGATTACAATCTTTATCGCAACACGGAGAATCCGTAAGGTATGCAAATCGCGGTCACAGGCTGCCATTCGCCGCTCGATGCGCCGGAAGAGAATCCCTACGACCCACAAAGAAATAACCATCACCACAAGGGCAACTGCAATCGCAAAAATATCATCTGCCAACTCACTGCTAATCGGAATCCCGAACCAACACTGCATGGAATACCCCTCCTGATCCTTTTGACAAATAGTACCACAAATCAGCCCCAAGAGCAAACATGCTTCGCCCAGACACGGCAACCACGGCACCTTGGTATCCCGGTCCTCGTAGGGGCAGACCTCGTGTCTGCCCTGCACGCTCTCACCAGACAGGGCAGACACCCCGTCTGCCCCTACGAGGAACAAACAAGCCCCAACAGTGTGATTCCCCCTACTCCCTCGCCTTGCAGATTCAAGCCGAGTGTGATAAAATGGTACCTAAATTACG
>Ga0123355_10006050_pt1 | contig 17837 bp, 16 predicted proteins | sample TergutEmb28metaG_3_FD_89872 | JGI IMG/M metagenome (GOLD analysis project Ga0123355, IMG submission 89872) | Embiratermes neotenicus P1 segment gut microbial communities from Petit-Saut dam, French Guiana - Emb289 P1 | ecosystem: Host-associated > Arthropoda: Insects > Digestive system > Gut ... | reverse complement strand
TACATCGAAATGTATTACAACAGACGCCGTAGACATTCGGCAATCGGATATGCTACACCTTTAGCATTAACAAATAATTTAGCGGCTTAATTCACTGTCCAAAAAATCGGGGGAACTCCATTCCTTGAACTCACTCGTGTAACTTTTTCTTCGTTTCCTCATGATTTACTCTCCTTAGGTTTATCATGAGCTTAACTTTGTGTCCACTCAAACGGGGGAAGTTCAGGAAGCCCGCGCGGAGGAGAAAACGTGAAGCTGGCGCTATGGCAAAAACCGCTACGGCTGTGTCTGCGCTGCCTCGCCGGAAAATGCCGCTTTCAACAACAGGGGAGCAATAAGCACTGTTACCAGTACAACAACAATAACACCCGGAAAAACGAGCGAGCTTATGTAGCCTACGGCTATGCCTTTAGTGGCGACAATAAACGAAACCTCGCCCCGCGCAACCATCCCAGCGCCTATCTGTATACTTTCCCTGTTTGTAAATTTGCAGATTTTTGCGCCCAGGCCGCAGCCAATCACTTTTGAAATTATTGCGACAACAGCCAGCAAAACGGTAAGCAGCATCAAACTGCCGGTCATGCCGTCAAACGATGTATGAATCCCGATGTTGGCAAGAAACACAGGGGTAAAGAACATATACGAAAGCCCGTGCGTTTTTGTTTCAAGAGACTCAACACAGCGTGTACTGCAAAAGGCAATGCCGGCAAGGTATGCCCCTGTGATTCCGGCCAATCCAAACAACTCGGCAAAATATGCCATAAGAAAGCAGTACGCAATAGCAAAAACCGTGAATCTTCTTTTTTCGCCGAATCTGCCGTACATGAAATTGAACAATTTGTTGACGCATAATCCGGCAGCGATGGCGAAGGCGAAAAAAGCGGCTATTTTCAGCAAAATTACCGCCAGAGAAACAACGGAAAAACCGCCCCCGCCCATGCCCATAATAACCGCAAGGATGATTATGACTAAGATGTCGTCAAATATCGACGCTCCTAAAATTGCCGCCCCCGCCTTTGTTTTCAGTTTTCCCATTTCAGAAAGGGCCTCGACAGTGATACTGGTGGATGTAGAAGCGATAACAACACCAATAAAGAAACTTTCAAAGGAAGGGTTTCCAAATAAAAACGCGACGGCAAACCCTCCGCCCAACGCGGCGGCAATCCCAAGCGCGGCGATTAACAGCGAAGGTTTCAGCGAATTGCGTAACTGCCTGTAATCGGTTTCCATCCCCGCGGAGAATAGAAGGAGTATCACGCCAAATTCCGCTATTACGGAAATTGTTTCATTCGGCCCAACCAGGTTAAAAACGGACGGCCCCAGCAGAACCCCGGCCGCAAGCGCCCCGATTACCTGCGGCAAATGGATGCGCTTCATAAAAACGGCGAAAATCTTTGTCGACAGAAGAATCAGCGCGATAACAAGTAAAAGATGTGTATCAATCATTTTTTATGTACTAATCATAGAAGAAAACGCGGCGAATGTCAAATAGAACAAGATGCCCTTCACAGCAATATTTGACAAGCATGGTAATCCATGATATAATACCCATAAATCCCCCAAAGGAGAACCGTATGTCCTGTTTGGCGTTTTGCACCTGTGAAATATTCGATTGCCCCTTTCATCCCCAAAAGCACAATAACGAGTGCGCCCCCTGCATACAGAAAAACCTGAAAAATCACGAGATACCCGTCTGCTTTTGGAACAAAATTGGGAATACCGAAAACGCAAAGAGCGATTACACGTTCTACAAGTTTTCCCAAAAAGTCATAGAGTGTGAAAATTCAACTCAGGGCAAACAGTAGCGAACATCCTTACATGGAACTGGCGGCACAGAAACTTTGGAACAGAAATTTTTCGCTGTTAATACTCGTACAGGTATTCGCCCTGTTCGGGAATTCTATACTTAGCTTTGTTCTACCCCTCTACATACTGTATATAAGCGGCTCTCCCGCGTTGTTTGGGGCAGTATTGTCCCTGTCTTTCATACCCTTGGCTTTAATGTCGCCCATTGGGGGAGTTATAGCGGATCGCGGCAAAAAACAGCGGATTATGTTCTGGCTTGATGCCGCAACAACTGTGCTTATTGTGCTATTTATCGCGGCGGCACGCGGCTTTTCCGGTGCGATAGTGCCCATTATAATCGCAAAACTGATAGCCCTTAATGTAATACAAGGCATCTATATGCCCACCACAATGGCTGGCATTCCTTTTCTTGTTCCCGCCGATAAGCTGGTTCCGGCAAATGCCGCCGCCAATATGGTGTTTTCGTTGTCCAATACCATAGGCCCGGCTATCGGCGGCATACTTTTCGGCCTTTTCGGGCTTTTTCCCATTCTGGTCATTAGCGTTGTGGTTTTTGCCGTTACCGCAATTATAGATTTGTTTATCCGCATACCCTACAAAAAGCAAAAGCCTGCGGGAAGCGCCATGCGGATGATCAAAAGCGATTTGTCCGAATGCGCCCGCTTCGGCATGAAAGAAAAGCCCGTTCTTGGAAAGGTCGCGCTGATTCTGTTTTTCTTTGGCACTCCATCGGTAGCCTTTATGATAGTGGGGCTTCCTGTTCTTGTTACCCAAACCTTGGGCAAAGAGACGGGTATGCTGGGAATTAGCCAAGGGATCATGATGGGCGGGGGGCTTTTGGGGGGCTTTTTGGCAGGGGCGCTGGAAAAAAAGCTTACCATAAAGAACGCCCATCTGGTGCTTTTTGCGTGCAGTCTAAATACCGTACCCATTGGGCTTGTTTTTCTGCTTAACGCGCCGGTTTTCGCGGCCTATGTCATCATAACCCTGTGCGGGGCGGTGGTAATGCTTACAACGCAGATAGTCAACATACAAGTGCTGGCATTTGTTCAGGAGCAAACGCCGCCGGAACTTGTAGGAAAGATTATTGCCGTTGTTATGGCCCTTGTAATCGGCGCATATCCGGTGGGGCAGCTGCTTTTCGGGGTGCTTTTTGAGCAATTCGCTGATTTGCCGCATCTAGTCATATTTGCCGCCGCCGTTATGTCCGCCTCAGTCGCAATAGGCTCACGAAAGCACTTCAAAGGGATAGCATAAGTTTATTTCATGTCCATTTGAGCATAGCTATGTTTTTTGGTATTTTTCCTTGACAGATTAACGGGCGCAAACTAAATTTATAAGAGTTAGATTGTTTATTTTTCTCGTGTTGCGCTGTGTTTTGTTAAGGTAAAGTCTGCCAGCAGCAGTTATGAGGTGTACATACATAGTGAAAAAAGATGCGGCGGCTCTCATTACCCCTTGGGGAACAAAACTAAGCAGATACATTGCTGTTATACTGCTTGTTACCTTCTTTGTCTTCATGGGCGTCTCTCTGTCCAATTTTTTGCCGGGCATTTTCGTCAAGAACACTGTCGAGGCGGTAGAGGGCGTATTGGATTTAAGCGGCGTTAACCTGACCGGAACCGAGACATACCGGATAGTTGGTCAATGGGAGCGGCTTACGGGAATTTGCTATTGCAGCGGCGGCAAAAATCACGCCCCCCATGTAACGCCGGCTCTTGTTTCGATTCCCATGTCTTTGAAGATTTTAGACGGCTACCTGTCGCCGGTATCTTCCCTTTACCGCCTGCGGATTGTTCACGACGCGCCGGTAAACGACATAAGACTTTACCTAAGCCCTATCAGGGGGTATTACAGCGTCTTGCTGAACAACGAAGTCGTTTTCAGCAGAAGCAGAAGAGTTGCCGATGCTTCCGTCATGCCAATATTTAATATTTCAGTCTTTGGGCTGGAATTTGATAATGACCGCCCCTATCAAGAACTGACTATCTCGATATGCGAAGCGTTTGAAAGGGTGGATTTTTATAAATCAAATTTTGTAATTGGCACAACTGCCGCCCTTAGCAAGTATCTGGCAAATAAAGTTGTTATTTGGGCTTTAATTTTTGGCTTTGTCAGCATGCTGGTGATAAGCCGCGGAGTGTTCATGGCGATTTGCCCGGAGTACAGGGTTATTTCGTTTTACACGGTCATGGATTTAAGCATCATTATCCGGCTTTTGTTCGGGATTCCTGAACTGCTGCACGTTTCGGAGTTCATGCTGGGGTTTTACGTACCCATCGAAACAATCGCGCGGCTAAGGCTGCTTTCGGTCATGATTATTGGTATCGCCAGCATAATTTTTACGGACATGGTTTTTAATCCCGAAGGAAAAATCAATAAAACTGTATCCAGACTTGTTGTGTCGTTCACCGTTGTTGTAGCCGCCGCGCTCTGGATAAGCATATCTTCTATGGGTAACACTCTTAGCGTCGTTGTTCTTGCCACCCTTGCCATTACCGCCACAACGTATGTTGTGTATTGCATCATTACATTTTTGCGTTACTACACCCCGACTAAATCCCATATTTGCAAAATTGTTTTAATGCCAATCACCGCGATTGCGGTTACGTATGACTTAATGGGGTTAAGAAACATCTCCGGAAATTTTGTAACGCTGCTGCTTGTGTTGTTTGCGCTGTCGTTTTTTTATCTTTTGAATGACATTTTGGACAAAAACAGCAGTTACAAACAGCATATAAAGTTAAGCCGCGACTTCAAAAAAAATGTGGAACAGCAAACCCGCATGTTTCGTCAGGCGTACACCAGATTAAAAAAATCCTCTTTCCGGGATTATTTAACAGGAGCCTATAACCGTTTTTATTTTGAAAACAGGCTGCGCGACAATATTTTTCAGTTTCAAAAATCCCCATACAATCTTTTTTTGTCCATTTTGGATTTGGATCGTTTCAAGCAGATAAACGACACCTATGGCCATGATGCGGGAGACGAGCAAATCAAACAATTTGTAGAGGCGGCGCAGCAAATAGCGCCTGAAAGCATGGTTGTCGCAAGGCTTGGCGGAGAGGAATTCGCTGTTATGGCGGAAAATGTTTCAGAGGCCGCGTTTCTGACCGTGCTGGAAAACATCAGGCGCGCAACGGAAGAAACCGCATTAAAAGACGAAAGAAGAACAACCGTGTCCATCGGGGCAGTCAAATTTGAAGCCGGAATGAACATGAAGCAATTTCTGAAAAGAGCCGACGAATGTCTGTACGAGGCAAAATGCACAGGAAGAAATAAAACAGTGGTTTACAATATCGACGGCGGCGCTTAACCGGAAACAAAACATCGCATAACTATCTTTTATACACGCCCCAAGTGCTGCGGACGAGCGTGTCCAAACAAGAATGTTCCGCCTTCCAGCCCAAAAGTTCCCGGGCCGCCTTTGCGGAAGCCGTAAGGGAAGCTGGGTCTCCGCTGCGGCGTCCGGTAATGACCGCTGGGATGGGGCGTCCGGTAATGCGCCGGGCGGCTTCCAGAATTTCCATTACCGTGGTGCCGGTTTCGCTTCCCAGATTAACCGTAAGGCTCATGTCCTTTTTGCTGATATAATCCAATGCGGCGGCGTGGCCTGACGCGAGATCGTTTACATGGATATAATCCCGAATACAAGTGCCGTCACGGGTGTCATAATCGTTCCCGAAAATTGAAAGCTCCTTGCGCATACCGGAAGCGGCCTCCATGATCACAGGAAGAAGGTTCGCAGGGTTTTGTTCCAGCCCGGTAATTCTACCCTTTACATCGTAGCCTGCGGCGTTAAAGTACCGCAAACTTGCAAAACGTATCCCTTTAAGTTTGTCATACCAGTCCATCATGCGCTCAATTTCGAGCTTGGTAAAGCCGTAATAGTTCTCAGGCCTAACCGGGTGTTTTTCATCAACAGGAATATACTCAGGCTCGCCGTACACCGCCGCGCTGGAAGAAAAAACCATGTATTTGATTTCCGCTTCCGTCATGGCGTTTAGAATGTGGACAGTCCCGTTGATATTGTTAATGGAATACTTTTCAGGCTTTATCATGGATTCACCGGCGGCTTTAAAGGCCGCTAGATGTACCACCGCGTCAATGTTCCCACGGCAGGCTTGAAGAAGGGCCGGGTAATCCATGATGCTGCCGTGGACGAACCCGGCCTCGGGAAAAAGATTCTCCCTTAACCCGCTTGAAAAATTATCGAAAACCGTTACAGCGTGGCCCCGGTCAAGAAACTCCCGGGCAACGTGGCTGCCGACATACCCGGCCCCGCCTATAATCAAAATATTCATACTACAACTCCAATATTGTACCACAACATTCGCGCAATAGGCAAGCCGCCGGAGTATGCGGGTTGCGCATACCTCCGGGCGGATTGTGGTTGGTTTATGCGTTTTTTACTTTAATCCGGCATATCAAAAAATCATCCACCTAAAGTTAGCGCCGGGCGTTCCGGTAACAGAGGTGGAAGAACCGCTTCCTGAGTCCGGATCATCAAATGTAATTGTACTAATCACTGTATTCCAGCCTTGCCTCAGCACCCAGTTAGCCGTTTCATTCCAGTATTCGTTTTGAAATCTTCCGCTAACGGTACCTGCTCTGTCGGCGTATACAAATTGAACAACTGTAAGAGAGTATTCGTCATCATCAGGAGGAATCATCCACCGGGGCGCGACAGACTCTGTTGTGTAAAAAATCAGGCCAACCATGAATATCCTCAAGCCCGGTGTAGCGCTGAAACCGGGGGGCATCGTACCAGCAGCAGACATCAACTCAGCTTCTATTGGGTTTCCCAGCCTAAAACTCAGAGTGCCGCCGGACAGGGTTATTGCCGAACCGGGGATAATGTCTAATAAGTATGCATAAATCACATCATCCTCGTCCCACCCAATAGCAACCCGGGTAAAATTCATGGTTATGTCAGCCGGAACCGGGTTTCCTTGAAAATCAACAACCACTGGAGGAGGAGGCACATTAGGATCGCCGGGGGCAGGGAACGTGATGCCGCCGTCTCCGGCTGGCGGCAAGCCATCCCTGCCACCGCCGGTGGTGCCAGTGTCGCAAGCCGCCATTGAAAACCCGATTACCGCAACCAATACGACAATCCCGAACCATTTGAAGGTGTTTTCCATATCACACTTCCTTAAATGCGTGACCCCGCCTTGTTCTGGCGGGTAATCACGTGATTACCCACTCATACAAGCAGGGCATACATAAAAGGCGTACGAACTTGTGGCTCGCCGCCAGTTATTCCAAAGAGATGACTGGAGTTCTTTAAGAAAATATCTACGATCAGCTAATTGACAAGAGCCTGATTTTTGTGCAAACTCGGCAGGCCTGTGGCCTGTGGCCTGTGGCCTGTGGCCTGTGGCCTGTGGCCTGTGGCCTGTGGCCTGTGGCCTGTGGCCTGTGGGCCCGTCCTATGCCCAGAGCTTGGGGAAATCAAAATTTCACCGCCGTTTTTCACCATCATTTTCAAATCTGTTTTTCCTGTTGGTTGGTACTGTACTAACTATTGGCGAAACTGTCAAGCCGCCTGCCGCACGTTTTTTCCAGCTAACGCCCTCTTCCCCCAATAATGCCCCCGCCGCCATAGCCGATAGATATAGCGTCCGGCTGGGGAGGGTATATCGTTTAAGAAGACAATGGCCCAGACTCTTTAGCGAAGGAGACCGTGGCTCCGGAGCGGGTTCCCTGGGCGGCTTCTTAAATGGTATACCCTCCCCAGCCGTGGAGTTCTGCCTACCGGCTGTGGCGGCGGGGGTGTGGGTTATTGCTTTATGCGGGGGGCTGTACTATAATGACAGTAGGAGATAATATGCCGGAACCAGCCAAGCGCGACCTGAAAGCGCCAAAATTTCTTGAAATTACCGTAAAAGACGGCGAGGGCAAAGTGTGGTCAACCTTCTATGCCCACGCGAAGGAGTTTTCCACCGGGTCTGTGGGCTTTTACGCCTCGGAAAAGATCACCAACCCTGAAAGCGCCGAGCGCTATCAGGCTGGCTTAAGCTTGACCCTTATCGGCTCCAAGCCGGGGAAGTAAGGCCCAACGTTACCGTCATTCCCGGTAACTTGCGTTGTTCGCGTGAGCCGTTTTTCTGGAGACAAGGGCTTTTTCCAGACGGTGTTCCCGTATTTCAAGGATTTTTATTTCCAGCCCGTCCGCTTCCAGTTCCGCTTGGGAGCCGTCTTCCGGGATTAGGCCCAAGAGGCTGAACACGTAGCCGCCAAAGGTGTCGTAGCGGTCCACGGGCAGGGAGATTTCCATTTCGCGGGCGGCCTTTTCCAAAGAGACCGCTCCGTTTACGCTCCATGTTTGGGGGCCGGTTTTTTCGATCAGGGGCTGTTCCGGCGGGCTTAACTGGTCGCTGTCAAGGCTGCCCACCAGTTCTTCCAGAAGGTCTTTCATGGTAACAATTCCCATCATGCCGCCGTGTTCGTCCAGAACAACCGCGAAGTGATTGCGGTTTTTTTTCATCCGCCAGAACAGCACATTGGTTCTAACCGATGTTGGGACAAGCTGCGCGGGAACAACAGCCCCGGCCATGATGGTTTGGCGGCGGCGGTCTTTAAGGCAAAGATAGTCCATAGAATTAAGCACGCCGGCAATGTCGTCAGGGTCTTCGCCGCACACAGGGAAAAAGCCGTACTTGTTTTCGGTGATTGTTTTTTCCCACTCCTCATCGCTGTCCTCCAGCCACAGCAGCACCGTGTCCCGGCGGTGGGTCATTACCTCGGCGGCGGTCTTACTGCCAAGCTCGAAAACGTTGTTGAGTATTTCCTTTTCGCCGGCTTTTATCGTTCCCTTTGCGCTGCCCACGTCAATCATCAGCCGGATTTCTTCCTTGGTAACAACATAGGCGTCAGTTTCGGGGTTAACGCCAATAAGCCGTAACAGGACGTTGGTGGTCTTTGTAAGCAGCCACACCGCCGGGGCAAAAAGCCGGGCGAACACAAGTATAAAGCCGGAAATGGCAAAGGCTACCGGCTCAGGCTTTCTTAGCGCTATCCGCTTGGGCAGCAGCTCGAACACCAGCGTAAAATACGTAAGAAGCATGGCGATGATCACCACGGAAATGGTTGTCAGGGCGGCGGCGGGGATTGGCAGTCCGGAAAAAACAAGAAGCCCGGAGATGTACCCCGCAAAGACATTCGCCGCAAACGCGCTGGCAAGATAGCCGACAAGGGTAACTCCCACCTGAACGGCGGCGATGAATTTGGCCGGCTGGCTGGTCAGGTTAAGGATGCGTTTCGCTTTGCGGCTGCCGGACGCGGACATTTTTTCCAGTTTGTTTTTGTTAAGCGCCGCAAGCGCTATCTCCGCAGTGCTGAAAATGGAATTAAGCAGGGTAAGAAAAAAAAGAAAAAGAACCGGCCATAACAAAGGGATTCCGTCATTCATGATACTGCTCCCCGTGCTCAACGCCTATGTCTTTGCGGTAAACCATGCCTTGGAAATTGACGAAGCTCAACGCCTCGTACGCCTTTTTCCGCGCGTCCCCGGCATTGCCGCCAAGGGCGGAAACCGCCAGCACACGCCCGCCGGATGTACGCAAGCCGCCCCCGGCTTCCCGCCGCGCGCCCGCCACAAAGAGCTTTGCTCCGGCGGCATCCAGCCCCGCGCGGTTAACCGTTATGGGGTCTCCGCCGCGGACAGGGCCGGGATAGCCGCCGGCGGCAAGCACGGGAGCGCAGACAGCGCCCGCCTTCCATTCGATAGGAAAGTCCGAAAGGGTTCCGTCCACGATAGCCCGGCAAAGCCCGGCAAAATCAGAATCCATAAGGGGAAGCACCGCTTGGGTTTCCGGGTCTCCTAGCCGGGCGTTGTATTCCAAAAGGTGACAGCGGCCCTCCTTGATCATAAGGCCAAAGAAGATAAACCCCCGGTAGTCCATTTTTTCCGCTTCCATCCCTTTGAGCGTTGGGGCAAGGATGCTGTCCAGAAAATCCGCATGGAGGGCCGGGGTAAAATCCGGTACGGGGGCAATCGCGCCCATGCCGCCGGTGTTTGGCCCCCGCCCGCCTTCAAAGCGGCGCTTGTGATCCCTTGCGGGCAGAAAGGGTTTTATGACGCCCTTTTTCCCGTCCGGGCCGCCCACGCTTACCGCCGCCAGCACCGAAACTTCAAGCCCGTTAAGGTATTCTTCGATAACGACGCTCTTTCCGGCCTCTCCCAACTCGCCGTCTTTCATAAAACGGGTAAGGGTTTCCTCCGCCTCACCGTTATCCGCGGCGATAACCACCCCCTTGCCGGAAGCAAGTCCGTCGGCCTTGATTACCAACGGCGGCGCGCGCTTTTCCGCGTACGCAAGGGCGCTGGCAAGGCTTGTGAAATTTTCGCTTTTGGCGGCGCGGATGCCGTACTTTTCCATGAACGACTTTGAGTACACCTTGCTGGTCTCTAGCAGGGCGGCTTTTTGGCCGGGGCCCACAATCGCAAGACCGGCGGCACGGAACCTGTCCGCAATGCCCGCCGCCAACGGCGCTTCGGGCCCCACGACGGTAAGGGCGATGTTTTCCTTTTGGGCAAATTCAAGCAGAGCCGCCTGTCCTTCCCGCGAAACGGGGTCCGCCCCGCCAAGGGAAAGGTTTTCCGTCTTTTCCTCCGCCACAGTCCCGCCGTTACCGGGCGCGGCGTATATCTTTTCAACAGCGCTTGACTGGGCAAGCTTCCAGGCCAGGGCGTGTTCCCTTCCGCCTGAGCCGATAATTAACACTTTCATGGATATACTATATACTTTTCCCCGGGTTTTGGAAACAGAGAACGCGGGAATTGCGTTATCCGGCATTTTACGCTATACTGACGTTACACTTGCAGGAGGCTTATATGACAAGGAAACTGTTGATTACTGTTTTGGTATTCGTGATGACCGCTGTGGGCCTTTACGCCCAGCAAGCCGGGCAATTCACCGCCGGGGGCAGACTTGGCGGCAGTATTGGCTTTAACAGCCCGGGGGATTTCGGAAGACATTTGAGCGAAACCACCGTTCGCCTTGGCGAGAGTGGCGGTATTCGGCCGACTTCATATTCGGACGGAACCGCAATGGGGTTTACCATCGCTGTATACACAAACTACGCGGTTACCGACAATCTTTCCGTGCAACTAGAGTTTGGTTTTTCACTCCACAGGTATGACCTGAGTTTTTTCGCTCTAAGTCATCCTTACACAGAACTAAGAAGTATCAGCGTTACCAGCCTTGATATTCCCATACTTGCCAGATACAACTTTTTGGATTCCCGGTCAATATTTGGTGTTCAGGCCGGGCCCCACATCTCAATCCCCACAGGAAGGGTCAATGTTAACGATCCCAACAGTTGGGGTTATTCATCAACGTACATTGTCGCTACCCCTGTTACCATTGGCCTTACCGCGGGAATTTTTGCCGGATTTCCTGCCGGACTTCCTACGCAGTCGGGGCGCATTGTGGGAGACCTGCGTTTCATCTTTGATTTTAATTCCATACACGCGAACGATGCGGGAAGAACCGTAGCGGCGATGCAGCGGCGGGCCCTTCTTTTTTCCGTGGGTTACGAAATGTCTTTCTAACAACAAGCCGTGAAGTTCAAGGACGGGAGGGGTCTTCATGGTGAGTCTTTACGAGACACACCTGCACACCAGAGAGGGCAGCGCCTGCGGCGTTTCCAGAGGGCGGGAATACGTTAAAAAGTATCAGCAGCTGGGATACGCGGGCATCATTATTACCGACCATTTTTTTAAGGGGAATTGCGCTGTAGACAGGCGTCTTTCTTGGGAGAACTGGGTTCACGCGTTTTGCCGCGGCTACGAAAACGCCCGTGAAGAAGGCGCCCGCCGGGGGCTGGACGTTTTTTTCGGATGGGAGGAAACGCTCGGCGGGGACGATTACCTGGTTTACGGCCTTGACAAAGAATGGCTCCTTAAACATCCCGAGGCGGCGCGCTGGAACCGGAAAGAGCAGTTCGAGGAAGTACGGCGGTACGGCGGCTGCGTGGTTCAGGCGCACCCTTTCAGGCAGCGCTCCCATATCAGTAGCGCCCGCCTTTCTTCCGGCTACGTGGACGCGGTGGAGGCGGGGAACGCGGGGAACAGCGACCCGTCCTGCGATGCCCTGGCGTGGGCCTACGCCAGACAACTTGGGCTTCCGGTTACCGCCGGTTCGGATATTCACCTTGCCAGCGATGTACGGCCGGGAATTACCTTTGGCGTGTACATGGACAAAAGGATAGAAAGCGTCGGCGACTACGTAGAGGCTATCCGGAACAACACGATAAAGGGGCTTAAAGTTCCCCCCGGCAGCTTTACCCTGTACGGGAATGGATGATACTGCCGGCGGACATTCGGGACAGCCGAACAAAAGCGCCGGCAAAAGAGTACGGCACTATATTCATCTGTTATGCATAATTATTCGTAAAATTGATTTCTGTGCGCCGGGTATCTTGACGATTCCAAAGCCTGCGCTTTATTATATATTATGGGGATAGTTGTTTCCATACTGGGAAATGCCAAAAATGCCAATGGTTGAAAATATTCGGCGGAAAAAAGCCCGGGCGCTTTCTTCCATTGTGAAGTCTGATTTGTTCTCCAACCTCATGTCGCAAGAAAAAGAGTTTGTGATAAAATGGTCACAGATTGTTGTGCTAAAAAAGGGCCGGACTCTGTTTTCCCCTGGCGACGCGGCGCAGCGTCTTTACCTGTTGCGGGAAGGGCTTATCCGGATTTTTAAGCCCCTTGAAGGCGGCGGGGATGAAGAAATAGCCTATTTTGCCCCAGGGGATATGATTGGCGATTTTGATTTCGCGCGGGGCGCTGAATATGACGCTCAGGCGCAAGCGTTGGAAGATTCCGTTTTGGTTATGTTTCCCGGCTTTGGTATGACAATGGACAGCTTCGCCCTGGAAATGCCCCACATTGTTTCCCGGCTCCTGTTAAACTCCGCGGCAATGATAACGGGCCGGATCAAATCCACAAGAGAACTCACCATGAAAAATATGTCGTGGGTTCAGGGGCTGCAGCGCAAAGCCTACGAAGACCCCGGCACAGGCTTGTGGAAGCAAACCTTCCTTGCCGACGAGATAGCCCGCCTTCTGGAAGACCCGATGGCCCTTATCATGCTTAAACCCGACAAGTTTAAAATACTGGTGGATTCCTTGGGGCACGGAGCCGGGGACGAAGCCATGATAAAAATTGCCGCGGTTCTTAAAGAGATTATCCGCGCCGTGGGCCGGGGCTGGGCGTTAAGGTTCAAGAGTAACGAAACGGGGCTTCTTATCAATAACTGCGACGCGGCCTTGGCGCAGTCTCTGGCGCAGTCCCTTTCAGAAGCGATTGCCGCGCTCCCCCCGGTTTCCCTGAAGCGGGCGCGCGAGCAGGCGGCGGGACAAGCGGTGGAGCAATCCGGCGAGGGCGGCGATTTTTTCTTTTCCGGCTCCATCGCGTGGGGAATCTGGCCCGCGGACAACGAACACTGGGATTCCCTTTTTGACGGAACGTACAGCCTTCTTATGGACACGTGGAAGGCCGGGGGAAACGCCATTGTCCGCTATCAGGGGGAACCTTTTTTATGAGCTGTCAGGAAATCGCCCCGGTGCACGACCCCGTCTTAAAAGCGTCCCCCATGTTCAGGGACTTAACCGGGCATGAGCTAAATGTTGTCGCCGCCTTTCTGGATTCCCGCGCGGTAAAGAAAGGGGAAGACATTTTTACCGAAGGGGCCTGCGGAGAAGAATTGTTTATCCTTGTTTCAGGCGGCGTCTATGCGTGGGTGAACCGCGCCGATGGACACCAGCATCGTATCTTTGAGTTAAAGCCGGGCGATTTTTTCGGAGAGATGTCCATCATTGCCAATGAAAGCCGTTCCGCTACCCTTACCGCCTCCGCTGACTCGCAGTTACTGGTATTTCATGGCCTTGATTTTTACCGCATTATTTTTGAACATCCGGTGATAGGCGTAAAAATACTCAAGGCAATCAGAAAAGTGCAAAATGTCTGGCTGGATCAACTCTCCAAACACTTAGGCGATCTTATGCGCTGGGGCGAAACCGCCCGCCGCCGGGCCATCTGCGACGAATTAACCGGGCTTTACAACCGCCGCTTTCTGGAAAAGTCAGCCAAAGACCGCTTTGAAGAAGGCTTTGTGGGACTGCGCTCTATTTCCCTTTTAATGATGGATTTGGACAAGATACACGCGATCAACGAGCGCCACGGGGCCAAGGGCGGCGATCTGGTGTTTATCGCGACAGCGGACGTTATCCGCGCCGCCGCCCGCCCCGGAGACATTTGCGCGAGGCTTTCGGGGGACGAGTTTGCCATTCTCCTTCCCGACACAAACCCCAACGAGGCCCGCCTAATGGCGGAAACAATACGGTACAACCTGACTGTCCAAAAAGTCCTTGTGCCGGGAAAACCCGACGGGACAGGGCAGACCGAGGTCATTGTTAGCACAAGCATCGGCATCGCCTCCGCCCCGGTTCACGCCGACACGTGGGAAAAGCTAAACTTCGCCGCAGACAACGCCCTGCACCGCTCCAAGGAGTTGGGGAGGAACCGGGTGGAGGTTGCGGCGGCGGGGTGAAGCGGCATTTGGCGCGTTGACAAAAGATCAGTTTTAGTGTACCCTTAAGCCCGACTTGTATAAAAAAATCTAAACCAGCAGTGGGAGGTAAACGGTGAGTTTGCGTACAGCCAAAGACACGGACGAAGACCCTTACGGTAGTAAAAACGCAGTATCGCAGGTTTACCGGAAACCTGCGTTTTCTGCCACGTAAAACGGCGTATCTACGCGAAAGTTTTTTGATGTAAAACGCCGCTGTCCGGTGTCCTTATACCCCGATTATGAAAACATAGGGAGACCCCTCATGAGCAAAAAAGAAGAAGTTTTATCAGCCATCGCAAACGATCATCTTGGTGTGTCAAAACTAAAGGCGCTGATCTCTGACATGAATATCGCGGACATCGCCGAAATTTTCGAGGAGCTGGACAAGGAAAAAAGCATTCAGACGTTCAGAATTCTGCCCAAGGCCATAGCCTCTGATGTTTTTGCCTACGTGGAAAGCGACCGCCAGCAAACCATTGTCGAGGCTCTTACCGACGCCGAAATCGGCGAAATCATGAACACGGTCTTTGTTGACGATGCCGTAGATTTTATCGAAGAAATGCCTGCCAATGTGGTTAGGCGTGTTCTGAAAAACGTCCAGGGCGAAAAACGTAAAATCATTAACCAGATTTTACAGTACCCCGACGATTCGGCGGGCAGCATTATGACCACCGAGTATGTCGCGCTGCGCGAGGACGCCACCGTGCAGGAAGCCTTTAACACTATCCGCAACACCGGCCTGAACAAAGAGACCATTTACACCTGTTATGTCATAAATAACAACAGGCTGCTTGTGGGAGTGATTACCGCGAAAAAATTGATGCTTGCAAGTCCCAGTGACATGGTTAGCGGCATAATGGACGCGAATGTTGTCTTTGCGTATACCACCGACGATCAGGAAGCCATTGCGGATCAATTCAAAAAATACGACCTTTTGGCCATGCCTGTGGTTGACAAAGAACAGATGCTGGTCGGCATTATCACTGTTGACGACATCATGGACGTCATTGTCGAAGAAGACACCGAAGACATGGAAAAGATGGGCGCGTTGGCCCCGTCGGACGATCCCTACATGAAAACGGGTATTTTCCGGCTGGCCAAAAACCGCTTCCTCTGGCTTTTGGTACTGATGCTTTCAGCAACAATAACCGCCAACATTATCGAAGGCTTGAGGAAAGCCTTGCGATCATGCCCATCCTTGTGGCATTTATTCCCATGCTTATGGACACCGGCGGCAATTCCGGCGCGCAGTCTTCGACCCTTATTATCCGGGGCATGGCGTTAGGCGACATACGCCTGAGGGATTTTCTCCGTGTATTCTGGAGAGAAATCCGTGTCGGGGTTATCTGCGCCCTCGCTTTGTCGGCGGTCAATTTTGGCCGGATTTATGTAATGCACGGCAGAAGCGTACTGCTGGCCCTTACCGTTTCCCTGGCCCTGATATGCACGGTCATTGTCGCGAAAGCTTTGGGCGGCCTTTTACCCATGCTCGCCAAACGTTTGGGAATTGACCCGGCGATGATGGCCGCTCCGGTTATAACCACCATAGCGGACGCAGCATCGCTGATCATGTACTTTTCAATCGCAAGGGTGATCCTTGGGCTGTAAGTCTAGGGTAGCTGTTCCAAAATCTGACATTTTGGAACAGCCTCTGTTTGCTATATCAACCCTGAAAGGGTAAGGTAGTCGAGCTTTATACCGTCTTGATACACGCGCATATTGCCTGCGCTTATTTCGTCGATAAGCGCGATTTTGCCGCCCACAATACCGAACTCGACTTTTATGTCGATAAGTTCAAGCCCCCGGCCTTTAAGATCGTCTTTAATAAGGCCGCAGATTTTCGTTGTTTCGCGGCGTATTTCATCGTATTGGGCGGGGGTTACCAAATTAAGCGCCGCGAGTATTTCGCTTGTTGCCGGGGGGTCGTCCCGGCCGTCGTCTTTTAAGGTAGCCTCAAAGATTTCGGGCAGCGGGTCGCCTTCATTGCAGTAAAGGCCGAATCTTCTGGTAAAGCTTCCGGCGGCCTTGTATCGCAGCACAAATTCAAGGCCTTTGCCGAAAGCCGTGGCGGGCTGTACAACCATTTCGTTCTTCGACAAATCCGCGCTTACATAGTGCGTGTGTACGTTATGCTTTTTCAAAAGCTCAAAGTAGTAGACCGACATTTTAAGCGCGCCCGAACCTACTCCCGCTACCGATCCTATAACCACATTGCCGCCCGGATCGGATTCGCCGGACGGATGTCCCGTAACCGTGTCTTTGAACCTGAGCAGATAGTTGCCATCGGGCAATTTGTACACATCTTTCGTCTTTCCGGCCTTAACAAATTCCATAACTCAAAACCTCGCAAAATGAATAAATCTTGATACACTACAGGCTTATAGAATAAACATTTTTGACATTTCAGGCAAGTAAACAAAGAGGGCGGAAAATTCCCCCCAGCCAGTTTTTCCTGCTGGGGGTATCCGGGGTTCACATTGTAATCAAAAGCTTCATTATTGAATCCGGATGCGCGTCCGCATATTCAAAGGCTTTTTTGTAATCGTCAAAGGGGAATACCTTGGTGATTGTCTTTTCGGTGGCAATTTTTCCACCCGCCATAAGTTCTATGGCAATTCTGTAATCTTCCCGCACGTACATCATGTGCCCGATCATCGAAATCTCCCGGCGCTGCATAAGGGGTACGGTAAACTCAACCGGCTCCTTGTAACTGCCCGTGATGATAATTTGCGAAGCGGGGCGAGCCGCTTCCAGAATCGACTTGAACGCCACGGGAACAGCGGCGCAGTCGATAATAATATCCGCCCGGCGCTTGCCAAAGTTTTCGTCTATCGCTTCTTTCAGGGTTTTGCCGCCCGTGTTTACGCAGTAATCAATGCCGCATTCGCCGGCCCAGTCCAGCTTTGACTGGCTTATGTCGGTGATCATCACGCTTCCCGCGCCAAGGGCCTTGGCCGCCTGCGCCGTGAAGTTTCCAATCGTGCCCGCGCCGATTACCGCCACATTCGCCCCGGCAAGGCCGGATGCCCGCCTGACAGCTCCCACACCAACGGCGACAGGCTCAACCAGCGCTACCAGTTCCGGGCTCATCGAGGGGGGAACTTTGTGAAGGTATTTTGCGTCCAGCGCTATGTACTGCCGGGAAAAGCCGTCCCGGTGTACTCCCATAACGTTCAGTTTTTCGCACACGTTAAAACGCCCGCTTTCGCAGGGGAAACATTCGCCGCAGAAAACTTGAGGCTGAATGGCAACCTTTTCCCCAACGGCAAACCCCGTAACCTGCGCCCCGGTTTTTTCTACCGTGGCGGCGGCCTCGTGCCCCAGAATTACCGGGAAGGTCATAAACTTGTGCTTACCGTGATATATCTGCATATCACTGCCGCACACTCCGATACAGTCGATTTTCAACAGCGCCTCGTTGACGCCTGCCTGTGGAACGCTGGCCTC
>Ga0123355_10006049_pt1 | contig 17839 bp, 13 predicted proteins | sample TergutEmb28metaG_3_FD_89872 | JGI IMG/M metagenome (GOLD analysis project Ga0123355, IMG submission 89872) | Embiratermes neotenicus P1 segment gut microbial communities from Petit-Saut dam, French Guiana - Emb289 P1 | ecosystem: Host-associated > Arthropoda: Insects > Digestive system > Gut ... | reverse complement strand
TCCAACAGATGCAACAGTATGCAGATATTTATTCACTGCAAAACTACTCTACATGTTTCGGGTGTCACAGCACCCATCATCAGGAGTATTAAAAACTGCACCCGCAGCCTCCGGTACAGGTCATACTACTCGTACCGCTACTCCCCTCCAACGTGGTCTGATCAGGACTGGTGATGATGGGTGCTGTGACACCCGAAACATGTAGAGTAGCTTTGCAGTGAATAAATATCTGCATACTGTTGCATCTGTTGGATTTTTATTCACATTGAATTTTAAAGTTATTTCAGAGAGGAATACATACAATCTCCTTGTGTTAAGAAAAACATCCTAGATATAAATACATTCATATGATATTTTTCTGACCTTGCAGCAATTATAGGATATGTAAAAGTAATTCTGAATTATTATCTACAGCAAAATCAGTCTGGCCATATTTCAAGTGATATTTCAGACAAAAAAAGACAGACACTTAAAGCATATGTAAGACACATGAATAAAAATACACTACAATTCAGACTGGCTTGATATGCTACACAAAACTTCTACTTCACAGTTCTTCATGTTACTACAACGTATATGTTCAAAACTGGTGTTTTTATTTCACACATGGTGACATCTAAATTCAGAGGAAACTACGTTGCATGATGACAAAACTGGTGTACAGTTTAATTACTTATTCAATTTGGAGAGGCACATTGATACGTGATACAGGTCCACCAGGACAAATTTTATTACTTTCCATGCCACTAATTTTTGTCATGCATGCTGATCTTGTGTTAGTGCTAAATAACTTTTGTTAACTGATGTAACATAGTTTAATAATAAGTTTGGAAAGTTCAATACTGAGAAAATTGTGAACGGCAAATACCAACATGTGTCACATCCTGATATTTGAAAGTGAAAAGTGGTGAGATGCAGACTTTCAAAATTCCACCATTCCCCAGGACAGATTACTGTCTCAAATACTCTAGACAGTGTAAATGTATTTCCTTACACCAAACATGATGGACATTGTAGAGTCGACCAATCTGTGAAAAGAAGCCTGCAAAAGCCTCGTTATTATTACGTCTATAGTTGATGGCACGTGCCCAGTTGTTTCCCCACTCAATCATTGTCCCTGGTTTCAGACTATAGCTGCGCATCTCGTAAATGTTAGGACCTGCACGGGGTTCACTGAGAGGCCAGTAGCTGAACGCCAGCAAGTACTGCAGGTGGCGTGATCGTAGCAGTTTTCCTCTCTCTTGCTTTAGTGCCACAAAGTCCTACAAATTGATTATCATCACTGAATTGTTACATATCATTTACAAACAAGAAATACATGCAGAATGAATACAATTTTTAGATCTTTGTTTGCCACTGCCTTACATATTAACAGACCATTACTGTAATACTTTCAAAAATATTAGCTTTATTATGCAGCAGCTTTAAAAGTTTACAACACTCTGGCAACAAGTGCAGTGTTACAAACAGAATATGTTCAGATTTTTACGAATTTCTCTAAGCCAATTCTTTCCCCCCCCCCCCCCCCAAATCTCTTTTTATAATTAGATGTGCCAAATCATTACTGGGAAGCAGTTTTTCTAAGGCAAAGAGTGTACAATCATATGTATTGGTTAACTGTCAACTTGGCCACAATGACTCCATCCCCAATTCACAAATTCAGTCTCATGATGCCATTTACATCAAGAAAAATTCAGCCATACCAGTGTTTGGTGATGCCAAAGCTGAATGTAATTTTCAATCAGTATTATGTTTACAATAAACTTACTACAACAGAGACAATAAGGTTAAATTGATTACGTTGGTTTGGGCATGTACACAGAATGGAAGAAAATAGAATTCCCTAAAGGGTATTATATATGAATTTGGGAACAACAAGATTGAGAGGTAGACCAAGAAATAGATGGCAAGATGAGATGAGAGGGAATGGAAGAATAGTTGGTGGAGATGGGTGGCAGGAAAAAGTACATGACACAGAGGAATGGAAGTAGCTCCTGAGAACGGCAAGGAATCATCGCATTCTGCACGTGCCAATGGAGTGGAATGAACGAAATTATGCTTACAAGGAACTAGTTCTTTAGACCAGCTAATAATACGAATGTCTGTATGTTTCCCATGGTGGCAACTACCTAAAAAACAGTTTTATCAATGTAAGCTAAGGCTGAATAGGAAATGTGTTACACTAATTATGATGAAAATACAACATATTCTAAACTATGTGAACAGTAATTAATCTCAGCATCACCCCAACCAAAAATAACAAACTAAAGCAAAGATAAAGGGAATTAGTGACACACAATAGTAGCTAAAGAAAAAAAAAAAGAAGTGGCACATATGAAATAATATGGTATAATCAATTTCCAGTGCTTATTTGAGAAGGAAGTCTGCTGTATACCATTGAAGGTCATGTGCTCTGCCCATAGGACTGACAAGGCGTACTGATCCCGGGTTTCATCTCTCTTGTGACACCTTCAAAGCATGAAATTAATCCGCTACAATTTAAAAATTTTGTTTGTACCTCACACTACACACACTGCATTCTAAAGACCAACCAGCTCATGCTGTTTAGGGAAATAATCATTTTCTTCCGAGAATTATATAAAACACGTGCACATTATCCCAAACAAAAGACGTAGTATCTTAAAATTTAAGTAGTCTGTACACATGGCAACTGCTGTGCCCCAAGTGATTAAGTAGACTTTTAGAGAAGCATGGAAGTACACCATTTCATAGCTACAGCCAGGCTTACCTTATCCTGTGCTAGTTTCGTTTTGGCACTGTCGATGACAGAAAATCCGCCTGTGTAACGCCACAAATGTAAGGCCTGATCTAGATCCCCTAACTCCACTGTCCAACTTGCAACTAACTCATAGTTCAACTGGTGGGCATCAATCAGCTGCACAGACTGCTGACTAAACAAAAATAGAAACCCATATAAACGCTATTTCAGTTCACCTACTTACACACGCTAATGAAGTCAAAACTTACTAGTTTTCCAAGTACTTCTCGAAAGAATCGGGTCTCACATTATGTGTTTGTAGTTCATAGATAATTTCTTTATCGGACAATAATCGGGAATGCGACTCTTTGGTAGGCTCTATACGCCGCACCAACAGTTTACTGAGCCATCCTTCATTACTGTCTTGAACAGGCGACGTTGATGATATGAACCTGCTAAATATGAGAAATGCAATTGGTGAACAGTACAGTGAGGGTTCCTATCCTCTCACGAAAGTGCTAGTCTTATTTGCGTTCATACATTAGGCTGTCCATTTGGATTTTTGCATGTACTCATAACATAATACACTAAAGTGTAATAGCATATTATTAAGACTGTACCTTTGCGTGTAAGGTGTTAATGATATGGTTTTAAAAGAACAGAAACCCCTCAGTTTAGCCAAAGTAACCGCCATGATGGTGCATGACGTCAAACACAAGGGGATACATGAGCAGTGGTGCCTACTTGACGCGTGACAACGTCCGTGCTTGTATTCGTGCCGGGAAACGTTATTTACGAGCAGGAAAACAGTGTCACATTAGGAATTAAATTGTTCAATTCAGCGTGTCGCTGATAAAAGCAACTGTCATGAAACCTTATTGCGTAGAAAGCCCGCGGCCGCAGGGGAATTAGAGTCCGTTTTTCCCCGCTCTTCAACTAAACGTATTTAACATTAAAGTCTAGAAGTGCTCTAATTTCTGACATAAAATTAGTTCAACATGTCTGACACCTAACTGCCAAAGTTTCGGAGGCACTTCTACTTATATATTCACGGTCTGCGTTTGCAATGTACTTGATTATTCATGTGAAAACACACTTTGTTGCTTTTCGCGCGGGGTAATGAATTAAATTATTTAGTTGGCGGTTTCGTATCTCAACATAATTCGTAACCGTTTATTCGTTATTTTATGATGATACAAGGATGAGTTACAAAATTTACAAATTGCTCGAGTTGTGCCGTTTCAACATTGAAGTAATGTCCGTGAGGCAGACATTCACATACAGCTAATACGGGAGCTGTAATTAAAATTATAAGTGGCATACTGGAATAGCAACACAATTGTGCAATGTAACATTCATACCTAAGCTGTAACGTAAAATGCGAGATTCAAATTTGTCACAGAGATTACTACACCGTTTAGTATATTCTGGAAAGTGGTGCCGTTTAGTGTGATAGAAATTTATTCGTGTTTCGGAAAAGTATGTTGCCCCAATTTTTAGGTTAAAATGATAATACAAAAATCTAACACGAACATGCAGAGGAATAATGTCAGTATGTTTGGGAAATTAAATGTACACAGTTTGGTGGAAGAGATGGAAGAAAAGAGAGCAAGCCATTTCGTTGTTGTACTGACTAGCTTACAATAGTCAGTGTAGTGCAACTACTCAATTACTACTTCCAATGACAAAAGTAGAATCCACCCGGCTGTTGACTATCCATTGAGACGTGTACAAAGACTCGGGCCATTGCAGAACTGCAGTCGAAGTTCCAACAGTGCTCAGAAAGTGTAATTGCCACTACTTTCCATATCGTGTATGTAACAGTAACTGAGAATATTGAGTAAAAGTTGCGAGATATAAAGATTTTACAGCGATATTGCTAAAGATTAAAGTCTTTTCGGATAGTACTCCGTGTAGTTTGGAAATAGTTACTGACGTTTCAAAGGCGGTGCGTTCCCTCGAAACGTCGGTAACTTTTACCAATTTACACGGTGTAACGTAGTAAATCAGTGAATATTAAATTGTAATCGATATATCGTTTCTTTCTAACCCCGGGCCCGACTGCTCCAGTTCATCTGTGATGATGAGAGAGTACCCATGGGCTGTGACAACAGGATCCGTGACCAGAAGGGTTAGTGTGCTGTGATTAGTAATGGCGAAATCGTTTTGATTCTGTGGTGGTGGTTGTCACTGGCAATTAGTGTGTGATTTTTCACTAACAAATAGTGGCGTATAATCATGACGGGTTTATTCGATCAGATTAAGTTGTTGTTTGAGCAGCAGCTGTACACAAACGTAGTTACATTGGTGAGCTTCAATACAATCATGAGCAATACAAACAGTCCGTGGATTGCTTGTGGTCTAAATTTCACAACTCTCCAGTTAATGACATTGCTGTTCAATACAACAGATCGTTTGCAAAGAGAAATAATAAGGGACTGCTTGCATGTGATTGCATCTTGATATTTCTGATGATAATTATATTCATGTATGTACCGTGTATTTTGTGGAATTTTATTATATTTGTCCAACAAATGTACAATGTTTATTAACAGTAACTGTTTCCCTTCAGACGTTCACACAGCAAGCTCTACAAATAAGGATTGAGCCCACAAGAAAGACAATTCCAGATTCTGTTGTATATACAGCCACCAGCCGCTTAACAATGTTCTGTGTACTGTAATATAACAAACATTTAAAGAACAAACAACCTGACATATTTCACAACTTTTTAAAGGTTTTAATATGTTGACTTTTTGTAACAATCTCATCTACAAATGTTTCCATTTCATTAATTTTGTACCTTTAGCTTACGTAATAAGAGACTCCCTGAGGATGATGCATAAACATTGAAACATGTAGGAGTGCTTTAAGAAACAGATATTGCTAATACATACATATATATATATATATATTGTGCATTTGTTGGACAAATATAGTGCAATGATTATATTCTGTTCAGGACTGGTTGGAGACATGTAGACCAATAATTTAGTGCCCCTTCAAACTGAAATTCTTTAAATTTTTTGGTTCAGTACAAAGCTGGCAAACATTTTGAGGAGACCCAAGTTTAGTAGTGGCATATTTCCGATAATTCCAGTAATGTCTTAATGCCCCATACGGGTTGACATCCTGGGCAGATGCCTGGCTGTCCTGCCCCATATTTTGGCATTGATTCTATTCATTCTAATCAAAAGTCAGTAGGAGTTTGAAATGAACCATTAATTTCTGCATCTGCAAATGATTATGGAATGGTAAACAATTGCCATATGTGCAGTATACAAAATGTGACATATTTAGAGTTCTGTATTACAAATAAGCAAGAAAGTGTTACAAATAGCAAATTAAAATAAGTAGGCTTCAGCATTAAAAACTAGATGTAATTTAAACAATTAACCGTCATTGGCCATGCACACATTCACAGTTTGTGCTGTCACATCAGTGTGATTCTCAGTATTGAATTGTGCTGAAGATATGTTCTTAACACATATCAGTACTGTACATGTTGAGGTTTAATGAACAATGATGTTAATACCAGTTTATCTTCCAAAATTGTCACATAATAAAATATTAATCTTAAATATCACTTTTTGTTCCAGGCAAATTTAGTACTGTCTGTGAGTGAACACAGTCCTGATATTTTGACAGTACCAGAAAAGTTCCAGACATATGTTTATTATGGGGACTCACTGTTTTACCTTAGCCAGTACAGAAAAGCAGAAGGAATCTACCGAAAGGCTCTTCAGTTTAAGAAGTCCCTCCTGAAATCAAAAGGAACTGCAAAACCACAGGATAACCAGAAAGAACTCATGCCAGATATTGGTAAATCTAGTTTACTAAGAAAAAGAAATACTTCTGTTTAATTTTAGCTTCTAATTGTAATATTAAGTATGTTTGCAATTGCAGGTTGTTTAAATATGTGCTCAGTGATGAAATTGATGGAGTAGTTATTCAAGTAAGTGTGAAGTGAAATTGCTGTCTATGAAATCTGAAGCTTTTATCCGTATATTGTACTGTACTAAGATGTCACATGGGACTTCTTGCATTATCAACTTGTGGTAATTTTATCAAATGGTTCAAGCAGTAATTCCTTGAACAGTGAGGTGTATTATACAATCTGATTGTGATTTTAGTTACTGTTTATATATTTTGTGCAGATATAAAATACCAGATTCATGTGTGCCATGTGAACTTGAAGCAGAACCACCAGGCTATTGTGGTACTTCAGTCTATCCCAGGGAAGTTACGAAATGCAAAAATAAACATGGCACTTGCCAAACTATACCAACAAGGTGGAATGGAACGGTCAGCCATTACGTCTTACAAAGAAGTATTGAGGGTATGAAATCATGTTAAAGTACAAGAGGGAACCTAACTTGATTGCTTTGCATATATTTATGTGTGGTATATTTAACGACATTCCCAGTCCTTTGATTGCCTTCTGAATTACTTATGACATTGAAGCAAACCTTTAATTTTTTGTCATCACAAAAAAATAATGCTGTGCTACATATGCAGTAGTTGCAGAGTTCCAGTGAAGGGTATTTCAACTGCTGTTAACATTATTTTAATAATTCTCCTTATGGTCTATTCTTTGCTGCTATACAAATACTGAATACTGATGAATGAATATGATGTCATAAACGAGTACCTTAAGACTTTGAATTGTCATATGCCTTTTGACTAAGAGTGGTTTAAGATACCTGGAATGTTGGTGTAGTTGTAATTCTTACCTTTTAATTTTTTTTCTTGCACAATGTATGTCGTATTCACCCAGTGTGTAAGATGTACCTGCCTATAAAGTGCACGAAGTGATAGGTGAGATAATTTAAGTTTTTAAATTTTCTTTTAACAGATAAAATTTATTATCCATTAATTAATTGTAAGAAACTTATTTATTATTAATTTATTTATATGACATGGTTCAAAAATTTATGCCATTTTTATCAATACTACCTCACGCATAAGACCCCCCCCCCCACAGTTTTTAGGGCGATTTTTGAGGGAATTTTTTATCTAGGATAGCATGCTTCGTATAGTGATTAGGCTATCGGCTGGTCAATTGAGGAATTCTAATTTATTTCCTGGTTGGGGGGGGGGCAAGGCATTTTCCTCTCCCTAAAGTGTTGAGATTGACTCTGGGGCTTACTCTTCCTAGTCTGTGGGCTGTGGGACTAAAACAGCCAGATTTGGCAGCTGACCAATCCCCTTTGTATCATAATGGCATGCTCAGGACAGGTTTGCTTTTTGTTGTTATTTTTGAGGGAAAGAACTGTCTTAAACACCAAGAAATTTGGCTCTTGTAAGTGTCAGTATTTGGTTTTTAATGCATATTTTCATGTGCGTCTAATATTTGTGCAGGAGTGTCCTTTGGCATTAGAAGCAGCAGAGGGATTGTTAAGTCTAGGAGTAAAAGGAATAGAAGTAAATGCTCTGGTTCTGGAAGGAGCATCCAACTTCGGCAATATGGATTGGTAAGTCATCACAGTGGTCTGTGTACAGTGGAATTGGAAGGTGCAAACTTAAACTAACATTCCCCTCCCTCCCCTTATTTTTTCCTGCTCCATTCTTATGTTATCATGACCCAAAAATGTAACCTCTTCAAAACAGCATGAAGCTTGGGAAAAGGGGTAAAATAGAAGAATGAATGGATCATTTTCAGTGACAGGTTTATGTCTTGCCATGCAATCTATGCTAATGTGAACATTAAAATAATGTGTAGTATATAAGAATTTACTGCAGTTAATAATTCTCACTTATAAAAACGTATGTGAAAATGTGGATGGTGTCACGGTGTAATTATTTTTGTCTGTAACGCTGTAGATTATATTTACCATGTATTTGTAGTGATATTTGTACCTGAAAGTTAGATTGTTACATGGTCTACACCCTTGGTGTAGACCTATGAAAGAATTGTGGAACACAAATAATATGTATTCTTTTGTGTACTAGTACTGTGAGTTCCTTTTGCCTAATCAAGAATTGCATTAGCTAATTGTTTCAAAGTTTAGACAAAAATTTAGGGGCCAGTATTGCATGGTTTTGTTGATGGAATATGACATATTGCATCATTCAGTATTTGGATTTAGTTCATTGTGTGGAGTTAAAAAGCACAAAATTTTCAACAAAATGTTCAGAGATGGTTCTGCCTCTGTCTTTGGTACAAGGGTGGCAGAAGTACCTATCCATTGTGGCTCCCTCCTCATTCTCATGCCAGAACGCTGTTCAGTTTTTTGTATTTTTAAACACCTGGTTGTGGGTCAAATCCAACATAACAGGCAATGTACATGTAATGTAACATTGAGGTGGCTGCTTAACCACTGTAGAGAGTGGAAAAACAAAATTTGTTATATATTCTGAGGGTGTGTCTGTAGCTGTAGTTATCCAGCATGCAGAGCTCATGGGACTATATTATATTGTTGTCTGTGGCCTGTCTGGATCTGCCATGATTTTTCACATTATGTCATAAGTGGTATAATTTTTGGAAAAAAGGTATTGAACATAAAATATGTGCTTTGATTTTCTCTACAACTTGGTCTGAAACATTTCTCATTCTGAGAAGAATTAAGCATGATATTATCAGAAATGTGCTAGGTCTTCATGTAAAATGCCTGTAATTTTAGTCAGATCTTAATGAAACTTTAATTTTCTTGACAGATTTTAGAAAAACCCACAAACGTCAAATTTCATGACAGTCCATGCAGTGGGAGCTAAGTAGTTCCATGTGGGCAGACAGACATGACAATGCTAATAGTTGGTTTTCGCAATTTTGCAAACCTACATCAGAATTGAATAGTGATCAGTGTAGCGTTTTTCTATGTAAGTCATGTATATGATGGACTGTTGGTTGTGGACAGGTTAAATTCTTGGATTAAAGCCCATTCTCATCTTCACAATCGAGAGTACAGTCACGCTGTTACAACATTCCGGCAGTTGGATGAACGTTCATCATTACGAGACAATCTCAGCCTTCTAGTAGCAATGGGTGAGAGTTACTACTACTCTGGAGACCACAAGAATGCTCTCATTGTGCTTCAGAGGGTGAGTATTGTTGTGTTACCTAAACATATTGGCAGGTGTGTTCACTGAAACACTTCAGTTGGTTTTCCACTGCAGAAGACTATACTTTGTAGATGCAGTAAAATGTTACACAAACCACATTACTAGAATCTTATGAAATTAACTTCAAGAATCTTTTAAATTTAATCAGCAAGAAACAAGTTTTGTGATGTACATGCTTTCATTATATATGACAAGTAAACAGTTTATATTATCTTGAAATTTAGGTGTTGATACTGAAGTTCTACATGATTTAACAACCCCTACATTGTATGGTATTTAAAGAAATTTAGATACATCACTGTCATTAGATTTGCTTAGCATGAAGATGGTTTTATGAAGATGATTGTCTTCTGAGATGTGTGATTTATAATCCCAGCGTATGGCATATCCCAAAATGTCTCAGACTTTGAAAGGTGGAGTTTGTACTTGCAAGAATACAGTTTACATTTAATATCAAAATGGCTATAAGCATTGGTACAGCTGCGTGATACTATAATATTACAAGAGAAAGTTTATGCTTCTTTAACTTCATTAAATAAATTGTTTATAATTTGTCCATTTTTTATGTTTAACACATTTGTTGTCAAACGCGTGACATGACATGAGGATAAGGATCTTAGAAAGGTACAAAGAGAACAGCATTTTCAAGGTATGTGATGCCTGTCCTCCGCAATTAAAAAAATTGAAACCGTACAATATAATAATATCTAATTGTACCAGATTGGGTGCTTAGCACTGATGGGATACACACATGCAGATGGTGAAGGTTTTCAACACTTTGTGCTCATTTGTCAGATAATGTCTCACTTCACAAATTTCCCTATACTGTCATTACCAGACTGTGTCTGGCACAATTTAATATTCAAATTTAGCCAGAATTACTGTTTCTCAGTATGTGCATCTGACAGCTAGTAGCTGAGTCTGTGAGCTTTGCCATCACCTGAGGTTGCTGGAATAATTTTATTAAAATTGAGCAGTTTTTCTACCAAATTATACACCTTTCCCAACACTGTAGATGCAAGAAGAAATTGCTTGAGCTGGCTGGTTGGCATATGATAGGAAAAAATGAGTTGAAATGGTGAAAATTTTGTTTTATCAACACTCTTACTTCTGTTCAAAATGTATAATTCTGTTTGCAGGCCCATGCTTTGGATCCTCATATGCAGCGAGGATTGGATATCCTGGCTGCTCTTCTTACAAAGGAACGGAAGCATAAAGAACTGGAAAAACTTATATCACCAAGCATTACTGTATCAGAATATGGCCCAGAAACATGGATTGCTATGGCTTATTTTTTGTATGCTACAAAGAAGAACTCAAAGGCTGCTTACTTTGCTCAGAAAGCATGTTTCCTTAGTCCACGAAATGTAGAGGCACTGATTCTCAAAGGGGCCATATTGCTTGACCTGAAGAAGTTCCAGGATGCAGTCGTGCACTTTCGAGAAGCGATGCAGGTGTCACCTCATCGCTATGAGCCACATCGTGGCCTTGTTGATTGCTATATAGCCATGCATAGACTCCGGGAAGCCCTCACAATTGCTAGTAATGCCTGCAAGCAGCTAGGACAGAACCCACGAGCTCTCACTGTAAGAACTGCGTAAATATATCTTGTTGACCGCCTGGTCTGAAGAATGTTATTTCTAACAATTCCTGTTGTGGGAGGTGAACCTGATATGCACAGAAATTCAGATGATATCCCTCTTTTTATAATAACTGACAGCAGGGTCAGCATCTGAAGTGTTGTGTATGTCAAGTGTAGAAGATGAAGGTAAGATTGTCCCTGTACATACCAAGAAGGCATATGGGGGAGTGGAAATATAGCTGCACTCATTGTCAACCACAGCAGTCGTTGGAGATGGTTGGTAAGCCTCAAGCTCTATCCACTTTACATCTGTAGATGGGGACTGCAGTTCTGATGTATGTTTCCCTACTGTCTGCTGTATAGTGACCAGGCTACAGGCTGTTTAGCTGAGAAATAGTAGTTCGAGTCCCAGTAGGGGAGGCAGATTTTACTGTCCTTAAGAAGGTTCAGACCAGCTCTGGGGCCCATCTGGTGTCGTGTTTAGCGGTATTAGGTGCTCATTCTTCAGAGTTGAAGCTGACCACTCTCCTTCATCTAGTGCCGAGGCTCAAAATGAGTGGAGGTATGTGCAGTACCCCCATATTATGCCTTTATGCCGTGGAAGACACATTGGGCTTGTAGGTAAAACTCCGTGCTTCCAGAATCTCAGTGGTGTACAAAAATGATTAGCTCCATATTCCCCTCCACCTTTAAGGTACTTTGTGCTAGGATATTGCAGAAGCATGTATTTTGTTTAAATGACTTGTATGAAGTGTATTTCCTTCAGCATTCATATTGAGGTGAATTATCTATTAAGAAACTGACATTTAGCTTTGGTGTTGCAGCTGTATGCATCAGTTCTTATGAAAGATCCGGTCACTGTGTGCAAAGCAAAGAGCATTCTCGAGAAGGCTCTAGCACAGGATGAGATGTATTTGCCTGCAGTATACCTCTTAGCTGAAATATATGAACAGGTGAGTTAAAGTGTCCAGACTTTATTGTCATTACTGGTACCTTATCGAAACTTCATGTGCAATGTGGATGAAATACAGAATTATATGTTGCAAACCTCTACACATAACACACTCTTATATCAACATATAGTTACAATTCACAGATGTCTGTCTCTTCAGCTTTCACATCTTTTAAAGACATTCAAGAATTGTTAGGTGGTGAACATGAAGCTTTAAAATCCCAGGGAAGTGGCATGGGTTCAAATCCTCTATCAGTTCAGTGCAGTGGCTACATCTCTATCTGTTAAACCAAGGGTCCACAAAGTTTTTGAAAGTCTGAGAGCCACCTAAAATTTCTAGGTGCCAGAAGGGTGACTTGAAACATTTTTTTTAATGACCATCAATTATTAGGCACCACCATAAAAATTCAGTACCCCCAAGCAAACTGGTGTTTGAAATTTGTGCACGCCTGTTTTTAAACAGTAAATCAGAGAGAGAAATTGGCAAAGGACAAAATTGTTTTACAAATTTTTGCAGCTTTTCCAACAAGAAAGTAACTGAAAATCCTAAACATCACACTGAAGTGTTATTTATGCACAGCATCATGGATCTCAACTCATCACCAAGCAGCTTTCAGTATCTGCTTGTGCAAAAGATGTGAAGGGTAGAACAAGAGAAATTCCCATGGCAAGTGATTCAGTCTTGAAGAATGTATAAAGGGAAGTTTGAAGAGCAAATGAGTTGGCTCAGCAGCGCTTTTGTAACTTGTGTTAAGGATGTGCCCACTTTGAATTTCTTGCACAGCCAAATAACTGTCTGTACTGATATTTTTGATGGATTTTCTCAGCCACTTCAGTCATATGTCCAGATGTAACGTTAAAAATAAATTTACTTACTTACTTCCACATTCACTGTCTTCCAATAATATGATCCTGTATAGTGACAGGTACTAGCAGTGCTGCTAAGCTACAGACCGACATGAAGGAGAAGGAATGTGCACAGGTAGGAACGCAATGGGGCACAACATTCACTACCTTAAACATTTAAATAAATATAAATGAGAGGAGCATTATACAGATAATTATTCTTTTTCATATTTGGACTGCCACCATACCTGAAATCTCTGTGGTTAATCTGCTTTCAGATAACTGACTGCATATTTTCTCTTCATATCTGAATTTAACCCTTTGACACTGGAACTGAATGGTTGTGGTTATCAGCAGAAGACAAATTTAAATGGGGGCTGCATAAGAACAGATATATGTATATGTATGATTTTTTTATGTTTTGTTGACCGTACATCTCTGTATAATGGTGTAAATAAAACCAACTTGTTGCACAATTTATTCTTAGTATATTTATCAAACTCTATATGTTTCGGGCGACCATGTGCCCGAAACTACTCCAGTGAGTTCTCAGGTCTGCAAGAAGCATCAACAACACTGCAGTGCTTTGTAAGGTTACAAATTCTTTGGTCACACCAGTCAGAAAATGTATCCAAGCAGATGGAGGACACTTCAAACAGCTTGCTTGAGTGTTGAACGGCGAATCTGTAACTGCACATTTAAAAACGTAGCTCAGTAAATGCGCAGTGCTCCTCTTTCCTTTACAATTTATTTACTGTACTTTAAAAATTCATAACTCCTGAACCGTTGCAAATTGTACCCGTTTGTATATGACGTTTTTGACTCAGCATCAGCTCTAGAATTAAATCCTAAAATAGTGACCTTAACTCCTGGGACAGCTGTATATGTGTAATGTCTGGTGTCAAAGGGTTAAAAATCTTGTAATTTAGTGCAATATTTGTTTATCAGAGAGGTAAACATTTTTAATTTAGTACAGTATTTGTGGTAAAGAGTTTTAACAAACTGGAGATATCTGTGCAGTCTTGTTTTGCTTGATGTCCAGTGACTTAAAACAGTTGAGTGAAGTGAGGTGTAACACTTGGATTATGTGTTTGCCTTTACATAGGAATATGTACATCAACGGAGTCAGCTGCAGTGCCATTTTGTGTAGCCAAACTATGCTAAATAGTTCATTGGTAATGTGATTGGTTTTAGGAGATGGCATTGGAGTCTGCAATAACATTATTGGAGAAGCAAGCAGAACTACAGCCAACTTGTAAGCTGCACCAGATGCTGGGTGATTTGTTGGCTCGTGTTCATGAGGAAGAGAAAGCATTAGAACATTACAGTATAGCTTTAAAGTGAGTGTATTTCTGTACTGCAGCTATCTGTATAGTAATAAGTATGACTGATATTGTGTACATTGTCCATTATCTAGTTTTATTTTTTAATGCAGTATTTCAAAACTTGGACTGTTAGAAAGAGACTTTGTGAATCACAGGACCTCCAGTGAGGTGCCAGTGGACTTGGCTGAATAAAAACTATCTTACACCTGATGATGCAAACATCCAGTTACCAAAACATTATAATGTTCTGGAAGCTGAATGTCTACATTTTTATTTCAAGTACACTCTGAACAGTGGAGAATGTCAAATGTAATAGTTAGCTTTTATTGAAGTCTACCCTCATCCCAAGCATATAGACTTAGCGTAATTGTGTAACAGATATTTACAATTTTTATTCTTCAAATTTATGTCTCTTTCTGAGCACTTAATATGTTAGTATGTTTCATATCTTTGTTTCAAAATTACCTCTTTACTTACTGGCATGAAACTAATTGAGATGTACTTTTTTGACAGTTTGGATCCAAATAACCGGCGAGCACTGGAAGGAATGCATAGGATAGATAATTCATCAAGCAAATTAGATACCTCATATTATATGACAGTGGGAGAGGAAGAAGGGGGTGACACTACATATGAGAGGATCGCAGATTCTGAAAATGAGGTACTGTGTTGACTTATTGTACTCATATATTGGTTTCATCAGGAAGTTTCCGGATGGATGAAAGATGACATTACTACAGTTAGTATAGAACTTATTCTGTAGACATAGGTAAAGTGGAATGTTGTTGTATCCTGCGCGGACCCCATGGGGAACATATCTTGGATGTTGTTCCCACAGGTACGGAGCTCGGAACTCGGGTTAAGATGGGGAGTCAGGCAGGCCGCACACACCCTCAATAATCCCCAATAGAGTGTACTGGAGTTTTATTGTGCGTAAGTAGGGAATAATTGCAGTTACAACTGAACTGTATTGGTGACAGATCTCACCAACGGGGCTCTTCGTTACCGTTGACACTTACTGATTGTCCAGCTTCATTCTCTGTTGCTCAGTCACTGTTTGAGATACACAGCAGACTGCAACTGCAGCACAAGGCAGCTACTGTTACATGCATCAACCCACACATTCCTCACGTGATAAAGCAAGTCCAGTTATAAACAAAAAGAAATAGAAGGAAATTATATTCCTCCCATGCCTGGTATACTTACTAAGAAATGGAAGTGTAAACAAATGGTGTGAGTTACAGAGAGGCATGAACTAAGCAGGATAAAATTAAGCCTATGACTTACATACAGTACATACAACAATCCTGGAGAAAGAAGAAAGAAAAGAACAAAAAAAATTAATGTGTATCAACTACACAACAATGTACTGATTCATTTGCTATCAATTTCAAAGTTGTAGCCTGCATCAGTAGGAAATAACACCTTGTGGAGCATGACTATGTGGTGCCTTATTTGATGTCTTCTCCATCAGAAAATGGTTGACTTTACAGGTGGGAGGGAGGGAGGGAGGGGAGAGAGAGAGAATATGCATCAGGTTCTACTTCAAGTTAGGCAGAACTCTTACAGAAACATTCAAGCTGTTGCAGAAACTAATTGTCATCTCAGTGGAAGAATCCATTATCTCTGGCCTCAAGAAGGCCAGAGATATTCTAGTGTGAAATGCTTGCTGATATATTTTTTAGTGCATGGAATTGTTCATCACAAATTTGTTCCACTGGTACTAACTGTGAACCAGCATTTCTACACAGATATTCTGTAAAGTCCGCAGGAAGGCATGTGACAGAAATAGCTTGAGAGGTGGCATGCTGCCAGTTTCTCCATCATGGCAGTGCACCTTTCTCACTCTGTTTAGTCTCTGCCCTGTGCCATAATGGTATGACTGTTGCCCCACACCCTCAGCACTCCCCATGTCTAGCACCCTATAACATTTTTGTTTTTCTGAAACTCAAGTTGGCCCTAAAGGGAAGGAAATTTAATGGCATCAACATGATTCAAGAACAGAATAGTTACCATCTGTGTGTACAGTTACAGAGGACATTAATGACAGTTTGTAGTAATGGCAGTCACTGGGCTGACTGTGTCAAATTGCAAGGATACAGCATGTATATCCTTTTAACTTTGAGACAAAAATATGGTTTGGATATTTTCTAATCACATACTATAATTAAAGGAAGGAAACTATGTAACAAGACTTGATGTCTCATTACTCATTATTTATAGGTCATGGATTTCATTCCTGAGGAAATGTAATCCTGAGGAAGCAAGTTGTGTAGGAATGAGGGTTTGCCATTGCTAGTTATTCAGTTTGAAGTACTTAACCCTGGTGTCTGATCATGTAAAAACTTTGTGAATGTAGATAGCAGTATGTACTCTTACAGCTCCTAGAGCCCATTGAGTGGACAGTGCAAGCATAGCTTTTATTCAGGAAGAGGCCTTTACATATCAGCTGGACAACTTACTATTGTGACTGAGGTTTTTGTTGTTTATGTCACTTCCTCTGGGCTGTACTGGGAGTGTATCTTGAGTAGGTGACAATATCTTTCTTGCAAATCCTTTTGAAATTACCAGTCTCCATTTATCCTACCATCATTGATATGCAGCCGAAGATAATGAGAGATCATTGTAGAACAAACTGTAAACAACACCTTAATCTTTTACTTGTATTATCACCTGTTATCAGCAGAATTTTTCTGTTTGGTGTCTCAAGTAATTGAAAGTGGAATCATTACATTGGTACTGTTTGGATTGGTGGATTTAAACTAATGTCTTCATGGTCAAGTTCCTATGATGTTTGAAAATAATGTTAACATTACCATTAGCTCATGCATGATAATAAAATATGGAGCTTTAAATCATAGCATGTGAGAAACAAGTGTGGATGTTGATGCCAGTTACGTAGTGTTTCAAAAGTTATTCTGAAAGTCATTTAAGGGCAATGATGTCTTTCTTATGCTCCTACACTGCCCCTACCTGTAAATTATTTCCTATCAGTAAAATGTGTTGTTACTAAATTTATCCAGTTCGTGTCTGAGTGTAAAGGACACTGAATATTACGTAAAGCAAAGGAAGGTCGCCAAAAATTTGAAATTTGTATAACACTGGTATGTCCTACTTGACAGGTACACATCTGACACTAGAGTGACACAATAACTATTTGAAGGTATGTAGCAGTGGCTGATTTTTGACAGTGTGGTTATGTTGGGCAGTGTACCTTTCCTGAATTTTGTTTGATATACAGTAGAACCTCGATTTATCGTTTTTCAAGGGGTTGGAGAAAACAAACGATGAATGCGGGAAAACGATTAATCCGGGAAACCACTTTTTTTAACAAAAAAAGTCGTACATTGTCT
>Ga0123355_10006048_pt1 | contig 17839 bp, 18 predicted proteins | sample TergutEmb28metaG_3_FD_89872 | JGI IMG/M metagenome (GOLD analysis project Ga0123355, IMG submission 89872) | Embiratermes neotenicus P1 segment gut microbial communities from Petit-Saut dam, French Guiana - Emb289 P1 | ecosystem: Host-associated > Arthropoda: Insects > Digestive system > Gut ... | reverse complement strand
TTGCCTTTGCGTTTTTCGCATAGTGCAATACAGCCTCTTCCATTGATGAATGAATCAGCAGCTCGCTGCGCATGCGTTCTTCGCTGGTGCTGGTCAGCTGCGTGACGGCGATCACCGTGGCATTGCTGCCCGCACCGCGAATGCCTTCCATGGCGGCGCGCATCATGTCGCTCCCGCCGGCCGCGTGCAAGTTAATCAAGTCCACGTCGTATTGTGCGAGCGACTTGAAGGCATTGCCCACGGTGTTGGGGATATCGTGCAGCTTAAGGTCAAGAAATACTTTGTGGCCGCGGCGTTTGCATTCGCGCACAACCTCAAAGCCGCTGGAGTAAATGAGCTCCATGCCGGTTTTCACGTATGGCTTTTCGCCGGCGGGGAACAGGGCGAGGAAGTCGTAGACTTTTTCTGCGCTGGGAAAATCCAGTGGGATGATGACGTCTTTGGGCATGGTGTTCTCCTCCTGTGGTGTGATTTTATTTATAGCGCGGGCGGATTGATATCCGCCCCTACAGGTTGTTCGCTTTTGCTAGCGGCTACAAGTCCCAAGGCTCCTTCAGGTTGAAGGAGCTGGCCGCCTCGGGCGGTCTGAGGAAGGGGGTGCGGAGCACAAGCAATTCACATGTCGCTAACAATGCGCTCCCCCAATAACCTCGCTCAAGCTTGTAATGCCAAGCTTATCCATCTCTTCGGGCAATTGCTCAATGATTTCTTTGCAGGCATAGGGGTTGACCAGGTTTGCGGCTCCTACTTGCACAGCAGTTGCACCGGCGAGCATCATCTCGATCACGTCACGTGCGGAACTCACACCGCCCATACCCATGATGGGAATCTTCACGCTTTGATAAACTTGATAGACCATGCGCAGCGCCACCGGGAAAATCGCAGGGCCTGAAAGGCCGCCCATTTTGTTGGCCATGATGGGCTTGCGAGTTTTCAAATCGATGCGCATGCCAAGCAACGTGTTAATTAAGCTCAAGCCGTCGGCTCCGGCTGCTTCGCAAGCTTTTGCAATTTCTGTGATGTCTGTCACGTTGGGGCTAAGTTTCACATAAAGCGGTTTGGTTGAAACTTTTTTGCAGGCAGCCGTCACTTGTGCGGCGCACTCCGCGGTTGAGCCAAACGCCATGCCGCCGCCATGCACGTTGGGGCAGCTGATGTTGAGTTCGATGATGCTTGCGTGTTCGCTGGCAGAGATTTTCTCGCAGCAAGCAACATACTCTTCCAGCGAAAAGCCGCTGATATTGGCGATCAAGGGCTGATGAAAATGCTCGGTCAAATAGGGCAGCATGCCGTCAACTACGGCGTTGATCCCCGGGTTTTGCAGACCGACAGAATTGAGCATTCCGGCTGCGCATTCCGCAACACGGGGCAGTTCGTTGCCAAAGCGCGGCTCAAGCGTGGTGCCTTTAAATGAAAAGGAACCTAAGATGTTGATGTCATAAAATTCGCGGAATTCGTGCCCGAAGCCAAAGCAACCGCTGGCGGGAATGATAGGGTTTTGCAAAGTTATGCCAGACAGCGAAGTGCGCATATCAATTGTTAATTGTTCATTGTTCATTCCACACAATCTCCTCTCGTGTTAAAACAGGGCCGTCTTTGCAAATGCGCTTGTAGCCCGAAACGGTGTGGCACGAACATGCCATACACGCACCAAACCCACAGGCCATGCGTGCTTCAAAGCTCAGTTGCATATGGCCGGGGGCAAGTTCGTGCGCCTGGTCATAAATTGCCCGGAGCATGGGCTCGGGCCCGCAGGAATAGATGGCATCATAGTTGCTCGGCATTGCACTTGTGACATAGTCTTTGATGATCACTTTTGTGTCGCAGATGGCTGCGAATTCATCGCCGTAAAATGCATCTTCTTCGCTTTGGAAGCCCAGCAATGCAACTGGCCTCTGCCCGGCTTTGACGAGTTCTTTCGCAAGGTAATACAGCGGCGGCACGCCAACGCCCCCGCCAATTAAAAGCGGCTTTTTCGCAGACACGATTGTATAGCCGTTGCCCAAATTGGTGAGCACGCTGATGCTTTGCCCAGGCAAATATTGCGCAAGCGTTTGTGTGCCTTGCCCCACGGTTTTGTAGATGAGCGTAAGTGTGCCGTCTTCCCAATCGCACACCGAAATGGGTCTGCGGAGATAATGGCCGTCAACTTGCAGGTTGACGAACTGGCCAGGCGCGGGCGGCACGGCTTGCTTGTGATGCAGCTGCATGCGATATACATCGCGGGCGATTGTTTCGTTTGATGTTACAGTGAAATCAAGTAATTGCATAGGTTCCTCCGGTGTTTTCTGCATTGAGCGTTCCGTTCATATCCATCAATAAGCATTTCACGCGTGTTGTAACCACAGGGCGGTGGCGCGTGCCTTTGGGCACGATGATCAAATCGCCTGCCGCAAGTGTAACTGCGCTTTTGTTAAACTCAAGCACGAATTGCCCTTCCAGAACATAAAATAGCTCGTCCGATTTTTCGTGTACGTGGAAATCCAGTGTGCGATTTTCAGCTTGCAGCACTGAAAGTGTGTTGCCGTTGAGTTGGCCGATGTTGATATATTCGAATAATTTTGCGTTGTTGGCAGCGACAAACAGGTTGGTTTTTTGCACGGGGGTCTCCTAACATAGTGTGTTCTAACGGTGTGGCGCTGCGAAGCAACGCCCTGCAGGGAATGCGCCAAAGGCGCTGTTATATCAAGTTTTGTAGAACGATTTCACGGCCTTTGGCCGGATTTCTTGTAGGGCGAGCCTTTGGCCCGCCGTGGATTTTAGCCCTGCCTATTTGCAACGCACAACCTATGCCACAGGCACCCCATACACCTCCCAACCCGCAAACGGGGTTGCCCTTCCCATGGTTTCAAAATTATCTGGGTCAATCACATATCGCGCGTTTAAGTCCCACAACACCGAGCCGCCGAACACGCGGCTTGTCCAGCGTTTGAGCAGTTCACGCGGGTTGTGTGCCATCGCGGTTACGAGTTGGTCGAGCGTCATCAAGTTTTCGCACACTAGCTTTGTATACAGCACCGGGAAGGCGGTTTCGAGTCCTACGATGCCAAACGCGCTGCCCGCAAAGCCTTTTGATTTTTCTTCGGCTGTGTGGGGCGCATGGTCGGTGGCGATGCAGTCAATCGTGCCATCGAGCACAGCTTCAAGCAACGCGTCGCGATCTTTGCGCGAGCGCAATGGAGGGTTAAACTTGAACTTGCCGTCGTCGCTAACGTCTTCGTCGCACAACACAAGATAGTGCGGCGCAGTTTCGGCTGAAACAGAGAGGCCTTTTTTCTTCGCTTGGCGAATCAAATCCACGCTTTCTTTTGTGCTCACATGACACACGTGATAGTGACAGCCGGTTTGTGCCGCAAGCTCTAAATCACGGCCGAGCGGGCGCCACTCGCTTTCGTTGCCCGGGAAACCTAGGTCTTCACAATGCGCAATGATTGGTTTGCCGCAGGCCTTGGCGCGAACCATGGCTTCGTGCATCAGCACTGGGTCATTCACGCCAACGCCGTCGTCGCTAAACCCGCACACAAATGGCGCTAGGGCTTCGATGTTGCTGAGCTCGCCTGTGCCTGCTTGGCCAACCGTGATGCTCCCCGCGGGAATGATCGGCAACTGCGCATGCTTAGAAATCAAAGCCATTTGAATTTCGAGGTTGTCTAGGCTATCGGGCGCAGGCCTTACGTTAGGCATGGTGACCACGGCGATATAGCCGCCTTTCAAGGCTGCACGGCTTCCGGTTAAAATTGTCTCTTTCGCAGAAAAACCGGGCTCACGGAAATGCACATGCAAATCCACGAAACCCGGTAATATTTGTGTGTTCACAATGGCACCCCCCCACTTTGCTGTCTATTATAGCAGAATTTGCGGGGAATGTAAAGTGATTGTCAAGAATATTTTGCAAAGCTTGATTATCTTCGCCGGCCAAAGCGCGAACCATCCAAAAAAAATTCTTTTTTTCGAAAATACTTATTGAAATCTTCCCGTAGGTGTGTTAGAATATATCTTGGACTAAACTTTGAGGAGGACAATCAATTGAACATTCGCAATATTGCCCTGGCGGGCCATGGTGGGCGGGGAAAAACTACACTTGCAGAAGCGATGCTTTTTTTAGCCAAGGCCAGCGATCGCCTAGGCCGCGTGGGCGACGGCAACACCGTGATGGACCATGACGCCGAAGAGAAAAAACGCTTGGCCTCCATTTCACTTAGCCTTGCGTCGCTCAACTGGAACGGCACAAAAGTGAATATTCTTGACACGCCAGGGTTGTTTGACTTTGCAGGTGAAGTTGCCGGGGCTGTGCGTGCGGCTGAAAGCGTGGTTATTGTGGAGGGCGCAGGCCACAGCTATAGCGTGGGCATGGAAAAAGCTTTTAAGGCTGCGAGCCGCGAAGATGCGTCCGTTTTTTTCGCTATCACAAAATGCGACGCGGAAGACAAAGACTTTTTCAAAACGTTCAATGCAATCCGTGAAGTGCATGTGCAGGCTTGTCCGGTGGTTGTGCCGATTGTGGATGGCAGCAAGGTGACAGGTTATGTTGACTTTTTGAGCGGCAAAGCTTATACATACAACAAAGGCAAGGCCAGTGAGGCTGCTTTCCCAGAAAATGATCAGATTGAAGAACTGCGTGAAGTGTTTAAAGAAACCGTTGCAAGCGCAGACGATGCACTGATGGAAAAATATTTCGAAGGCGAAGATTTCACGGCTGAAGAGCTTGCTGCAGGCTTGGCCGCCGGCGTGGCTGCCGGCAGCATTTATCCCGTGTATGCCATGGGCGGGTTCAGCACTGACGCGGTTGACCTGTTCTTAAATGGCATTGTTGCCGCGGCGCCGGCACCGAGCAATGAAAATGTCGAAGATAGCGGCTTGAACGCCATTTGTTTCAAAACAGTGGCTGACCCATTTGTGGGCAAAATGAGCTTTTTCAAGGTTGTGACTGGCGCGATTAGCTCCAGTGAGCCTGCATTTAATAGCCGCACGGGCGAAGCGGAGCGCATGGGCAAGGTGATTTTCCTCAAAGGTGCAAAGCAAGAAGATGCGGCCTCCGTCCCGGCGGGCGATATCGGTGCGGTAACGAAACTCAGCTCATTTAAAACGGGCGACACAATGAGCAACGCGAAGAACCCGCAAACGCTCAAAGGCATTGAATTCCCTGCGCCGTGCCTGAGCATGGCTGCAAAAGTGCGCAAAAAAGGCGAAGAAGAAAAAGTTTCTTCCGGCATGTCGCGGTTGATGGAAGAGGACCAAACCATCAAGTTCGAAATCAATAAAGAAACCGCCGAGCAAGTGATTTCTGGGCTGGGCGACCAGCATTTGGATGTGATTTCATCTAAGCTCAAAAATAAATTCAATGTGGAAATTGATTTGGTGACTCCGCGTGTGGCTTATCGTGAAACCATTCGCAAGAAGATCGACAAACAAGGCAAGCACAAAAAACAATCAGGCGGCAGCGGGCAATATGGCGATGTGCATATCATCTTTGAACCCTGCGACGAAGACTTTATCTTTGAAGAAAAAATCGTGGGCGGCACCGTGCCGAAGCAATACTTCCCCGCAGTTGAAAAAGGCCTGCGCGAATGCATAGCCAAGGGTTTTGTGGCGGGTTACCCCATGGTGGGATTGAAAGCCACGCTGCACTTTGGCTCCTATCATGCGGTCGATAGCTCTGAAATGGCGTTTAAGTTGGCGGCGCACGTATGCTTTAAAAACGCAATGCCTGATGCAGCCGTTACTATCCTTGAGCCCATTGGCACACTCAAAGCCGTGATGCCCGATGAAAAACTTGGTGATATCATGAGCGATATCACCAAGCGGCGCGGGCGTGTGCTGGGCATGGGCGCGGCCGACGAACCCAAGATGCAACAACTTGAGGCTGAAGTACCCATGGCCGAAATGGGCGATTTTGCAACAGCGCTGCGCTCTGTTACGGCTGGCCGCGGTTATTTTAGCGTGGAGTTCGCGCGCTACGAAGACGCGCCGGCCATGGTGCAACAAAAGGTAATTGAAGAAGCTGCGAAGCGAAAAGAACAAGAAGATTAGGATAAACTATAAAAGATGCGAAAGAGCAAATGATATGGGAATGACGAATGAGCAATATCAATCGATTATTCGTGCGATTCTTGAGCTTCTGAAGGATTGCAAAACGAAAGAAGATATTGAACTGGCCATGCGAGCGATCCAAGCAATGCAAACAATTGCGAAAGAGTAACCCAAAAACCAACCCCCGGTTCATCAAGATCCGGGGGCGATTTTTATGCTGTTAGGATTGTGTGTAGCGAAGCGGAGTCCATTACCTCGCCAAAAATTTGCATGTTCGCAAGCGTGGCGTTGTGGATTTCAGGTGTGAGTGCTGAGCAAATGTCAGAGCCGAATAAAACCTTGAAGTCGCGATAAAATGCATCGCGCGCTGTGGATTCGCAGCAAATATTTGTTACTGTGCCGCAAATAATCAGTGTGTCAACGCCCATGCCGCGCAGAATGAGCTCAAGCTCGGTTTGATAAAATGCGCTGAAGCGGTGCTTGCAGATGGTGGTTTCGTTTGGCAGGGGCGCAAGCTCTTTCACAACTTCGATGCCGGGCGTGCCGCGGCGCATGCCTGCGTCTTTCAGGTGCGGAAACGCCGCGATTTCAAGCTTGCAACGCTCCGGATGGGTTTCGTGCACGGTATAGATCACAGGAACGCTCAATTTTCGGCATGTTTCAATTAATTGTGCAATTTTCGGCACTTGCTGCTTGGCTTGAGGAACTTCCATGATGGCCCCTGCAAGCACGAAATCATTTTGCATGTCGATGACTAATAGGGCTGCATTGTCTCGCTTAAAATGCCATTTTAGCACTAGTTTTTCTCCTTGTTGTTATTCATCTAAGGTTAAGTGTTCAATCGCTGCTGCAAGTTGTGTTGCGGCACCGTTGACCACCATTTGCGGCTGCACACCGTTGCGGTTCCAGTTGGCATCGCCGCCCACAGGTACAATGATACCAACACTGAGGAGGGCTGCACCGCCCACTTCTGTTAGCGGGAACGCGCGCTGCATGGTATAGATGCCGACGGTTGGGCGGCCGATCAGCGTGACGTCAACCGGATGGAAGATCGATAGTGCATAGGCAAATAGTTCTGCAGGGCCTGCGGTTTGTTGGTTGACTAATATCACCATGCCGTTGGCGACCAAAGCAAAAGGATTGGTGTGTTCTGCAGTGGAGGGGAAAGGCTGTGTTGTTCCGTCACGGAAATGGATGGTAGCAATTGCATCGCCGGTTGGCACAAGCCGATTGATGGCATCAATGGCAAACTCGGTTGTGCCGTCATAAGTTCCGCGTAAGTCAAGCACAAACGAAGATGCGCCCGCGCGGATGAGAGAGTCGATCGCGCTTTGCAGTTGGGTTGCTGTGCCGCGATAAAATGCTGCAATGCGAATATAGCCTACATAGCCGTCTTCATCGCCGGCGCCTTCCATCAGCTCAGTGGAAATCGTAGATACATTATGGCCGATCATGACGCGAATTGGCGGCCTGGCTTCGCCCTCGCGCTCAAAAGTAATAATAACGTCAATCGCAGCGTCAAGGATTTCATCGTCCTCGAAATCTAGGATATTGTTGATTTGTGTGTGATAGTTTTGTGTGGTAAGATTTTCTTCGTCAAAGATGACGGTGGTATCGGTTTCTACTAATGTAATACGATCGCCGCTGCGCAAGCCTGCGCGCTCGGCCGGGGAATCGGTGCGCACGTGGGTAACAATCAGTGCCCCGTAGTGACCTTCTTCGGTCATGACATCTTCGCTGATATCGCCTGGATTAGGGTTATAATATAAATCAAAGCCCAAATCAGGTTGCTGGCCTTCGATGCGTTGTTCAAACGCTCGGAATTCCTCAGGGCTTAGATAGCGGCTTAATTCATCGCCCAAGCCGTCAAGATAACCGCCGACCATTTCGGCAGTGATAACATCGCCGTCAAAGCTTCGATAAAAATTGTCCTGCACAATCGTGCGGATTTCTTCCAGTGCACGAAATTGTTCCATGCGCCTTGGCAAATCAGGTATGATTTGATTTTGCATGTTTTGTGCATAAAGCATCGTAAGCGGAATTGTTGTAGCAATGGCGATTAGCACTGCTGCCAGTGCCATGCCGATTGTTATTTTTTTACTCATACTGGAAATTACCTCCCAAAACTTGTCGCATATAGTATAGCACAACTGGCCACACTTTGCAAGCCTGGTCTATTTTTCTGGCATAAATTTCCGCAAATACAGCACAATATTTCCAGTTCTTGTGGCTGTTTTAAATTAATGCGCTAAATCCTGTGTTTTTAGCAAAATAAAGCATATTTTTTTCCAGAAAAGCATGGACAAAAAAATAATTTTGCGCTATAATACGTTTGTGTAATAAAATGCTGGCGCTTTATCACGTAAAGAAAGTGTGGACAAACGCATATGGATCAAGAATATCCTTTTCGCCCAAGAGGAAAACATGGGTTCGACCGAGATGACGTAATCAATTATATATCGCAGGCACAAGTGCGTTGCAATGAGCATCTGGCGCATATGGAAGAACTGGAAGTTGCCAAGAATGCTTGGTATACACAGGCCAAAACGCTTGAGCGTGAAAAAAATGCACTGGCTGACCGCAATCGCGAGTTGGAAGACCGGCTGGCGCAAGCGCCGTCAAGCGAATGGGCTTCACAAGAAGGCTTGAGTGCTGAAGAAGCGGCAGAGCTTGTGGCATTGCGTTCGCGTTGCCAAGAGCTTGACCGCGAGCTGAACGAACGCAACCAAACGCTTGATGACCGCGAGCAGGTTATCATGCAGCAAAAGGGTTTGCTGGCTGAGATGGAAAACCGCTTGAACAGCGAACAAGCTGCGCGTGCAGAAGCAGAGCGTTTGCTTTCTGCTGCTGCTGAGCCGCAACAAGACGAAGCGCTTGCGCGTGAACTGGAAGCGATGCAGCAACAAAATGAAATGTTGCAGCAGAAAAACGAATTTTTGCAGCAAGAGCTTGATATGGCGCCCATTCAAGCAGAAAACATTCAGACAGATAATAGCCTGCAGCTGCAGCAAGAAAATGAACTTTTGCAACAAAGAATGGAAGCTTTGCAGCAAAAGAACGATTTTATGCAGCAAGAGCTTGACGGCCTGCCGACCATGAATCTTGATCATCAAGAAACTGAGTCCTTGCGCAAGCAAGTTGCACAGCTTGAAACACAAATCAGAGCGCTTGAAGCGGATAAAGCAACAATGCCTGCCTTGCAAGAGCACCTAGACAATTTGGCGCAATCGGCAGAAAAAATTGCTGCGCTGGAAGCCGAGCTGGAACAGTGTCAGGCTGACTTGAGCATTACATCGCAAGAATATAATGCCGCCAAAGCAGAGCTTGATAGCGTGAACACTGCCCTTGCCGCTACGCCTGCAGCTGTGCCGTATATTTCTTCTGTTGAAGTTGAAGTTGAGGGCATTCGTGCTGAACTGAACGCAACAAAACAAGCGCTTAGCATGAAAAATGAAGCAATTGCCGCGCTGCACTGTGAAAAAGATGCGCTTGCAAAACGTGCAGAAGCCCTCGAATCAGTTCGTAACCAAACGCAGCATAAGCTTGATAACATGACCATTGAAGCTGAGAATCTGCGTGAAAAACTCGGCGAGATTGAAGAAGAAAATAAGAATACTGCCAACAAAGAAGATGCATTGCGTTCCATGGTGTTATCATCGTTTAATTACGCAAACCTTTATGTTGACAACAACCTGAAAACCGCTGAGTTTATCTCAGAAGCCACAAGCCGAAACATTGGCCACGTGAGTGATTCAGCGTCATCGCTGTTGGAACAAGTGGATGCAATTTCGCGCACGTTTGGTGAAACGACAGATAATATCCGCCGCAACCTTACCGTGTTCCAACAAGAGCTTGGCGGCATTCAGGCCGGCATGAACCGCCGCTTGTCGAAAGATCGCTTCAAGGCATTGCTGGAGGAAAACGATAAACTGCGCGAAAGCCTGGAAAACGAGCTGATTGCCGAGCTTTCAACTGACGAAGAAACCCCTGCCATCCAATATGAGCAGTTGCAGGCAGAAGGCAGTGCACAATTGCCTTTCGCAGAAGACCTGCCAAATAGTTATCATGCGTTCCTTGACGAATAACGTCGCTTCGCTGTGTCCTATCAAGGGCGGTACAAATATGTACCGCCCGTTGTGCTTTTAGGGGAATTATGAGCAATCAAACAAAGCGCCTTCGTTTCACAGAACTTGCGATTTTTGCACTGTTTGCAGCTTTGCTGTTTTTGCTGCGCTATAGTCTGCAAGTCATACCAAATATTCATCCACTAGCCATGCTCATGGCATCATTTACACTTGTTTGGCGCAGCAAAGCGCTGATTCCTATCTATCTTTATGCTGCAATTGAGCTTATCGTTGGCGGTTTTGGTTTTATGGGCTGGTTATATTTATACGCCTGGCTCCCGCTTTGGTTAGCGATGATGTTTTTGGCGCGCTACTTTGATCGGAAACCACAGCTCTCGCACAAAACAAAAGCGATGATGCTGATGTTCACTTGCGCCGCGCATGGGCTGCTGTTTGGGCTCATCAGCGCGCCGCTGCATGTGCTGCTGTTTGGCCCGCGCAACTGGCAAGCATTTGCGGCATGGGCAGCTGCGGGGTTTTGGTTTGATGTTTTGCATATGGTTGGCAATTTTGCCGCGGCAATACTGATATTGCCCATGGTTTCGTTGCTAGAAAAATTGCGGCAACGCACAGGAATTTAGATTTCGCCGACGCAGGTGTGGACAAAGCGCGTTGTTTTTCCATCACGGCGCTGCAAAGCAACGCCCTACAGGGAATGGGTCAAAGACCCTGTTTGCGGTAGAACACAGAGGAAGTCCACGGCCTCGGGCCGCCGCCCTGTAGGGCAGAGCTTTGCTCGGCCGTTAAGATATCAACGCAGCGTGGCCGCCGCAGGCGGTTGACATTTTAGGTATATTATGGTATACTAACTTAGACTACTTTAAAGGAGTATTTTATGGACCCGGACCCTGCTAGTATCTTTGCCCGATTGGCGCTGGTGGCGCTGCTTACAGGAATCAACGCATTTTTTGCTATGAGCGAAATTGCGGTGATCACCCTCAATGAAAACAAGCTGGAACGCTTGGCCAACGAAGGCAACAAAAAAGCACGCCGCGTGCAAAGGCTCAAGAAAAACCCGAGCCGGTTTTTGTCTGTGACGCAACTAAGCGTAACCATGGCTGCCTATCTGGCCTCGGCCGTTGTAGCACAAAGCTTTACGGCGCCATTGATTGAAGCTGTGCAGCCAAATCTTGCAGAGCGCTGGCATGGCGTGGTCAGTTTCGGCATTACGCTGGCGCTTACGATGATGCTGACTTATTTTGGCCTTGTGCTGGGCGAGCTTATTCCCCGGCGCATGGGGCTCAAATATCCGCAGAAAATTGCGCTTGCAACCTCAGGTGTGCTAGAAATCAGCTTGGCCGTGTTGCGGCCATTGGTGTGGGTGGTGTCTGCCACGGCAAACGGGCTGATGCGGTTGTTTGGTTTTAATCCTGATGCGGAAGATAGCGCGGTGACGGAAGAAGACATTCGCATGCTGGTGGAGGATGCCGGCGAAACCGGTGTGATTGAAGAAGCGCAGCAAGAAATGATTCAGAACATCTTTGAGCTTGATGATATCAATGTTGCCCATATCATGACGCATCGCACAGACATCACCGGCATTGAAGCAAGTGAGCCATTCGAAACACTGGTGAAGATTGCAATTGAAGAGGGATTCTCGCGCATCCCTGTATATGAAGATGATGTTGATAATATTATTGGCATCGTGTATGTGAAAGACTTGCTGAAGTTTATTGGTACTGCAGCGCCAAAGCTAAGCCTGCGTGAGCTGATGCGCCCGGCAGTGTTTGTGCCTGAAACCAAGCGCTGCGGCGAGCTATTCAAAGAGATGACCGCCAAAAAAGTGCAAATTGCCGTGGCGGTTGACGAACATGGCGGCACAGCAGGGCTCGTGAGCCTGGAAGATGTGTTGGAGTCGATCGTTGGCAATATCCAAGATGAATATGATGACGAAGAAGAAGAAATTCTGCAAGTTGACGAAAATGTGTTTATGCTTGACGGCGCAACGGCAACGGAAGAAGTTGCTGAGCTTGTGAAGCTCAACCTGCCGGAAGGGGACTATGATTCCATTGCCGGTTTTGTGATCAGCGAGCTTGGTTATCTGCCGCAAGAGGGTGAGCACCCCGAAATTCACTATAAGAATTTGCGTTTTGTGGTGGAAGAAGTGGAAGACAAACGCATCGCGGCAGTGAAGGTGGAGATTTTGCCCAGGGAAGATGAAAGCGATGAAGAATAAATAAAAAATCACAACCCCCTGCGATATTGCAGGGGGTTGATTTATCATATCGTGACGCTATCATTCAAAAACAATCGTGCTGGGAAGCATAATGTTTTCGATCCATTCCTCGCTATGGCGAGGGTCTATCGCTGACACAAGTGTGCCGTCAGTAGCTGATGCAAATCTACCATCTTGCGTAATTCCGAACAATGATATTGCTCTATTGCTATCTCCAGAGAACAGTACACTGGCAAAAGGCGAAGCGGAGACTTGAATTGGTGTTGGTTCGTTATGAGTCCATGCCCATGGAGTTCCGTCATTTCTTATGAACCCACGTCGTCCTCCGGGATTGATGTCAGTTCTAGCAAGTAATATATTAAAAGATAATACATCATCAGCTACTTGAACCGGCTCTTCCCGATCTATTTTTGTGCCGTCGCCAAGCTGACCGTGAGAGTTTGCCCCAATGCCCCATAGGGTGCCATCATTTCTTAAGAAGTGTACAGATACATTATTAATATCTTCGCCTAGAAGATGAGGGCTCCTTCTAAATTCTCCTGTTACCAGCATACTGCTAACATTATTGCTTATAATTTCATGCGCTACAATCTCATTAGGTATTTCTTCAACAATATCTTGAATCGCTTCGATTCGAGACAAAACACCATCAACCGAAAGTGTATACCACATGTGAGTTCCTGCCGAATCCATCCCAGGCCTGCCAGCAAAATATGCATCTACAACATTAGTGATTCCTGTCTCGATGATTTCATTATTATGGGATAATTCAATAACCGAACCATCGCTTCTCAAAAAATAGCGTCCATTTAGGGGGCGAACGATATTATCCGCTACCTGAATTGGCTCTACCTCCAACAACCAAAGCGTTTTATCTGTTCTTATGAATCCGAGTACTCCGGGCTGCGTTTCCTGCGGGCCGGGTATTATTACAAAGGCAACGTCTTCGGCAATCTTTACGAAGTCATTTCTGTCAACCCCAGTTCCGTCGCCGATTAATCTTCCGCTTCCAACTGCCCATAAGGAATTGTCATTCTGTATAGCGTAGATCGCCTCGCCTCCACCAAATGGATTGTGATGATACACAGAGCGGACATTATCAAGCGTTGCATCACGAAATCTTCTGTTTGCATTCCTTCCACCAACTTGAAATCTTCCGTCGTTCGAAATAAAAATAAAGCTAGCTGTAACATGAACAGCGTTCTCTATGATGAATGTTTGATTTTCAACCTCAAGCGGTAAGTTGAGACCTCGAGTTTGTGTGTTGCGATTTCTGCTGTCGCTTGCAGAACCTTCGTCACTACCACATCAGCGCGCAGCCTGTTGGCATAAATAATAATGCCGTGCTTGCCATAAATAAAATCGCCAGCACCAAAGACGCTCTTTTCATAATGAAATGCCCTCCCATAAATTTTGGTGCATCCATTATATATTGATATATACTGTAAAGGAAGGATGTCCAATCCTTACATTTTACGAAGGCAGCTGGGTCGCCCGTAGCAAGTTGACAGGCATTGCCGAAGGAGAAAAAATGAACATCACCTACATGCAAGCAAATGGCTATTGCATTCCCAACCTCGCCGCTCCCAACATACCCAATCAAGAACTTGGTATATGGGGACAGCGGCGATTTATCTATCTCAAAACTCACAAGCGAATACTGTTCACGCAGCTACTAACAAGCGGAAATTTACACGATCATCTTTTCGAAATCGACCAAACAGCAACAACCCGCCACGAGCAAATCGTTGTACAGATGATGCAATCACAAGGCATAACCGAGCAACTCAAAGAAGATAATCAAATGCTGTGACTGGGCAAGGTCAACAATATTCACGCCAGCGCAAATGAAATCATCAACCGCGAACTAATCCATGCCTAATCTTTTTTTGCGCGGGTTTTGTAGACATTGTACTGGTTTTTACACTGCGGCGAACAGAACGCCGCATTCGAGTGTGTAGCTGCAAACACATGTTGGCAATGCCGACACATGCGCAGCGGATTTTTCTCATCCGTCAACATAAAACTGAACATCATCTGCACACCCAAAAGCAGCGAATGAAAATCCCACACGATGGTGGGTTTGTCGAGCAGCGCAATGTGGTAAGTTGGCGCAATGCCGCCAAACGCAGCCATACCCTTGCGATATAAATCCCGCTCAGTTTCGTCAAGCCTGTCATAATCGTTGTAGTAAAATATGCTCGACATGAACGTAAATGCCCAATCTTTGAACTGCAACAACAACCAGTCAAGCCGTTCCGCATATTCCCGCCCAAAGCTCATATTTATCGCAAGCGGTTGGTCTTGGAATGTCAACGCCAAAGCAAGCATTTCGCTTTCACCATCAACGTCCCAGCGAACCTCATCTTGGTTTTTCTTGAAGTCGGGTTTGTCAAACGGAAAGAACTGCGCAGCATACTCATCAACCGCCATACTTTCGACTTTAATAAAATGGTTTTTCGGTAGATAAACAGCATCGTATTCCATGAAGTTCGGCGTGGTCGGTAGCGCGGTCATGAAGCCTAGTAAGCCATATTTGTGCACAAAATCCAGCAACGCATTTTCTGCATTTTTCTTGCCCAACACAAGCAAGCCCACGTTGAGCGCATCAACCACAAGCGACTTCGCATCTTTCAGCGGATCATAAACGCATGGCTTGGCGTTGGGCGCAGGTGTAATGTAGCCATCTTTTATGACATATTCGCTGTATTTCACCCAATGTGAACTCGCTCGCTCAAAGAGATTTTTCATTGATGCAATCCTCATTTTCATGCAAATACCATGTGAGAAATCTGCGCTTTGCAAAAGTCATTTCTGTGGTCTGATGGTAAATTATCGGTGCTAAATCCGCACGAATTTGCTCCAACGCAACGGCTAACAGTTTGCGAACCGCACGGTCGGTTTTATTTTGGTAAGAGGCAATTTGCTGCGGTGTACATAGCTTGACTGCGCTAAAGTAAAGCACCTCTTTTTGCTTTTCGGTGAGTGCTTTGATGAGCTTGGCGATGTCCCAATCCTCAACAAGCTGCCATATTTCTTGGGGATTGTCAAAGATGACGTCGAGAAAATCGCAGAGAAAAATCCCGCGCCATTCTGCAAGAGCAACTTCGTGGTAACGCTCGCGGCGTTCTCGGTTTTCGTCAAGCTTGTTCCACTGTGCCAGCACATCACAGAAGTCGCTTTCTGTTCGCGCGGCATCTTCCATGCGTTCGAGTGCTGCGCGGCGCACTTCGCGCATGAGTTGTTTTTGTTCCATGTTTTTTTCTCACAAAGTTCCGAATTACCCCTGTTGTTTCTCCTATTAGTGAGGGAGTAATTTCTTGCTCGCTTAATTAATTACAAGGGGAGGAACTTGCCTATTATAACACAAAAAGAAGAAAAAATCAAGACAGAGGTATTTCGAAAGCGCGTTGGCCACACGAACTATTTGGTTCGGGTGCATTTCAGCGAAAAGAGCAGTGAATCTGCGCAGGAAAAAATCTTGCGTTTGGCGCGAAACGAGGTGCTGAAATCGTAAAACATGCTACGGGTGACCCAGCTGTCGCAAAGGAGTTTTCCATGTATAGGCAGCAAAAAATTACAGCTTTATACTCGCGCCTAAGTCGCGATGATGAGCAAAACGGCGAGAGCAATTCTATCACGAATCAGAAGAAAATCCTCGAAGATTACGCGAAGAAAAATGGTTTTACAAATCTTCGGCATTTTAGCGATGACGGTGTGAGTGGCACAACGTTTGAACGCAAGGGTTTTCAAGCCATGCTTGCGGAAATCGAGGCCGGGAATGTCGCGGTTGTCATTGTAAAAGACATGTCGCGCTTTGGCCGCGACTACCTGCAAGTCGGTTACTATACCGAGGTTTTCTTTCGGCAAAAAAGCGTGCGATTTATTGCTGTCAGTAATAATATTGACAGCGCGAACAGCGAAAGCGGCGAATTTGCGCCGTTTTTGAATATTATGGCAGAATGGTACGCAAGAGATACTTCGCGCAAGTTGAAGGCAGTATATCAGTCAAAAGGGAATAGCGGGAAGCCACAAACAACCATTGCATTTATGGTTATTTGAAAGACCCTCAGGACAAGACAAAATGGGTGGTTGATCCGTATGCAGCAGCTATAGTCCAGCGCATTTTTGCATTAAGCATTGAGGGAAAAGGCCCGCTGCAAATCGCAAAGATTTTGGAGGCCGATGGCATCGAAACACCGGGAGCGTATCTTGCCAAGCAGGGTCTGGGTACATTCAAAAGTCGTGTGTTCAAGCATCCATGTTGTTGGTCTTCCACCACGGTTGCAAACATCATCGAAAAGCCGGAATATCTCGGCCACACGGTGAATTTCCGCACGAAGAAAGAATCATTCAAAGACAAAACGCAAACGTGGAATTCAAAAGAAGATTGGCTTATTTTCGAGAATACACATAAGGCGATTGTTGATGCCGAAACATGGCAGACGGCGCAGCGGGTACGCAAGACCAAACGCCGCACGGACACCACGGGAGAACCTAATCCGCTGACGGGAATTTTGCATTGCGCGGACTGCGGCAGGCGGATGCACAATCACCGCCGTCCGGCCTATGAAAAAACATGCAATGAAACCGGGAAAACACGCCGCATTTCCGCCAAAGACCATTATCTTTGTCCGACGTATAACACGCGCGGGCCAATGCGAGATGAGGGCTGTTCGGCGCACTATATTACGTCCAATGCGGCAAATGCGCTGTTGCTGGAAACCATCAAACGCACAACAACTTTTGCCCGCAGCAATGAAGATGAATTTGTTGAAATGCTGCGCGAAGCTGCTGAGATTAAACAAGCCGATGCAGCAAAAACGCACAAACAAAGCATTGCAAAAAATGAGCGACGCATTGCAGAATTAGACTTGCTATTCCGAAAAACATACGAGGATTTTGTGGCCGGGCGGCTTACTGAAAAGCGATTTGAACTGCTTTCCAGTGGGTATGAAACCGAGCAGGCTGACTTGCAAGAACAAACCGCCAAACTGAAAGCCGAGCTAACTCAGTTTGACGATGACAGTGTGCGAGCGGATAAATTCATGGAATTGGTGCGGCGTTACACGGATTTTGCCGAATTGACCCCTGCCATGCTGCACGAATTCGTTGAGAAAGTCGTGGTGCATGAATCAGATAAATCCAGCGGCAGGCGGCAGCAGAGGGTGGACATTTATCTGAACTTCATCGGGCAGTTCAATGTGCCTGACGATGACGCTCACGAAGAAGAATTTGACGAACAGCAACGCGCCAAGTGGCGGGAATACAAACGGCAACAGCGACAAAAATAGCGGCTTAAAAAATACACAGCAGCGGCTCCGGGTAACACCGGGGCTGCTTTTTTGTGCGCAAAAATTGAAAGGGGAATAAAATATGCCAAGAACCACAACTGAACGAATTAGCAACATCCAAGTGCAAATCCAACAGCTGGAAAACGAGCGCAAACGGCTCATGCAGCAGCAAAAAGAAGCCGAGCGCAAGGCACGAACCAAGCGGCTGATTGAGC
>Ga0123355_10006047_pt1 | contig 17840 bp, 10 predicted proteins | sample TergutEmb28metaG_3_FD_89872 | JGI IMG/M metagenome (GOLD analysis project Ga0123355, IMG submission 89872) | Embiratermes neotenicus P1 segment gut microbial communities from Petit-Saut dam, French Guiana - Emb289 P1 | ecosystem: Host-associated > Arthropoda: Insects > Digestive system > Gut ... | reverse complement strand
CTGAAGAAGCTGCTTCGGAATAAAATCTCATCAATGTGCTGCAATCAAAATTGTGCTACAGCAAAACTCAAGCCAACTGAGCAATGCAGTAAAAAAAAAAAAAAAAAAAAAAAAAAAAATAAAAAAACAACCCCTCATTTAAATGGAAATGAAATATAAAGGAGAGAGAGAAAGAAACAACCACAGCAATGGCATCTGTACAATTTCTGAAAAATTCCCTGGGGTACTACTGTTTACAAATAAGCATACTGGTACGTACCGGCTGAAAAATCATTCTAACAACATACACTTTTCAAATTTCTACGTAAACCATGAATTCATTCTATGATACCCACTTACAGAAAAGTGACATGTTCACACAGTTTCTTGAACATTTAAATAAATTTTAAGGCTTTCCATATCTTCTTCACATGAGATGCATACAACAAATGCATACAGGCGACAACACGTCTGTGTGTCATCTGTCAATCTGGTTCAACTCAAAAACCACTGGAAAAGTTACATGAAACTGGATACAAATGTTATGCCTCTATAGGCCACTGAATTCTTGCATTCTCTTACTTTTCTAAAACTTGCAGTGGCAAAACTGCAGAAAAATGAGATCTGACATGGAACCATAATAATCACAGCAACCAAACTTTGTATACATATTGTCAAAATCTTTATCATGGTTTGTCTCAACAATCAACAACATTCAGAATGACAAGGCATACTACATAACAAATACAAACACCCTCTATACTTTGATTATACCTTTGCATTCTTGCTGATAAATTGGTAAGTTGATAAATGAGAAGACAGTAGTGGTCCAGTTACAAACCACAAGTCGCAAAAAAAAATAGGTTGGGTTAGTAAAAATGATAATGAAAATGTTTTAAATGCCAACAGTGTCAATTTTTTATTTTTTATTTATATTCCACTCTACAAGTGTCTTCATATCCATCTAATATGTAATTGAATTTAGGAATTTTAATTCATTCTGTGACATGTTTTAATCATAGAATGTGCTCAGAGCCACATGCAGATTGGCAGTCAGCTGCCAATTCTAAGTGTTACATTACAGACTTTTGGTAAAAAATACGAGAGAAAACATACACTGAAATATCAAAATTTGTACATATGGAACTGTACACTTTCATTAGAGTAATTTCAAAAACGAGGTACTATTACTCAGTTGTGTTCACAATGTGATTAATGAAATGCAAATATATCTTCTGGTGGCAAAAGTGCACACATGACAAAACAAAACAGGAAAGTTCACTGACTGTAAAATTATATGTAAGAACAAATCTCACCATAGAAAAACCATTTTTTGAAATATGCACATCTTTCAAAGTCAGGTATGGAATTCCAATCCTTCCTATTTGCACTTCAATGAAGAACTTCCTTTTCAGAAGCCAAGCCAAAACTTTTGGCAGTAACCTACACAAAAAAACCACACAATTTCATCAATTATTCAATTAAATCTACTTAAATGCTAACATGTAAACCAAGTTAACACACAGAACTAGAAAATAAGAATTTGGGACCCTATATGAAAGAAGTACATACATGTTCATTATCAAAGTTAAGAATGTCTTCAACTCTAGCTTCTAAAACATATTCAGTGTGTATATAATACAAGTTTTCTTGGAAAGGATACTGCACAAACTGCCTCCATCTTCAGGGTAATCTTCTTGGACTATGAATACAGAGCAGAAAGACCTTCCAAAATAACTGTAATAATTTATCAAACTACAGGGTATCATACCCCAGAAACATCATCCATACTGCTAAGCTGAAATCTCGTATTTTCACTGTCACTGAAAATAAGTTATTTGACTGTGCAGTGGTTAAATTAAACAAACTGAGAGCATCTAGATATCCCCATAATGTTCTATCAAAGCCTGTACAAATGCCTAACTGCTTTACTTCAATATTCAAATTTTTTTCATATTCCCTTTCCTTCACTTTATTTTGTATGGTGCATATGGAGGGGAGGGAGTTGTGATGCAGTCAAATTTATAAAAATAAAACTTACAAAATTACACCATCTGTTTCCTTGAAAGAACAGCTGCCATACATTGTATGTACATCCTCGTCAAATAAGTGTACAGTCTACAAGCAACCTTTTCTATAAATTCTGCCATAAATTAAGCCTGAAATATGTTGAGTGATTACACATGACAGAAAAAGCTACTGTCATCATGTAATGAAAACTAAGACACAACATACAACAACAAACACTTTAGTTTATGATATAACAGGCAATGTAACCATACTCAATTCAAACAGGATTCCCATTCTGGGGACAGGCCTGCATTGTCTGGGAATTTGTAATCTCATGCCCCGAATTCTAAACTGGTATATCTCTTAAATGATTAACAAAAGGGACAACACAAGTCTACTGTAGGAATATAAGTAAACTGAAAATAATGTATATGAAGACCACAGTCTACAATATGTGGTTGGACATTTGTTAACAGTCATTTGACGTGCTGGAAAATTAAGCAGTTAAGACAGCGCTCCCTGAGGATGGTGCTAATAAGCACCAAAACGCACTGGAGTAGTAGTCAAACAATGCAACTGGGTGTATGAGAGGTGGTGCATTAAATGTTGGTTTGATGAAGATATATAACTAAGAATGTATAAAAAAATTGTGTACATTATACAGAGCAAAAAAACAGACATTACTGCAATTATAGATCACACTGGTACATATAACACTCTACAGTCATTTTAACATACACTTCAATATTAACTGCATTGGGTAACTATGCAACAGTAACTACACAATCCACTCAAGACTATGTCTTTATTTTCCCTACCACAACTAGCAAGAAACCACAAATCAATTCAATTAAATACAATTAATTCAATCTGCACTGTCACACGTATGACTCTGAACATGTCTAACACATTTTACAATGTGGACTCTAAAAACTCTACAATTCAACAAGTAAAATCCCTGCCCTTACATGACACACAATTTACAAAACTAATCATGCTAGAAATATCACACTGCAAGGTCAGAAATTACTTTTCCTTGCAAAACTACTTCAGTAAACATTCATCACATCAAAAAAAGTTTCTAATAAAAGTTCTACATGCATGTGTGGGAGAGACAGTCCATGTGTGTGGGGGTTTTAAGGCATTCCAGCATTGAGCACTATATGCACCTACCCAAAATTCAAATGTCCAAAAACAAGGATTAGAATAAAAACAGAAACCCCTGGGCCCTAAAATGTAAAATAAAACCGCTATGCTGTTCATCTGTACATCGAACGTGCATACACAATGCAATAAAATGTGACAGGCTGTGTACAGGCCTGCCATTAGTCCAAATATTCACATAAATACTGTACTGATAAAAACAACATTTCTGTGGCATAGGAACAAAAAATGAAGAACAATGTGTTGTCACATATCAATTCTCTTATAATTAACCAATTTTAAGAAACAAAGCTTTAATTCAACCTTACATACACTAGAGGTTATATAGGACTACTACCAAAAGAACTTAATTATCATGAAGTATTAAATGTAAATCTCCAACACCAAATGTTATTTAACTCTGTTAAAAAGTTCCTGAGATGAGACACACAGCTAAGCAGACAGACTCATATACTACTACATAAATTATATGTTCTCTTTGCACAGAAAATGAATAATGTTGCAAATGATGACATTCAGCATAAACAACTGACGACTGTTTAAGTTATTGGCTTAAACAAGAATGGATGTAGCAGGCACCACTGTGATCTAATCTTCTAAACCATCATCACATTCAGGCATCATTTAATGTGTATGGGTGTGTGTGTCTATATATCCCAGCTATTCTAACGTATCAAAGCACCCTAGCCTGCTGTTACGTTGTTACAGATAGAAGGTAAGGTATCAGGACTCTTGTTGCGTCTGCACATGCAACACTGAATATTTTGACGCACCTCTGATAGAGTATAGAATATATACCCCCACTCGAAAATCCTGCAAGCAGTTCACACTACACCCTTTTATGCCTAACCTCTTCTTCCTGAACTCCGGCTTGCATTCGTCAATAAACAAACGCGACACCTGGTACTCCGGGCAGAATATGGGTAATCAAGAATTCACATTTTATAAAACGGCATTTTTTGTCGGCCGAATGTTAAAATTGTAAGATAAATTCACTCGATACAGTATACCTGTGGGTGTAATTATATGCATGCTGCGGTTTTTTCCACCTAAATCGAAATGTCTTTCGCTTAATATAATCTATCATACTGCCCCACTGTTAAATGCATTCAATGCAGCAATCGGTGCATCGTATGTAAGGTTGTAACAGAATCGTTAACAATAATGCTGTCAGAAAACATTACACCTACCACGACACGCTACACCAAAGCAACACACAAAGTAAACAAAATGTTGCAAATCCATTCATAGCTTTTAATATTTGCACTCCTTTTCTACATATTATCCATTTTAAAACGCATCGTTAATTACAAACACGAGTACAACCATGGACCATTTATGTGTACAACTGTCATTAGCCCTTAACTTATCCGTGCCCTTTCCATCTCCGTATCACCAATCGACGATTCCATGGTACTTCACTGTTGTGCTACTGAAAAGTTCGGCAAATGAAAAACCCATGTCATTGCTCGATTTTATATAGGAAAATACAGAATAGGGATCTGGCGAGACAAAATATCATGACGCGACTGGAGAAACGCATTCAAAGTAACAACGCGGTAACAAGGACGCCTGTGTTGCATTTGGAATACCATGGATCCACTAGTGTATCAAAAATACAGCAGGATATAGAACAAGTCATAAATACACATATATACAAATTTACAGTATAAAATACTACAAACATTTTACAAAAACGATATTATAAATAATCTTTACACATAAAAAGTTCATTTACAAAGAAAAAGGAGTGTGGATGTATTTTATTACGGATGCTTTAAATTTTTCTTTGTCATTAGGGATCGTCACACTAGGTGGGAAAGTGTTGAACATTTTTATGCTAACGCAGAATGTACTTTTATGAAAACAAGGTAGCTTATTATGGAATGCACAACACTTATTGGCATTGCTATGTACGGCTGTGCTGCCTTCATCTTCATGGTAGTCATTAAGATGAAAGCAGCAAGTTCGTCAAAAACGTTGGTACAGTGTGTGTCAAGGGATTCTATACAGAAGAAGCGTAATCACGAACGCCCGTGTTTCGTTTGGAGGGTGCTAATCACAAAGCAAAATTGTCCTTGATTAACTTTAAAAATCAGCGCCGCATATAACCGAAACGGAACCAAACTAAGGGTTTACATTGTTACTGTAGGAAGAAAGAAAACGGTAGGAAGATGATGGTATAGGCACCCCAAATATACCTTTTCCAAGCGGTGAAAAATAAGACAGCCCATTTTCCTAATGTCCCCACGGAAATATGAGATTAGCATTTCGGTACTACCCTAATCCGAGACCGAAGCAACCCACAGTACGACATATAATAACGCACAAACGTTCTTCTGATCTTTAGCTAGTCACAAGGGAGGCAGTGTCGGAGACAGAGAACTTCTACCACAGATCAATTTGTTACTGTACGTCACTGGCAACCAGTGCTGGACTGCATGATCTGTGGTTGGATCTATTGGTGTGTGGTTTAGAAGCGGGGAAGTTGCGGTTAGGATTGCGTGTTTTAATACCAGAGCTCAACGTAGGTAGTAAATTTTACGTTCTATAATTCGTTAAAACAGACGGTGGGTTAAAATTTAATGGGTTGTCATTGTCGTTAAAGTAACTGGTACAGGTGGTTTAATTTACATTAACTACAATGTCAATATTGCAGTGTTTTACTCAGTTCACTATGTTTAAGCACTGGAATGGACTCACCATCAATAAATATGACACAAATGAAACTGAACATACAAATTTGAAGACCTGTACTGCACGTATTTAAATGTTAGTCTATACTGAGTTTGTTCCATTTCCCTACTTTTTTTTTTACCATTCCAGAATGAACTTCAACTTTGGAAGTACAGCAAAAACATCCGGAGGTTTTACTTTGTCAACTTCTGCACCGGCTGCAACCAGTAAGACATAAACATCTGAATCGTTTATGTAATCTTATGTAAACTTCCTTCCCATATGAAAATCTTGCTTCATAATGCGAAACGTTTTAAATATGCGTTGGAAAACTATCTATATTTAACTTCATTTTACACGCCAGATGAATATTTTAATAGTAATAAAGTATAGTGGTCTAGGTTTCTTACCGCCTACTTCGACACCAATTTATTATTTGCTTTTAACAACTTAAAAAGCACCGATTGTTATTCAACAACATATAAATTTTATTATTCACACTTGTGCCTTTCTAATATATGTATTGCTTTAGCTTTGATTTTTATTCAAATTAATATAAATTTTATTATTCATGCTTGTGTTTTTGTAATATATATCTTGATTTAAACACATACGTTATGTATATTACTAGAATTTTTAATTTCATTTTGCAACTTACTACTTTATGTTTATTTACATATTTTGACAATTTCTATATCCATCGGGTTTTTCAACCTAATGTGGATCGCTTGAATGTAAAATAAAAGATTGATAAATAAATCAGAATTATTCCCTCTTCAATGCAATTGGAAACAAACTGGTCAGAGATTTCAGTGCCATTATAATGTAGATGACATAAATTACTTTACCAACACAATCAAGATACTTGTTTACCATACAGTAAGTATTGATTCACCTTTTTAGACATGACTGCGTAAGTATAAGGTGCTAGATATCTGAGCCAGGGGTCTTTGATACACTTTGTGAAGATGAGTTTTGGAAAGTCTGAGATAGTAATAAAAAGCTTTTGTGCCAGTGGGGGTGAGGTATCCATCTCACAACTGGAATTCCTCATGATCTCTATAATAGGTTGAAGCCACAAACATTGGTAAGGCTGTAACTACTGTCACCAACCACATTTTATGGATATTTAAATGTTATCAAACTGTTAATTCTTTCACTGATTTCTAGTAACGTGCGATTATGGAAGGAAATAGGAATGAACAGAAACTTGCATTATCTCCTCACTCTGGAGTGTTATATTTGTAACTGATGTTTTGAGATTTTTAGCATTATCTATGTTTGCATTATAGCAACCACAGCACAAACTTTCTCCCTTGGTGGAGGTGGAGATGCAACTGCTTCAAAATTATCCCTTACCCTTTTGCCACCAACTACAACAGCAGGTAAGTTAAAGAATTGTTTGCTGCTTAAATAAATGTAATGTGGAATCATCAAAGACTACAGTAATCATATTACTTGTAGGATTAGGCTTGCAGCTGAAGACTGCTACAACTACTGCTACTACAACAAGTACAACTGGCTTTACCCTTGCAGCAAGCACAGTTACAAGTGCAACTACGTCAGCTGCAGCTCCTCCACAATCTGTCCTAGCTACTGGCACAGTGTAAGTACAAAGTGTGAAATGTACAAAATATTATGCCATTTGTCATACATAAGAAAGGGATCCATGATGTATCTAGTCTTTCCTTTTTCCAAATTTAACCCTTACTCTGCTAACGTGGAAAATATGGTGAGCAAATAATGCCAGCAAATGGCAGATGGGATTTAACTCGGCATTTAAAGGGTTAATAACATAAATTAAGGTACATGAATTACACAATGGAAGTGGTACTTATCCTTGTACTTGTATTATTACTGCAGCAGTTCTTTGCTGCCGAGATTCTGTTTATGTTTAGCCACTGGATCTACCAGCAGCACTAATAGACATGAAAAGTTTCAGTCGAATCAGATGGGACATGTTCCATTTAATTATGACATTTCATTTTGATTTAGGTACTTACCTGATACATTCTAGTGAATTCTACCTAGTTAAACCACATACTTACTTATAGTGTGTCCAGTGCTCCATCAGGAACAAGTGCATCTCTGAACTTTTGTCAGCTGGAAGAGAGTATTAACAAATGGACTCTAGAGTTGGAGGAGCAAGAGAAAGTATTCATGAACCAAGCTACACAAGTGAATGCCTGGGACTGCCTTCTGATTGGCAATGGAGAAAAGGTAAATCCTTGTCAAATGAAATGCAAGTCACCTTTGGATTTAGGTTGTAATTTTTATATATATTGGCTGAGTATGTAGCACAAATGGAGGAAATTACAAATGTTAATGAAATTTTTGTCACAAAACCACAAGTGACAAGTCCACTTGTTAGTCGTAAGCATAAATGAGGTAATACTAAAACATATTTTATACAAATATTTGGAGAAACTGGGCCAAATTCCACTGGTTTAAATTACATTCTAATGGTAGTGTTTTGTGAACATGATTATCAACTATTTTAACATTATTCATACTGTCCAATGAGGTATCATTCATTTTATAAGACTAACAACTTGCACAAACAAATACATGTTATCAGTCCATTCTTACACGTTTTGGCAACTGACCACCATCTGCAGGCATGCACTCTAGTGTTTAAAACCTAGTGAATTATGATACAGTGTTTAGTGTTAAAATACAAAGTATCATAACCAAATCACAGCCTTAGTAAAATATACAGGTATAAAGGTACAAGAAGGTGTGTTGGTTATGGTATACTTAATATGTGTATTACTAGAGAATGATATGTTTGAATTGATCAAATCATACCAAAAAAAAAAAGGAAGGAAATAGTACTGGGAAAATTTCAACTTATAGACTTACCAACTGAAAGCACTGTTCACAGACATACAAAACACATTTCAACTCACTTTTTACGGTCACACAAGACCGCTAGTAGAGTTAAAGCGTAAAGACTCATGGACAGCACTCACGCTAGTACATATATTACATCAGTAGAAAGTCAGACCCAGCATCGCACACTGAAACACAGCATAACATGGGGAAATGACCCTTCTCAGCTCATTTTACTTGTTAATATCATATTATATATAAAACTATTAGGACAAAGTCTTGTACTATACTTTTATATTCACAGAAGAAGATCCAAAAGAGACTGTGGACATAGATGTGCATATGCCATTAAGCAGTGTAGAATTCATCAGATAATTGGAACTCTTCTATTATGCATCTGCCACTATACAACATATCTGCACCATATGAACAGAACTTGGGCAACAGCATATCTGAAGATGTTTGTTATCACAAACATGCTAAAAAAAAATGGGATTATAAAAGATGCCAAGAGGGGCACTGTGAAACATTAACGTTGCATTTATATGAAGTATACCATTACCAACACATCTTGCTACATTTTTACATCTGTAGTTTGTAACAAAGCTGCAGTTTTATTAGGATACTTTGTATTTTAAGACTACAAATTGTAACTCATTGGGTTTTAAATATTGGTGTAGCTCCTGTAACATGTAGGTGTAGACTTATATCATGTATATGTATTTGCACATGCAAGTTGTTGGTCATATAAAACGGATGGTCATCAGTCTTTAAAGTCCTTCAAAGTTAGTAGTAGGTTATCCAAATATTATCTTTGTCACAACAGGATGCATGTAGTTTGTATCCTGGGCCAGATGAATCCAGTAAACAACCCCAGTGCTGTTGCTTTATAATCCATTTTCCAAGTTATACTCCCATGAATGCCTAGGTCTTCAGATGATACCTTTCTTTCAGATTTCTTGACTAAAATTTTGCTTGTATTTCTCATATTCCATGCCTACAATGTGCATCATCTAGCTGTTAATCATTCTAATCATATTTGGGAAGGGGTTAAAATTATTGATTTCCTGATTATGACATTTTCTTTGGCATCTTGTCACTTTCATCCAAGTTGGAAGGTTCACCATATACACTGGTTCTGCTTCTGTCATCAGGTAAAATAAGAAACCTGTTGGGTCTATGAAATGGTGCTAATTTGTCCTGGGACAACAACAGTAGATCTAGTTGGGGTACATATAACTTGTAAAATCAAAGATCAACAGCAGGACATAAGGGAAAGATTTCATTAGAACAGAACATTTATCCAAAAGACTGGTACACTAATTTGGTTAAAACCATAAAGTGGAAGTGCTCAAGTCCAAATTGCATTCTTGGAAGAACATGGGATAAAATTCCTAGAATCAAAGATTAAGAATATAAAGACCAACCCTTAAATTATATTATTAGTGGCATACAATAAAATTCAACCCATGAAGTGAGCAAAAATATTAACATTAGAACCATTAAAATGAATGAAACCAAAATTTCTTACAGGTTCTGCATTCTTTTGCATTGAGCCATTATTTTCAGTGAAGCCCACCAGATTAACAGCAATATGAATCTTGAGAGTGGTGCACTGAGTATTATTAAAATATATTTCTAATACGTGTTAACTTTGTAATGACATTTTTCCTCCTCAGAATCAATATCATATCAATATACAGTGCCAAAGTACTCATTCTTTTCCTGGGATACAGTTGCTTTCTTTGCCACTAAACATAGTAAGGAGCAACACTAAAATTAAGAAACTGAAGTATACTGATGTAATTTAAAAAATGTTTTGAAATGAGAACTTGAATTACAACCATGCAATACTCATACAGTGCTTTCTAATCCTGGCATATGTGTATAATGGCAATGGAATAACATTCATACCTCCAGTCTTCTGTAATAGGTCTGTAGTACGAGACTTTCATCTATATTGGATTAGGTGAAGCTGCTTACCTGGTGGATTGTCATCTTATGTCAATTCAAGGACAAAGTGGAATTTTTATATTGTTTATGCACATTGCAGATTGTTGGTTTAAATAACGCTGTGGAACGAGTAAAACTTGAACAGCAGCAGTTGGATAATGAATTAGATTTCATTCTGGCACAGCAGCGAGAGTTGGAGGAATGTCTTGCTCCACTAGAAAAGGAACTGGGCTCCAATGGGGTGGCTGATCCAGAGAGGGAACACATGTAAGTATATCACAAAAATTACAGTTATTTCCGTACTTCATAGGATAATATGGAACATCTTTGAATTTCTGGATGTGTCACATTACTATATTGATTATTTAATGGTGCGAATAGCTCACACTATCCAGCAGCAAATAAGTGGATGCTTATTGAATAATTAACCTTTTGATGCCAGAATTATTTTTTTAAATTTTAGCACTTCCTGTATATAAAATGTGAATAATACAGGAACCAAATACGTTAGAATTTTGAAACAAACTGCATTTTGAAGATAAAAGAACGGTGAATATATACCATGTTTAAAATATTCAGTACCTATATTTGTTGAATAAATATATAAAATGCAACGTTTAGAGGTTAGCAGTGCAGTACGACCACTATAGTGGTCGTTAGGCGTCTAAGGGTTAATTGGAGAATACATGAAATTAAACAGTCATAGCCAAATCTGAGGTACTCTCCCAGTATTTTCCTGGTGGGATTGAGGAAAACCATGAAAGACCTTCAGGCTAGCAACTCTGCAGACAGAGTTTTGTCCCTTGTCCTCCCAAATACAAAGCAGGAGTTTTAACCACTTAGCCACGGTGTTCTGGTGTTTTATTAGTTTGATGGTGTTCTGGAGTAATACCAAAAGGCTCTGTAAAGTGATTTACATTTGTTTTGTCATCAAACATCTACAGGTTTTATTTGATCACTATAAAATTAATGTTCAATAGTGTGGTATCAGTTTAATCATGAAAGTTTGGAAGGGAAAAAGATGCTGTGCATTTGAAGAGTGAGTAATGCATATATTTTGATTTGGCATCCTCGTAGACAGACTTCAGCTTTAATGTAATGGAATGGGATGGAAGACATTTGAAGGAAGCATTTATATGAAAAGGATTGAAGTGGTTCAGGATAGAGTAAGATAGCTTCATATTCTGTTCCCTTTTTAGATTCCAGATGACTGAAAATGTGGACACTCAACTGAAACAGATGTCTGAAGATTTGAAAGAAATTATTGAGCATTTAAATGAAACAAACCGAACACAGGACACCAGTGATCCCGTAAGTTCTACTAAAATGGAGGATCTTATGATAAAAAGTCTCCTCCATTCTTTTCTGCCATCTTATACTGGTATGCAGGCTGTTGTATATATCTGCCCCTCATTTTCTACTGCTAGTCCTTGTGTGCTGCTCATTTTTATGCCAGTAAAATGATACATGTACATACAGGTGTTCTTAATTTCACCAATTTTTTTGTATATTTCTGCCTTCAGGCTGCTGCCTGCATCCAGGTTCCATATTGTACCATTCTGACTTAATATTGCATAGAAGCTTTATACCCACTGATATAAACTGTCCTTGAATACACTTCTACTCCACATATCATGAAGGGCAAATAATGTTTCGTGTAGTAACTTTAAACCTTTCTGTCATATCTCTCTGTTCCAAATGATGAAGATTTCTCACTCACAGACCTCCTAGTCTAATTTCTATGTCTCTCTCCAAAGAATATTCATTCAGAGAACCATAATGTAGAGTTTTGAAGCTCAGGCTGCTGAACCACTTCTGTTTTTTAAGTGTATAAAACAGTGCCTCACAGTATATTAAATATGCAGAGCCCATCTAACTTTCAACTAAAATGTCTGTTTCAGATTGTTCAGATCGGACGCATATTGAATGCACATATGAATTCCCTGCAATGGATCGACCAAAATACAGCTCTGATTGCATCACATTTGGAGCAGGTGTCAAAACTGCATGATGTTCACAGGAGGGAAAATGAGAGATCCTTTCACCTAACGTATGACTGAAAACCTTGTGTATCTGTTCTGTTGTGCTATGTGAAAGAATGTAGAGAATATACTCAAATGGACACAAGGATGTGGTACCAAATTCTTAACAATCTGGAAGCTATATTATTTATGTACGCAACTCATGATAAAATTTGTATCTACAAATGAATGTTTTCTGAAGTATCTTTAAGTTTAAAAGTCACATTCCTTAAATAAACTAAAACAATAAATATGGTTATACAATATGAATTCTATTATTATTGTGTTTACACACATCTACATTTGTACAACTTATTTCCTATACCACATCTGTAGAGTCTTCATACGCTTTACCTTCTTTTGCAGCTGCAGAATGCCATACAATAAGGCTTCTGCAGTAGGGGGGCATCCTGAAACAAAATTTTTCATTAACCTTAATTTGTAGAATAGGATGTAATCCTGAGGGATGGTGCCTGAATTTTAAATTTGTGGGGCATTTGACAGACAACACACTACCATGTTCTGTGGTGTTATTCCCATGCACAGCAATTACCTTTCTGAAAATGGGAACCCCAGTCTTGTAGGATATTGTGCTCTGCCACTGGCAATGAACACCCAGTGACAAAATACAATATCCCAGAAGAACAGTTCCAGACTGTTAACAAAAATCCGACTTGAAGGCAAATTCACCAAAAACACAACACAAAATATACCTGAAAATAAGTTGCAGATAAAATATCGTAAGTGTAACAATAAGACTCAAAAAATTTAAAGATTAACCCTTTAAATGCCAAATTAAATCCCATCTGCCCTTTGCTAACATTATTCGGAGCTCACCATATTCTCCACGTTAGAAGGGAAAGGGTGATTAGTATTCAGCCTTGAAGGCCAGGCTTGGCAGGAACCAGAGCCCAGTCATGTGATCAGTATGGCTCTGGCACACTGCATCCTGGGCACGTTCTTGGGGGTAGTTTGCCACTGCTTCCCCCCGCCTTTAGACATTCCCACTTTAGCCGCCAGGTGCCTCTGTCCGCAACAAAGCGAGAGATCCTAGCAGCGAAAGGTGGAACTGTGGACGAGAAAGATGTCCAGTAGTAATTTTGCCTGAATTCCGACTTCCACGTAAATTTAGGGATCTTTTACATGCCGCAAATCTACGACATGGGACCGACGGCTTTACTTCCCCTCCAAAGGAAGGCGTGCTGAGGATTTTTTCACCCTAAAAATCCGACGGCTTCGGCCGGGTTTGAACCCGCGAACTTGGGTACTAAAGGCCAGCATGCTACCCCTAGACCACCAAACAGATCTATACAGAACTATAATTTTGCCTGTTGTTTTGTATGGGTGTGAAACTTGGCCACTCACATTGTGGGAGGAATGTACACTGAGGGTGTTTGAGAACAGGGTGTAGAAGAAAATATCTGGCCCTAACAGGGACTAGGTAACAGGAGTGGTAAAAACTACGTAATGAGTGTGATGATTTGTACTCTTCACCCAATAATGTTGGGGTGATCAAATCGAGAAGAATTAGATGGCCGGGGCATATAGCATTTATGTGGGAGAAGAGAGGCGTATACAGGATTTGGTGGGGAAACCTGAGGGAAAGAGACAACTTGGAAGACCCAGGCACTGATGGGAGAATAATATTGAGATGGATCTTCAGAAGTAGGATGTGGGGGTAGGGACTGGATCAAGCTGCCTCAGTATAGAGACAGGTGGCGGGCACTTGCAAATGTGGTAAGGAACCTTCAGGTTCCATAAAATGCAGGGAAATTCTTGACTAGCTGAAAACCAGTCAGCTTCTCAAGAAGGACTCTGCTCCGTGGAGTAAGTAAGTAACAATAAGACACTCGAATAATATGGAAGAGAACTGGTTTCACAAATTTCTTTCCATGGACAATGTGCAGCCCTAGATATGGTAGACCAGGGCTGGCCAACTTCAACCCACAGAAGGGCCACATACTTCATTATGGACTTGCCTGAGGGCTGCACTTGTATACCTATATCAAGTGGGAGGATTGAATTAACCAGAACGTTTTTATTTACAACAAGTTAGGCTAAAAGTATGCTTGAATGACAATGTAGTAGGCCTTACTAACTTGTAAAACACAAAGAAATATTGGTTCACTATTTGCTCTCTTAAAAGTGATGACTTATAGTTTGTAAACATTTTCTCTGCTAACAAAGTTCCCAAAATGAGTTCTGAAGACCTATTACACTATATTTGTTAAACTGCGTTACTGAAACTACTCAGGTGACCCATGGCTGCGCATACATTCCTTGAGGGCCGCACGCAGCATGTGGGACATGTTGGCCAGCCCTGTCGTAAATACGGACTTTTCTACACATAAGGTTACCCAAAAATTCATATCTGGTAAAACTATGGTTCACAACAGATTCTGAATTTCAGATACACCTTCCCTAATATTTTCCAAAGAGGAAACTGGTATGTATTCAAGTAAATGATTTCAAAGAAGAACTTATACTTAACTAATGCTGGGCTTAACAAAATTCATACCTGGTACATAAATGTCAACTGGAATAATCCTATCACAGCCTCTAACAACTGAATACGAATAATGGTAGTAACCACCGCCATTTGCACAACTGCCCATAGAAATCACCCACCGAGGCTCTGGCATCTGTAAAGGGACATTTAAAAAATGTTTGACTGCTAAATATTACAAAAACTTCTGAAAGAGTTCCATAAAACAAGTTGTGACAGTCATAAATGTGCCAGAATTAATATATATTGCACAGTATCAAGAGTTGTGGGAATATGAAAGTCAAGCAGCAAGAATTGTCCAGCATATGATGCTTAAGTTCAATTCACATAAGCTGCTCAATAATTTGCTTGGGCAAACTTAGAGGGCAGCTGGATGAAAATTTTGCAAGGTTTGAATATGTCCCTGATAGGAAAAAAGAAAGCATTTCCAGCGCTTCATGTATGATTTGGAATTTTCTGCAGTTTACTGTACACTGCCAGCATTACCTCATCCCACATAGCATGGATGGTAGGATAGCTGGTGAATGATAAATCAGAATAGATTCACAACACCAATTACCAGCCTGGCATTTGCCTGGGGCAACTAAGAAAAACCATGACAAACTTGTCAGCTGAGCCTACATCAACCAAGATTCAAACAACACAACAAATTTCATTACCTGATCATATACTTTGCGTAGGGCTGGAGCCATTTTGTTTGTTAATGTTCCAGCAACAATAATGACATCAGCTTGACGTGGAGATGCACGAAAAACAACTCCAAACCTATCCATATCATATCGAGGAGCAGCAATGTGCATCATCTCTACAGCACAGCAAGCAAGACCAAAGGTCAATGGCCACAAGGAACCCTATTTGAAATGAAGAAACTACATTATGTACACTTTCAGATAAAGTTTCATTTTAGTACCTTGTGCTTATTCTAAAATCTACGTACACATATTTAGTTGTACAATTTCATGATGCAACAGCAACTAAACTATCAAGTAACAAAGGCACTCAAAAGTCAATTGCTAATGTAAATGAAATACTGACATAACCAAAGACTGTTTGTGTTACCTTACGTCCCCAGTTCAGTAAGTCATCCAATCTAGCCAGTGCATATTCTGCCAAATTACTTGTATTCTGGAAAGGAGAGTAGGGTATTTTTGCTGGAGCAACCTCTGAAATGATAACAGTGCTACAGTCTCATATTACACTATGCATATTAAAAATATGTCACTCTTAGTAATGGAAATCTTCAGCCATCCATTCATCTCAGAAATACTTATTTAAATGTGAAATAAATGTTACATTAGTAACATAATGTTCTTTCCATACCAGTTAGCAAAATTACTTGCAAAAAGCACAAACCCATACCCTCCCTAAAGCACATGCAAATATATTCTCCTGTGAACACTGTCACTTCATAATGCAAACAGTCCCTTACAAACATGTATATGACCACTTACTTTAATGTTCAAAACGTGTACAGGCACAATTCCACTGATTGTGCAAGTAAGCACTGCCATTTTTGAAGTTTCAATGTGTTCTATAAAAACGTATGCCAGTCACTTCCTTTAAAATGAACTGTACTTATAAACTTTGCACAAATTAAAATACAATACTCTCAGCTAATATAACACATTTTGTATTTATTACTTGAAACAAGCAGTTCCAGTCTGTGATGCATGACGAGATGGCTGATCATTGGAATGGCAAATAACAAAGTGCAGGCTTTCTTAATGAAAAGTTGCATGAAACAGATATCATCTTCGTATGTGACACACAGCATAATATTTCCCAATGTTCAAATGTTATACTCAGAGAAAACAAAAACGAATATCGATTTCCAATCGCGCTACTGAAAAAGAGACACTGTCGTATATTTTTGGGACGCCCTTTAACAGCACACGTACAAGATTCTAAACTCTGAACTGTAAAAATGCACAAACCAGATTTGGACTTCTGTGGAACAGTGGACTGAAGTTTCGTCTGCACGATACATGCTGCCGTCCCTTTCGTTTCGGTTAACAAATAATCACTAGGCAGCCCTCGCAGCGGTCGAGCTGTAAACATACAATCACAAACTTAATACTCACAATCAAAACGTAATTTTTATGACTCTATCTTTAAAAACCTAATTACGCTATTTATTAACAAAAAGGGAGGGGGAGCCCACAATAACACAACAGCTATTTATTTACGGACGTACACCGACACACCACACTACGCAACATTATGTACCCCACCACCATCAAACTTCACGGAGAGCAGCTAGCACAAATCGGCACGGATTATCTACAAAATGAATTCGAGATTTATGTCTACTTCGATTCTTCGCTCTCTGAACTCATTATCCATGCCTGTTATCTGTACGATCTGTACTATGAACAGTACACAGCCGTGGAAGTATTGTCATGGCAAATAGGAGTCGAATATTGCGGAAATTGTTAAGGGCTACTTACACTTCACTATGTATGGTCAGTATTATGTTACTGACAGTATTACTTCTCGTGTAAGGATAACGCTGGCGAGGTAAAATATGAAAATTAATGCGATTTTCGAAATGTTTATGATATCGTTGTTGTTAACTATTAGGCCCATTCTACACGAGCGCTCAAAACGCCGCGTTAGAAACGCTAGCTGTTAAGCGTTTTTTGTATTATCTACACAGCAGCGTTCCAAACGCACGCTGATAGAGCGTTCCAACCGCGTCG
>Ga0123355_10006046_pt1 | contig 17841 bp, 11 predicted proteins | sample TergutEmb28metaG_3_FD_89872 | JGI IMG/M metagenome (GOLD analysis project Ga0123355, IMG submission 89872) | Embiratermes neotenicus P1 segment gut microbial communities from Petit-Saut dam, French Guiana - Emb289 P1 | ecosystem: Host-associated > Arthropoda: Insects > Digestive system > Gut ... | reverse complement strand
CCGGAGGTGTGTAGCCTCCCAAGGGAACTATTTTGAAGGGGACAAACTCGATTTGTAGTTTAAAAGTAAGTACAGAGTTATATTGAATCAGTCTCATTACTTTATTTACAGACCTTGTATGAAGTCTGATTACAGGGTATGAAGACTGACTCTATGACACTGTATTTATAGGCAGGGGTGATTCATCATGATCCAAATAAGCTCCTTCAGCACATATATACTTATTCCAAGAGTCCTGAAAACACCTCTCCAACTAAACTTTTAGCACTGCCAAGAACTGCATAATTGCATTATGTTTAACCATTTTCATACCATAATATCTTTTCTCTTTCAACTGTAGATGTATACAAAGAAAAGGTCATAGTGACCTGCATCTGCGAACACAATAACTTCATGACTTGGAGGGAGCTGTATTTGGCTAAAAACTGCATCACAGAAGCATCCAAACATCGCATATGAATATGTAGTTTAATACCCAGGCCTGGTGGGGCAAATTCTTGGATCAAAACGATCATATCAAATCAAAATCACTTTGGTTCTAGGCATGCTATATCAATAGCTGCAAGAAAGGGAACTTCCATTGCAAATGTTACATGGTGTTGGTGTCATAGAACATAAACCCACTCTGTATCATGGGTCATATTTTTGTCATTGGTTTCTACACATTGAAGAAATCAGAAGCCACAGACAAGAATGTGCTTTTATCTGTCATCCTGTGGTGGCATCATATACAGAATCTTGCTGAAACATACCATCATATTTGGGGGATCAACAATATACAGTGGTAAAGACACTGGAAGCTTGGTCCCATGCAGAAGTTTATAGCGTGATTTGGTTTCTATGGGCAAAATGCTTCCACCACTGAAATTCCTTGCTATTTCATACGGGTGTATGGTGACAAAATAATGAGACTGCAGCATGTGAGAAAATAGTGCAAAGTCTGAAAATGGTCAAACAGCTGTCCATGATGATAATCACAATGGCCAGTCCATCATGCCACAGGCAGATGTGACCACAGCATGAGTGGAAGAAATGACTGTGAAATACTAATGAGTCACCTGCAAGGTCACCAATACCACAATAGTTAGTGGAAATGCCTATTCATGAATGGTTATGAATGCAATAGGCCTATCTATACCACACTGGAGTTTTGTGCCAAGATGGGACAACAGAATTGGGATTGTGCTGAAAAATTATGACACTTCAATGTAATAAATGAGCTACACTTCATGCTGTAATAGCTTCTCATTTAATTTTTATGAACCAGGGAACCTTAATTTTTGAACATTCTCTGTATGTATTTTTAGTATATACAAATCCACGTAACAGACACAACTGGATTAATCAGAATAAAATGGTACATGAAATTAATATTAAGTATAAACCAAACAGCAAATCACATTTTAAAATACCCTATAGTGATCACATTTCTGATGATAGTGACAAAATGAAGCAAAAATATTCTGTCACATGGAAGAAATGACTGAATTAGAATATGATACCAGGAAATGTAAACCATCAAAATGTCTTGGAACTTGTGAGATCTGACTTCAGACTGCAGGCTTCCTGCAAGACAAGACATTCAACCTGCATGTTGGATGGGATATTGTGCTATGAAGCAACATATTATATATACTCACATTGTAATAAATATCAGGATTGTTGCTGTCATAGAACAGCGCTCTCTCGTAGACCTCCTGGGCCTCCTTTGTACGGTTCAGTTTAAGTAGAATGTCTCCTCGGTTGATGTAGGCCTGAGTGTAGTCAGCACGCATGCTGATAGCTTGTCGGTATAACAGGTCAGCCTCTTCAAGCCGTGTCTCATTACGGGCAATCAGATTTGCCAGGTTCAGGAACACATTTAGGTGATTGGGAGCAATGCGAGCTTGATAAGACTCACCTGGTTTTGCTTTTGGAAGCAGTGATTTTGCCTGTGCAAAGAAAAAAATTACATTACTTAGGTATTGCACCAGAAAAAGTAATGGGAACAAATGACTTATGATACCTGGGCACAAATACAAGGATAACACTAAAAATTCATTTGAAACTAATTAGGTACAAAGATAAAATGCATATACATACATGTGACACACATACACTCATTCACACAAGTATGTGTGCACAATGTCTCTCACTAGGCACTTCCGTAGAATAATACCAATAACACAAATACCAAAACTTTCACTAGGCAGACCCTGTTTCTGTGTGAGGACTGTCCTAATCCTGAATGACTGTCACCATCTTCTGTGTGAGACTGTACTTCCCTGTGGTGGCATGAATCAGAAACAGGATCTATGGGCATACTAACCTTTTCACCACCAAAATTTTCAAGCTGTGTCATACCCTCTGAACCAGATACCTTTGGCAAACACTGACCAGACTAGAGATAGTCATAATCCAAAAACAATATGAATCTTCACTCCAGAGAAACCTCAGTCTTCTACACCAATTACCTAAGAATGGACCATCATGACAACCTAAAGTCACTTATAACTACATTTATTGTGCACTGGTTCCAACACCTCCAAAATATCACTACTGGCAAAAATGTCAGCACTGGCAAATTAATTAATGCTGAAGCTACAGGAATAAATACAATTAAAGCTTTTCTGCTAATAAATCCTGGGCTTGGAAAAAGCTTTATAATATGTAGATATAATGACTATTCACAGAACTTCACTCCTGTACGAGAAGCAAGTTTCTGACAATCTCATGTCACATATCTTAAAACGCAGTACCTTACCTTGAGATATGCATCTTCGGCTTCTTTAAACATTTTCAAGTGGTTGAACGTTCGACCAACATTGATGTGCGCTCCAATATCATCTTGCTGAACACTACAAATAAGAGAGTTATTATAACAATTGCATACCCGTTACTGCTGTTTAATCACAGTACACGGACACATTAATCCTCAGAGGAAATACTGCACACGGCAGTGATAAATACAAGTTTTGGGACCCACTTATTGCACAAGGAAGACCCATTGATCAAACTACAATAAAGGGACGACAGAAGCCTTCTGGAATGTGGCGCAGTGTTACTGGGCAAATAGTTACTGATATTTCCAAGAATTATAGTGCCTTCATCTGCAGAGTCCAGCAATCCAAGATAACACAAGCAAATGAAGGCACATGTGCGGACAACTTGGCTGTCCATAGATAATGATAAAAATAATCACTATATTCAATTCAGAAGCTATTATAACAAATTAGTAAAATGGTTGGATACAGAATAAGTGGTCCTAGTGACTACGAAGACTTTTCTCTCTACTGTACTCAGGCCCCCCCCCAGTAACCAATACAATGGGTACCAGGATTGTCTCTTGAAGGGTGGAAGTATATGGACTGTAGATCTAATCACTCACTCCATCATACGCCAAAGGAGCTGTAACTTTACAGCATTCTATATGCCTCCATGACTTGTTGTTTCAGCACAGGGGCAACTCTACAATTAAATGTAAAACAATAATAAAGAAACTCCAACAGTCCCAACAAATGAATGCGTTGAAATGGAATTTCTTGACACCGAACACATTTATAATGCATGTTTTGCAAAATGACTCACATGTAAGATATATACACATGTTGTTGGCATGAGTCTTGTATACACATTTTCATTTTTCTGCAAACATGGAATGATCTTACATCCAAAATCAGTCATTTTGTTCTACATAAACAAAATTCTTACTCCTAGTCCAACCATGTCTGAGGTCAAGCGCAAAGCCCTGAACAAGACCATGGCTGCAGCAACAAGTCAAATTTTATATTTTAAAAATGCAACAAAACTAACTCTAACCTCACAGCTTTCTGGAAGTACTGCAGAGCCTCATGAAAACGTCCTTGACTCTCAAGGGCATGCCCAACATTATTGAAAAGCTTTGCATTGCGCTGGTTCACTTTCAGTCCTGCCATGAAGATAGTGTATTCAGACTCCCAGTCGAAGTTCCGTGTGTAAGTCTTACAGCCATGGACTAACAGTAGGAAGCCTACTGAAAGCCATGCTAATTTCTTAAACCTGAAACAATAAATTGTAATACATTAAGCAAAAGACATTACATGCGTGGTGACCCTACGGCCACTGTTTACATTTAAATAAAGTTCTGTCTCTTTTAGATAAATGTGATTAACTTCCTGAAAATAAAATATTACAATGCCACCCAGTGTTAGACTACTTTATGAGTTCTTAAATTAATTGAGGTTTAACAAGTGATGATTAGGAAGTAACATTATCATAAGAGTAACACAAGGAACATTGTTATATACAAACTTACTTACTCACTCCATGGAGCAGAGTCCTTCTTGAAAAGCTAACCAGTTCACAGCTAGTTAAAAAATTCCCTGTATTATAAGGAACCCAAAGGTTCATTAACACATTTACAAGTGCTCACAACCTGTCCCTCTCCTGAGCCAGATCAATCCACTCCATTCCCCTCCTTCTGACATCCTGAAGATCCAACTTAATATTGTCCTTCCATCTAAGCCTGGATCTTCCAAGTGGTCTCTTCCCTTTGATTTCCCCACCAACACCCTGTATACACCTCTTCTCTCCACTCCCCCTCAAATGTGCTACATGCCCCACCTATCTCATTCTTCTCAATTTGATCACCCGAACAATGTTGGGTCAGGAGTACAGATTATTAAGCTCCTCATTATGTAGTTTTCTCCACCCCCCTGCTACCTCATCCCTCTTAGGCCCAAATATTCTCCTCAGCACCCTATTCTCAGACACCCTCAACTCATGTGCCTCCCTCAATGTGAGTTACCAAGTTTTATACCCATACAAAACAACAGGCAAAATTATATTTCTGTATATATTAATCTTTGTATTTTTGGATAGTGAACCGGAAGACAAAGATTCTGCACCAAATAACAGCAAGTATTCCCTGACTTCAATCTTCTCTTAATTTCTTCCAGAATAGAATTTTGATTTGTTAAGTTTGTTCCCAAACATTGGAACTCTTCCACCCTTTCAAAGGAACTATTATCAGTCTTCATATTGTGACTTCATTGTGCATTGTGATCAAAACATGACCATGTACTTAGTTTTATCAGTATTTACTTCTAGTCCAATCTTACTAGCAACTACTAAAGCTTCTGCATTTTTCTTTTTAGTATGTCCACTTCTGCCCAATACATTAACATCATCAGCATAAACCAAAAGCTGATGTGTACCATTTAACTTCAAGCCATTCTGGTTTACCTGAACCCTCCTAATGGTGTACTCTAAAGCAAAGTTGGAAAGCAATGGCGATAAAGGATCTCCATTTTCAAACCATTCCCAATAGGAAACATCTCAGACAAATGCTTGCCTAACCAAATAAACACAAACATTACTGTTATATTATTTGTGGTCTAATGTGATAACAAATTTTCTGTGTTAACATGCACAAAGGCGTGATTCTTAAACTTTCTCATAAAGTCTCACTAATGAAAGTCCACGAATTGAATACAATTTAAATGCATAACTTTAATCAGAATAAATTTTCACTGTGGTGACCATTCAGATGACCGGAAATGCTTAGACTAATTTCAGTCACAGTGGCAACTCCAAGGTGACCACAATGATTCACACATATAATTCTTAGCAAGACATAAAAAAAAAACACTACAGGAAAATTGGGTAAGTGACAGATATGCATGAATGACAATAAGATCCCCTTCATAACTTGGAAAATGAAAATAAGCACAAGGTAGAAAGACCAAGTAAAATAGATATAAAAGGAGAGAGTATAGAGGGTAGATACATGCAACAGGAATGTTATGGAATAGGGAAGCACTGAAAAGTTTTGTCATAGGATGGCCCACTGGTGTAAATATCAGTACATGAAGATTGAAGTAAGACACTCCCTCCACCTCTCTCTCTCTCTCTCTCTCACACACACACACACACACACAAGCATGTGTGCATGCATGCACATACACACGTGTGCACAAGCACACATATCCGCATGTACCCTCACATGCATGCATACGTGTGAATCCTGCCAAGACATCCCTCTTTTAATGTGAAGAATTTATAAACATGCAAGTTTAGAGTATGTGGAGACAACAAAGAAGTTATGCCACAAAAACACAGAAACATACAAGAGCTCACCTCTTCTGGGCCATAAGACTCCAACCATAGGCAATTAGCATACAAAGTCCCATGGAAGGTATGTAGAGGATCCTTTCTGCAACTACAAAGCCCACTGGGAAGAACAAGTTGGAGGCTGGCAGGAATGGGAGAATCAGGAATACAAGACTCTGAAAAAAACATTTCAAATATAATTATAATTAGCTAAAGGAAGAGCCCAGATATCCGTATACTGACTGGCATCAGACTTATTGCTGTGGAACAGGTTTTCCTGTAATTTATTTCTGTATAGTGTCTTTCATGGGGGAGTAACAGGACAAGTACATAAATTGTTTATTTAGGTTACAGCTTCATTTCACAATTCCTTTTTCCACACTTTGTCTTCCACACAGATTTAATGTTTTAAGACTGAGGCTGGGGAGTGGCTGTAACGGTAACCGAAAATACATATGCTACAATTTTTACCTAAAATGTGGAGTACATGAAATAGTAGTTGTTGTTGCTAGTTACCATTGTGTAAGTATCAATATCAATGATTGGGCATAAATAGTAAGATTTACAAGATAGTGAAAGCTTTCATTTTCAGCAGTCAGCTCTTTGAACTCAAATTGCAGGCACAATTCTTTTGTGAAACGTTTACACTCACTCACTCATTCACTACCTCACTTGCTCACTCTAACTCACTCACCCATCCACCCAACTGGTTGGAAAATTTAAAATTTGCTTGCTCATTTGCGTTAAGGATCCAAAAGTTTCACTATCATGTTGACATATGGCCTCCACTGGACCCTGCACAAAGCCCATTCTATGACAGTGTAACCTACCTGCACACCTGATTTTTATATGTTTATTTGAACATCATCTTTCTATTTGTGCCTAGGTCTTCCATGATGATGCCAATGCTGCTCTGGGCTGTTGGCAACTTCTGGAAGTGGGCGTTGCTGATTAGGGTTAACACTCAAGACAGTGCCAACATACAACCAAACCAGGCACAACATCAATAATTAATCACCATGAAAGCCTAAGATCAGAAGGTCACCATGTCACCATACTAATTATATGTACTAAACATCCCTTGTACTCTATCCACTGAGCTGTTCAAACTGTTGTACACAGCAGTATTTCTGAAAGTTTTCTTGCTTTTGTCACATTATAACTAGGCCCAATACATTTACTCTATGTGACCAGTTTAGTATCCCCATGTGAGACATTACATAATTCTGATAGAACAAAAATTCCGGTTACAAAGAGGTACTGAATAAAATGTGTAACTACATTCACTTATTGCTTATCATTTCAAGTACAATTTCTCTAATTTCCTTCATTAATTTATCCATGTACATCTCAGCCAGGCAAGTAAGCACGAAAAAGGCACAGTTTCTCATCTATTATAACAATGAGTTGCAGGCAAGAACGAGTCTGCTAACAGAAAGAATGCTATTTTCAGAAGGGATAAATTTTCCCACCTTCGTCAGCTAGGAAACCTTACTGCTTAGTTCTTATATGTTGTCAGACTTTAGAAAATGTCTGTATTTAGCACACCTGGCAAAATAGTGATGCAAACCAAACCATCATTGTAGGTCAATATAAGAACCATTTTAAGTTTGAATATGAACTAATCTGAAATATGAAATAATGTGCCAATTTTGAAAATGTTGCAATAGGCAAAAAGATGCCTCAGTTGGTCAGTTACCTTTACAAACCATATTACAGCAGGCAGTCCAGTAGCACCCTTATGTTCTCATTTTAAAAACGTCATTTCCATTTAACACTACCAAAGGTTAGTACTCTTTCTATACTATTGGGAATTCATACTTTCAATCTGTTGGAAAACACAAGTTAATTTTGTGTTTCACATAAACCTGAATTCTTTAATAACTGATAAACATTTATTTTGGTTCTTTTTCTTTTGATAAACAGTAGAATCCAAGTGCCTAAATGCATCTCAGTGTAGACTCTTACATTATTCACTTTAAATATATATTATCTGCTTACCATGATAATGACTGTGGCTTGCTGCCTGTTGTCAGTAATGATAGCCACATACGTGAGAAGTAAAAGAACAGCATAAGATACCAATGTTGCTAAATTCCGTACATCAAAAAATGATTCAACCAATGGCACAGTTCCCATTGTCCAGTCACAGCACAGATCACAAGGAAAGAGCAGTAGCCACAAATTAACACTAATTAAGTAGTTGTATGACAACTGTCGACCAGGTGTTGGTGCTACTGATGCTGGATTGTCAAATCTGTAAACAGAAATAAATTCTATAGATAAGTGAAAACATTCTGATAAACATTACATATCTTTTCAATAGGAAACTACTGAAATCTGAGGTCTGAACAGTACAAAAGCACTTCTCAATTTTCAACTCCTACACACATGAAAAGTCCAATAAAATATTCTTTTATACAGTAGTGTAATTGGACAACTTTTTTAAAAGTGTCAATTCTATGCAGAGTTGTCATACTTAACTTTGCTAGTGCCAGGCCTACTGTTATCTTGATTTTTATTTTCTTTGTTTTATATCAATAAATAGAATGGATTCTTTGTCAAAGAAGGACCACAGAAGAGCACAATGTTGTCACCTGCTACTGTTCAGACAAAATACTAGTACAGTCTAAGTGTAAATTTCAGAATGTCTTGGAGTATTTGGGCAGACCAGTGATCATGTCTTGGAAACAATGTTAGCCTACAATGGGAGAAGCTCCTGAATGAAGTCTATAATTCATGGTCTTTTTTTCATGGCTTGACAATCCTAGTGGATCTAGACCTCCTCCTCCTTGAGGTTTCGAGAACACACTCAGGCACACCACGCTCAGTAGGACACCTCTGGATGAGTGAGTGGCCTGTTGCAGAGACTTCTACCTGCCAATGCACAATACCTACAAGAGATAAGACACCCATGCCCCTTGCAGCATTCGAAGTCGCAATTCCAGCGCTAGTGAGCAGCCGCAGACCCACGCCTTAAACTGTGTTGTTGCTGGGATAGCCAATTCATGGTTACTAACATGTAAAACTGTTACAATGTTTATTACATACCAGTAACAGCTGTGAATTACCTTGTAAACACAGGTAATCTTGAACCCATGATCTGTAATCTTATCATGAGAAGACAAAAAGTTGTAGCTCCTAGAACAGTGAGTCGTTTTGTTGCATCTGATGTCCACGATGGATGTACTGACCCCTTCCCACTCAATGTTGAACGTACCATGTAGTTTAAGTCACTCAGACGAAGCTGCAATTAGTTCCATTTACAATAAGAAACTACAAAAATGTTTGTACTGTTGTTGTTCAGTAGCAATTCTTACATTAGAGGAGAAACAGAAAAACAGCGGCATCTGACAGGATACAAAACTGATCTGAATGTCACAACACAGCAGCTGCAAAAAACCATTATGAATAATTAAAGGAGAAAATACTATTCACAGACTCTGTAAACATTACAGGTAGTAACTTTTATGTTTCTGAAGTGTTCATTTAAATTAAACATATAAAATCACTGCAATGACAGTTTTCCTCATGACAGTTGAAGCAACATGTGGTCAATCACAGACAAACAAATTACTCATGGTAGTAATGTTTGTACGGTCTGATTATTACCTGTTGGATACTGCTGGTGCAGTTTAGGGGCAAGAATATAACTTGCATATTTTTTTAAGTAACTTGTCTTTGGGATTTGCAGCATATAAAGTACATGAAAAGTAAAATCTTTGTGTTTTTGTAACTTGTTTGGGGATCCAATGCCCTTAAATATTAAGTAACATGGCCCTCATAACCCATGATTTTCTGCTGGCAATAAACTTTGTGGAAAACATTCTGATATTTTTAGAGCAACTAGGATTTTCACTCTCCCAGTAACCAAAGGTGGTAGTCTGTAAGTTGTACTGACATTGTAGGTAAGCCAAATCATTATCCTTTCCTTGGAATTCTTTTCAACTTTGCAAGGATCTCCTTTCAAAGTCAATGCCTTGTAAGGTATGAGCCTGAAGAACAGCCCATTCTAATCAGCATCATAAATGTTTGTAAGTTTATATTCCTAAATAATTTTGAGCAACTTTTTGATGTCTTTTGCGTTTTTAACATCAGTGCTTAATTCTGATACTATAATTCCTAATCAGCCAGCCTAGCACAGTTTATGTTGCCTTATTTGCATCTGCTTTGGCTAGAATGTTCACTTTTTTCTTGAATAGAGACTTTCCTCTATTTTGGTTCACTCAACATGATAAAAGATGAATCAGAAGAAGAAACTAAGATAAACTATTTGCTAGTTTAATTAAACGTAGATTCACAAAACAACACTAACACAGAAACTGAATAAGGGCGTGGAAATTGTGGCAACTTAGAACAAAATGCAGCCAGAAAATAAAATAAAACTGCTTGCCAGTTTATTTTTCAGTACATGAACAAAGAAACACTAATTCGGTAATTTAATAAGTAAATGGAACTAATGATCAATTAAACATGCATCAAACATCATTCATCCCTACACAACCTTGGCACTTGTAGGAAACATGACTGTGCTGGCACAATCTTGAATTGATTTAATAGTAAGCATACAAGAACAGAGGAAACTGTAACTAAACAGTAACTTTTCTTTACTCATTTCCAATTGAAAGTAATGAATATGATGTGAACAGGACCTTTTATACTCAATTTGAACAAAGGAATGAACAAATATATATATTTCAGGGAAATATTCTTATGGACTTTTGGTGGGAGTGACAAAAATGTGCACCAAATCAAGACACATGGAGATTCAAGGAATATAAAATCCAACTTTCACTGTATATGAAAAGAAAGTTTCTGTCCAATCTAAGGGAACAGTACAAGCAGACATCATGAAAATCAAAAAATAGGAAGTCTGGAAATTTTGGAGAAAAGAAAAATCTCAAGCTCTTCCTGTGAAATGAACTCCAGATCATCCATCCCACAGTATAGTCACTCTACAGGCTACACTGTCCCAGCTCCTTCAGATAAACAGCTATAACTTTAATATGGGCACTTTTCAATTCATTATTGTAGAATGGTTTCTCAACTGATGAGAGTCAATAGTACTTTAATCAAAGAGAATAGAAAACTGACAACTGTAATGGAAGAATTCTAATGAATACTGACCTATCAATGTTTTCTCAAAAACCACAAGAAAATGAAGTACACTACTTAACTCAAAATAAAAAAAATGATGTTACATTTACCTTCTGTGCAACTATCAACTCATACACTGCACAAATACCCGTGACTGTGATGCCTTGCTCCTTACACAACATTGCAGTGGCAACAGAGATCATGGACAAGAACAAATGTCGCCAGCCTGAAGATCATACAGACAGGCATAAATTATGTTATTAATGTACAGTAACTGTAAAATAGTACAAAGTCTTTCCTCAATAATAGCAATACACACTCTCCTATTATCTGCAATGTGACACCATGTCATTTGGTAAATACATACCAATGATCCTGTGCAACATGGGCACTCTACAAAACTGAATGGTGTCACATCCAAGACGGTAATTTTCAGTCATCACATACACAGAACCTCACATCACATGCAACAACAATACAGGTTACTGTGAAGAATAAAATTTTACACTTCTGTTGGGAACACTGTTATCTTGTTTCATATTTGCCACATCAACTTGTCATATAGATATTATACTGACATTATTACTTTCACAGAATATGTAAACTGGATTTGAGAGGAATGTGGATGAAACCCTGGACCAGGTCATAAGATTTGAAACATACTCTCCTTCCAAAAAATCATTAATCTAATGACTGAAGTCATAAGTTGCATTTGCAGTGTGACTTGGAGAACTTTCATCACGGGCCAAAGTACAAATTACATACACAAGCAGCACCAAGGAAGATAGAGGAAATGACAGGATAATATTAAAATGGACCATAGGAATAGAGGATATGAAATGAAATGGCTCCAGGCTATGTCTAGTGGTGGGCCATGACATAAGCAATGATGAAATTCTGAGTTCTAGTATCAGAGACAGTCTATTAGTTTAGTTGTAGAGCTAATCCTACATTTGCTTATACCTGTAACATGTTTCCTCTTAGTTGATTTGGTGTACAAGATAAAGGCTGCAAGAAAAAACACAGAGGACAAAGTTTCAGCTCTCCCAACCACACCAGTCACCTGAAACAAATGAAAGTATTAAAGCTTAGGTATCCAAATGAAACAGTACTGGTTGTGGAGATGTAAGTCAATAGAAATAGAAATTCAAGAACTTTAAAGGCAAACAAACCAGTAAGGTGAAATTCAGTCTTTAATATCCAGTTTTCCCTCGGCCACCTTGCTGAGCCAACTGAGTGTTCTTGTTTTAACAGGACTGGTTCCCCCTAATTGTGGTCCGATTTCATTCACATAACCAACCAAAATGCATTGAGTTTTCATTCCTGTGCCTCACAGTTCTTATAACATTAAATTGTCCTCATTTCATGTGCTCACCCTTACAATGATTTATGTTCTGAAGAAACCAATTGAAGAAAAACATAAAGATAAAGAAATATTAAAAAAATCTGTTACTACTTTAAAAAATCTGACTTTTTTTGGCATTGTGACAGTGTGCATCATGTTTCACATCACTTTTATTTACCATCTGTTAATGCACGCTTTTTGTAAGCCAATAACTTATTTAACTTTGATGTGTTTCGGCATTTGTTTTCAGGGAGTTTTTGACCGTTTTTTGTAACACATCAAAATGACATCAGCACTTACTGATTCTAAGACCACAGTTTTTGCACAGAATCCACACTTTATAATAACAGCTAAGGTCACTACACTGGTTTATATTAAAATATTTAAGTGATGAAAATATTAAGCAAGTCTTCACACTTAAAAACATTGTCATGAATGTTCTCAAATATATCATTTTTTTTTACCTTATCAAAGCACTGAAGCTGTGACATGATAAAAATTTGAAAGTTGTAACATTTAAAATTTTGAAGACTGTAGAATGTCCACTGCACATGGAAAGTGGCATGTTGGCATCTTTTTTAGCAACCTCCTATAATGTCTTCAGAAGTGTATACATCCCAAGGGATGTGGTGAAGGTTAGCGTTGTACTTGCTGTGAGTCTATACCTGGCACAGATAAGTGCTAGTGTCATTTTGATGTGTTACATAGAACAGTCAAGAACCCCCTCAATTTGGCGTAGTCAAACGCTGAAATGCATTAGGGTTAAATAAGTGACTAGCTTACAACAAGTGTGCATTAACAATGGTAAACAAAGAGTGATGAAAATCTCGCTTTTTAGTGGTACAAATGACAATTTTACTTACAGCTTCAGTATGGATCGGATGGACGGCAAACAGCATTGATGCTACAAAACTTGATATTTCTGGCAGAAACAAAGAGCACATTCTAAAACAAAACAAAGTACGCATTATTTAGAGGAACCAGAACACAATTTTAGTAACTAACATCATGGTACAGCATCTCCCAACACAAGAAATTCCCTGTTGTTCAGGAACGTGAAGCTTCTTATTGGACTACATTCTTAATCTGCCACATCCAATCCCACATTTACATGCTGCTTGTCTAAGAACTACTGTAATATTATACGTAGATCTTCTAAGTATATGCCTTTGCAATTTTTGTCTTAACAGTTTTATACAATTATCATTTCCCTTAATCATGCAACATGCACTGCCAATATCCCTCCCTCACAGTTCAGTGAAAATCCACATTTTCAAGTTTCACCAAAATCTGTCCAAATGAAGCCAGGTTATTCCATGTGGATCAGGAGACAGAACGATGGACATACAAAGGCAACAGACACTTTTTGCAGTTGCATTGTAAACACACCTAAAATGTTAATAAACTACTAACATTTAGCTTTAGGTTACATTAGCTATCCGTAAGTGATAACTATAATGATAGTATCTCAAAACCAATACCAGCAGTCAATCACATTTTCAAAAGGCTTTTATTTATTTATTTAATTTTTTTTATCATCTAACATCCCCTTATGGTTTCTTGTAAAGTTACTTCACAGTAAAGACAAGAATAAATTAAGACCTATTCTTTCTTTCTTACGTACTGTTCTCTTTTTAAGCCAATGTGAAGAAATAAAGGTTTTAAAATTGGTTTTATGCCTTGTAATATGTAATTAGTTACTTTACCTGAAGTACATGAGACATACGATGCTGTGTAACATCATATTCACCAAGTGGTAGCCCATAGGCTCCAACTGATGTAGGGAGTAATTCCAGCGAAATGTTAAAATACATAGAGGCCGATATGACTTGTGACTCTGCTCCTGTACAGAAAATGCAAAACTGACTTCATATCTTCCGCTTAGGAAACTGAAGGTAATGACATTCATTTGTAATTCCATTCCAGACATATGTTTGATTACTTGTCACAGGCTAGTTAAATGAGACTGATGGTGAGTAGATTTTCCGTTGCAATATGAATGCATTACAATATCAGTAAACAAATTATTTATTAATATATGTAAGCAACACAAAGCAAATTAAACATCGCATATTTGGTCTATGACCTAAATATTCAACATTATGCTATTTACATCTTCTGTAAGATAATTGTATGAACCAATAAATGATTGTAGGCAAGTGGTTGCTAGATTTAAGTTGCATTTATGGCATCCTGATCCCATGTACATGTTGATGTCATACAATAGCTATTATCAGTACAAAGCATCAGCAATAGCAGCCAAAATTAATAAGCCAAGTCTGAAATACATGTTGAGGATATACAGTTCAGACAATGGCCCAGTATCAGCACAGGCCAAGTATATGAAGCCAGTGCTTATTCTACACAAAAGTATTCATTTTGATTCCACACAGCAGTAGTATTCCTTTATCTCTGTATGTTCAGCATGTGCTTTTTGAATACATACTTATTAAAATAATATAACCAACAGGGTACAAGTTGTTTTCATGAAATTCTTATTTACAATCTTACATCTTTTGACTTAAGAGTTACCTTTATGGAAAACAACATCATAGGAGGGTTCTCTAGACCACACTACATTAAGATGAATATAAAAAGTAAGTAAAGGAAATAAAATATATTGGAATCATTATAGAAAATAAAATAGATGGAATTTCTCTTTAAGTAAAGTTATAAAATACTGACATATGAAATAAAACACGTTTATCAGTATGCAGTCATATAATTATGTTTTATATTTTACCTCTTTTACTTACATTGTACATTCAGCTTAATACGTACTGGTCTTGAGAACCTTCCTGTAATATTGGTGTTACACCTCAAGATGGCTATTAAGCCAAAACATGTATGGTTACAAATAAGCATCTCATAAATGTGTACCTTACTGGTTACATTAGTTCCTTTAACTGATGTACCCAGTAACAATGTACTGTGTGTTGCATTTATCATAGAAATATTATCGATTGTGAAGCCTAGTTCTGAAGGCACGTATTCCACAATCTACTGTTCCCTTTTTTTAAGCTCTGTTCAAAGCAGTGGATGCATTATTGGTAATGTGCAACATAGGTCTGAAATTCTACACTTAAGTTTCAATTTTGGATTTTTGCCAATATAATAATGGTTGGTCATCACAAAAGTTGGCCTGGTTTTTGGTATACTGACTGTTAATGGACAGTATACATTGAAAACTCATAACACTGACTTCCAATTATACTACGAACTGGTGAAGAACAATTCAGCACACAAGTAAGTACATGTACAGTGCTATGGGAAAAGTTGGAAACTGTACTTTGTGCAGTTTACTGTAGAACCTTCTAGTCATGCGTGACCTTCGAAATGCCATGATACTCACTACAGCATCTATAAAGGTCACAGAAATGCTGGAAAAAATAAAAGTACGATAAACAGAACTTTATGTTAAGAAGAGTACAATCTTTATATACTTGCAAATTATTACTGTGACAACATTACCGGTTGTTTTCTCAGATTTGTGTACCCTGTTCATAAATATATTTATAATGCAGTTATCAGCAATATTCTGACCTATAAACAAGTGAATGTGAATCTTGTCTATTGCATTCAGTTTTTAGATACTGATAACTTTACAATGCATCATACAAAGGCATGATTTTAAAACATGAAGCCGGTAAGGTAGAACTCATACTGCAACTTATTAAACAGGTATCTCTCATAAACCAAAAATAACTAATAATTGAACTTATGGCATTGTATTGTCAGTGTGTTCGAATAAATTAGCTACTGAATGTTCCTTATAGTGCTCTCAGGATATGATTCCTCTGGATTATATTAAACATGGGACCCAGTTTTAATCACACAACTGCATTATTTGAAAGTTTCACTGACAAACAGGAAAAGTTTACTGTACAGGAAATGTTTACTATAATTCTGAGTCTCCAGAAGCATTATCTGGGTCCTATACATATCTGTGTATAGGATTTTCATTCTCATATTATAGATACAGATGTAATACTGATAAAGCTAACCAACAACAAATGCACCTATAGTCTATACATTTACAGTGCGAGTTGTGGTAGAGCGGTATGGACCAAAATTAAATCTCCTCCACCCACAATGTCAGGATGTGATTAATGGGGAAAAGATATATAAAATATACAGCATTATCCCTCTGAAAAGTAGCTGTGATACACCCAACCTCTCTGTGAAATGTTCCTCTAAGAAGAATGTTTTCTAACTAAACTACAAAATCTGGAGGCAGTACTGTTTTAAACAGTAATACAATAAAACCAGAGGTTAACCACAGGTGTCTTCTGTTGTTGAGCACTGAAGAAATGCAGTGGGGTGCAAGTAATTTGCTGTAGGACATGTGACATGTATAAGCACAGCAGGCACAAATGGTAAATATGTGAGACATGTGATTCTCAAGGCAGTAAGTACAAAGAATATTGTTTCCTGGTAAGGGGCACTGTATTGTCTAGGATTCAACAACATTTAGGTGGGGCATGTTGCCTCCATCTTCATGGCATAAGAATGAGTTTCTATCATGCTACAAAGTGTCACGTCCCAGACCACACCATTTCCGAATGAAGGATCACGCTGATAAAGGTAGAACATCAGAATGAAAGCAAGGTGCTGGTTAACTGTACCACTGGTTCAAAAGGGCAACAATGGAGATGCTTCTAAATGTAACTCACAATACAGTATGTGTGATCAGACTAACACAGCCATGTGGTCTATTTTTCACTACACCACACATCTCTTGTTCTTAATTTCTTTCTAAGACCATATTTATATCTTGTCATCCCAAGCTGGACACCATAAATACAACTTAGCAGCTGCTTAACGTCACTTGCAATATGCACCACACAAATATTTTTACATTTGCCAACAATTTCCACTAACACTGTTCATGTTTGACACAACAACATTTAATCCAACTGCACATGTAACCACAAACAACTCTTTGTTACTTATGCTAACATTTGCAATTAATTGGATTAAACACTGTATAATTCCAACAAACTTCTCCAGAATAGGGAATTAAATTTCTGAAACTCTAAATGGTCTACTTGACTGAAAACTGTCTAGTCAAGGAATTCCCTAGTTAAAATAGAAACCAAAGTTTGAAGGCACAAATCAACATGTAAGTATGGTGAACTGCTGATGGTTATTCAACTGTTCAAATTTCAAATGAAAACATGTTAGTTTTCTTCATGTTCATATACAGAGTGTCCCAGGAGGAATGTGCCAGACTTCGGGAGAGTGTTCCTTATGTTAAACTATACCGATATAACCCAAAACACCTATGTCCAAAGTTGAACGGTTATGGAGATAATGGCCAGAGAAAAGTG
>Ga0123355_10006045_pt1 | contig 17842 bp, 6 predicted proteins | sample TergutEmb28metaG_3_FD_89872 | JGI IMG/M metagenome (GOLD analysis project Ga0123355, IMG submission 89872) | Embiratermes neotenicus P1 segment gut microbial communities from Petit-Saut dam, French Guiana - Emb289 P1 | ecosystem: Host-associated > Arthropoda: Insects > Digestive system > Gut ... | reverse complement strand
TCTCATTCAGAATGCGGGTATAAAATCTTCGTTAATTTGATAGCGTATCTGTTGAGTGATGGGTGTTCCTGGAGCGTAGTTCTTGATATACGTTTTGTTTGCATAGGAGGAGTAACTGTTGAAGATGTTTTGTACATTAACCGCTGCACTGATTATTCTACGATTTCACTTAACTTTGTGGACATTAGACGATATATATTTCCAATTTTGTGACCGTATTTATGATCTTGAATGTGGACGTAAGAGTGGAGTATCAGTTCGTCTGCTTGTATGTTGTGTTGTGAAAACACTCAAGACTCTGTTTACTTTCACATCTATTTACTTCTACGTTGATTCACTGATTTATAAATTTATTTTCCGATCTAAATCTACTTCTGAAATATTTTATGTTATTTGTCTCCATTCAACCAAATTCATAAACAAATAACCAGTGGCAACTCTCTTCAGTGGTTAGTTCCCTCCTTCAAGAAATCACAGACCCTCCGCTGTTTAAAAGTTCGCCACTCTTCACTAAACCCCCAAATTTAAAATTATGGAACAGATTGCTGCAGGAATTTACCATACGTTAAACACACACTGTCCATGTAATTCTCTCTTGCTTCGTCAATCTAAAAAATGTTTGCAAAATATAGATTATTAAGGTTATTTCCTTTACTCCTCTCTTACGTTCCCTCTCTCTTTCTCTCTTTGTCTTAGGTCGAAAAATTTTTCTGTAAACTTGTCGGGGTTTTAACAAGTTGCCACCTCGTTCTCCAGATGCAACTCCATGTGATTTCTTTCTATGGGGTTACGTCAAGGATCAGATTTATGTCCAATCTCTTCCCGCAAATATCCTGGAATTTAAGGTACGAAACACAACCGCCATTGAAACCATCACAGCTGACACGCTACAAACAGTTTGGAACGAACTCGATTATCGTGTTGATGTTAGTAGAATCACAAATGGTGCACATATAGAGCACCTGTAAGGTATGTAACAAAAACTTGGAGTTTTGTTCTATTAAATAAAGAAAAACATATACACCTATCTCAAGTGTTTTGTGTATGACAAATTGTTAAAACTCCGACAATCATTTCGAATAACCCTGTACATTCTCGCCTGGATGACAGAGCCAAGTTTGACACCCGTAATTAAAGAAGTCGCAAATATGGTCAAGAATATTTAAAAAATTAAGTCTAAGTGAATAAAATTATCATAAATATAGCAGATAATTTATAATGCATTTTCCCCTGAACATATGCATTATGGAGATTCGATGCTGCTAAGAGAGTCCTGTAGACGGCAATGCTTCCCAATTCTTCTCCCAGCTGAGCTTTTCCTTCTGTCTTCATAAGAGTTTTACTTTTATCAGCGCTCCGACCACAACCACCGACTCATTCCGCACCATTGATCAAATTATTTCAGTGGGAGCCGCACAGTAGTCAGGCGACCCGCTCTATATTGAGGAAACGAAGCGCGCGGTTCGCAACTCCCTGCTTCCATGCTTCTGAAGAACGCTTGAATTCAAAGTAAATTTCTTTCCGTTTCTTCTTCGTCTTTTCTATTTCTTTCTTTGTCGGACTGTCAAAAAGTGGCTTCATGAGGAAGAAGGGACTCGTCAGGTATCGACAATGTTTGAGACTTCGCAGAAATCTTATTAGCTTCTGACTGCAGGTCTATCAATACCGAGTTCTTTGCTACAAACACACACACACACACAAACACACACACACATGCACACACACACACACACACACACACAGAAGACATAGAAACTAAATTAAATTCTCTTGTATGTTTATATATATGCCAGAAGGTAGGACATAACAATGTAAATAAACCATGTGCTTTTCATGTTAGCTATGTATAGGAGGAAACTAAGAATTGCAGAAGGTTAGTTATAGTATGCAAACATTATTTCGTTTCAAAATTGTTCCCTTCTTTCTTATTTTTTCTTCCACAATATTGACATACAAAAACAAGTGAGTTTGTTCCAAAACCTGAATTCCAGGAAAATGTATTTCATTTGCTGAATTCTCTCTGCTAGCATCACGTAACTACTTCAAAGCGCCTTACCTTAATTTGTATCTTGTTGTCCACATGTGATAGTGATAACGATGTTTATTATGATGATGACAACGACTACCAGGTCCAGTTGCCAAGGGTCAAGCCCTAGTGCAGTTGCTTTTTCATAGCACAAATACTTAGCACGTCATTAAAATTCTGTAAAGCTGCAAATACTGTTCACACTTTGTCACGCGCTTACCCATTTTACAGCGTTCACAGACAAAACAACCATTGCATAACATATGCACGTTTATAAATTTAAACATGCAAGTCCCTCCAGCTATACATTACCAGGAAAATCATATTCACACAGTTACAGTTTTGTCAATGTTGTATTTCAGTAGTTGTGTTACAGAGTGGGTCAAAGAGCAAATATATTCACGTTTATTGGAAAACAGTAACGACAACAAAGACATTACAAAATGAGCACAGCGCAGTACATGCAAAGTATAATATCTCTATCAGCTTTTCGAAATGTTCAGGGTGTTTTAGAAGTTTAGGAACGCCAACGGATTGGACAACAATTTTACCCCCTCTTTGTACTGATGTAAGACGTGATTCTTATAGTATAGGAAGAAGAGAAAACCAGCGTCTGGAAATCACAGCAAAATACCCAGTTTTTGGGTTTGGGATCCCGTTTTGACAGAAATAACACAGCAAACAACAAGAAATAAAGACGGAACCCCTAGGTTTACAGAAGAGCAGTTAATTTTATCAGAATCTGTAACCTTCTTACGAAATACCGATTAGCAGGCAGAGAGAAGGCGGAACACAATTTAGTACTAAAGAGACTTCTGGATTGTAACACTGCGACCGAAATACGGCACAAGGATTAAGTTAGTGCAACTGTGATGATGATGATGATGTTGATGATATTGATGATGATGATATTGATGATGATGATGATGTTGATGATAATTGTGCTACGTACTTCCCAATGGACACAAAAGCAGCTAACCGGATCTGACTGCCTACACAGCCACGGCACTAAACCACACGTGAAAAAATACCATTAAGTCGTCAGCTCCTGAAGATGGGCACAAGGTGGCTCGAAACATGTTGAGCAACTTATAAAGAGCAAATTATAAGGAGAAATAAATATAATACTAAGTGACATCTAGTTGGTTTCTTATTCCACAATGATAATGAAGATTGATGCTGATTATTACCACGATAATCATAATAATGAAGACGATATAGTTTTGTGATTTGTAAAATTAGACAAATACAGCGAACCTTCAATCACGACAACAGCTTTGAAAACAAATAACATTGGCCATAAATAGTGTCAGTCCTGCCTATTTGTCCTATCAAGTTGCCCAGGACTGAGTACAGAAGGTAGGGCCACTAACACAATTCTTTGGCAAGTTTCAGATTTAGGTTCAGTCTCTTCTCAGAAAGAGGCAGTAAAAAGGTATACCTGAAGACGAAAATGTGGAACGCAGCTCCACACTGCGAGCAACCACTGTGATGGCCTCCGGCAAACTCCGACCGACCAAGTTTGCTCAGCAACTTCCCTGAAGTTCTTACAAAAAAGAGGGGAAAAATAAGGAGTTGGAAATGAAATGTTTTCCTACATTCAATTCGTACACAGCAGATATAGCCTGGGGGAAGTCCCAGTATTCGAAAAGAAATCCTCTTAAAGCAAAATATTGAAAGTCACTGACAGAAGGTAAGACTGAATTGCCGAAACACCCTGTTGTAGCAATGGGTATTGCAGTATGTTACAGCAATCAACATGTTCAGGACCCATTATTATTTTTCTCCCACAGAATATCAGATTGAATACCTTGTGTAACGAAGAAAAACTAATAGAAAATTAACTCAAAATTACTATTTCATTTTCGCTAAAGTATCCCAACAATACTGTTGTGTGCTACACTAATACATGGCAATACTGCCCATCAGCATTGTTCAAGTTACAATTTCTTATATGAATACGGAAATTTTAGAGATTCTGTGATGTGAAAAATTGCATGAATTATATTATTATTCAGGACTGAAAAATATAAGCCCAGAAATATGTTGGTAATACGGCATCACACAAAATATATTTATTCCGAGCAAGTTTATACAAGTGGAAACTGTTTATTACACATATTTGACTTACAAATTTTATACATTTTGCCTTCACATCTGAAATACACTCGATGCAATGACATATTCCGTTACGGAAATTTCCAGTATACATAACAGTATTAAAAATCTCTTACGCATTATGTATGGCAGTGTAATGTCGGACGCAGGTCAAGGCACGTCATACTTTATATATTCGATATTATATAATACTAAAGGCGAAGTTAAATAAGGAATGTGATTCAATACGGATCGTCTCTCTCTCTGAATATCAACAACTTTTCAGAGTGTTTCAGCAATTTATAACTGGCACCAATGTTGCAATATCATATTAATCCGCAGTAATTCTGTTGTTGACGCCAGTATCATCGACTCTTACCCGCATCACAACATTTGTTAATTCCAACCAAACATAAAATGTGCTGCTTTACGTCCTTCAAATGCTTTAAAATTTTATTCATGCTCCTGACACACATTCCACGTACTATTCACCCTAGTATAATGATAAGAGTCTCGTAAACCAAACTACAGATTTGTCTCTTACATTCTTTCATCTGATATTCATAACACAAGAATAATTGTATTGAAAATAATATTTTGCACAAAATATACTTATATCCAGAATTTTAACTCATATTCAAGGAAATTTGTTAAAGTGAATAATTGAAAAAAATATATTTGTAATTTCCAGACAATCAGAACCACACGAAAGGGGAAATAATATATGAAGTATTAAATGTTTTCAAGACTTCACCTCCACAGACTGATCCTGCTGCAATACAAGGTCACACAAACAAAGTGACGGACCGCTGGGATTATCGAAAAGATTCTGAAATACAGGTGTTTCAGGCGTAAACACGACATAATGGTTTGTCCATTTTTTCCTAATTACAAAAGCGAAAGCTAACTTGACCAACTTTAATATTACACTATATCATTAGCCTAAAGACAGATTTCTAGATATTTTTATTTTTGTCCCGTGTACTTGGCTTCTTGGGCCATTTTGCATAGTCTTAAATTAAATTAATTTGCTCCTGTATCTAAATGAAACAGGATGCACTTACATAGCTGCATTATCACCATAATCTCTGAATTCCTATTCCCTTTAGCTCATTTTATGGACCACATACATAACGAATAAATTAAATTCAATTGTTTTCTGCAACGTCTTTTAGAAACTCAAGAAAAGCAACATGCATTATTGTTATCAGAATGTTAATATTGGGGAGTTTTATTCACTGTAATATCTAGCTTTTAGTCCACTGAAATAAAGACACAGGGAATAAACATATATCACAATCACGAAGTATTCATATGAATTTCGATATCACACAATTGTGCACCTATACTACCAACATAAAAACGGCTTCTATATTGGTATTAAAGTTACAAGCCCCTCGTTTTTAGTTGTGCGGGTTATTTGAGTTATGGCACTTGGAAACAGTTTCCAACGCTGCATAACTTAATTAAGTGGAATATGTTTGTGCTAATGTAGAGGAGGAACTGTCTGAGTACACCTATAGTCTGCCGTAGGTGTACCACCGTCGGCTCACTCGGTACTTGCACACGATGTAACGATTTCAGGATACTGACTTACGTAATGATGTTCAAGTGTGCTTACAGAAATAGCTTCTATGTCTCCTATTATAACCTTGCAATTTATTACCTTGAATTTAATAATTACATCGAGGATTATTTCCTTCGGAAGAAGAACGCTCATCCAAATACTTCATTTTTTTCTAAAATAACTCTATTTTAGGATGTGACACGTGTGGTCTGGTAGTTTCGAAAGAACCTACTGTATTCATGGTAGAAGCCTGGAGACAACTAAATTATGTTCCTCCAAAAACTCTGTAAATTTCTACTAAAATAAACGGTGTCGTATTTCAGGGACCAATAATCTTTTAAACCATCTCACTGAGAATCTCAAAGCTCTCATAGTTCAGTTTGGTTCTGGGTAGTTTAAGTAGCAGTTGAGACAAAAATGTGTAGATGTATAACATAAGCAAAGCGGCAACCTACACTGCAGTTAATAATGTGTTTGTTTCCATTATATTATTCTCAGAAATAAAGAACTTCTGAGCGCAGTTTCGCCCAAAGCTCTGCTCATCACTACACACTGTACTATAATGGGTTAAAGCGCCTCCGAACCACGAGATGAAACAAAGTCCCTAGCTCGTGCTCATAACAAGTTTTGGACAAACTTAATCAATTTTCCAGATCGAAACCGATGGCAACAATTTGTAGTTAATCACTCGCGGTAATTTGTAGCCCCCCCCCACCCCCATCCAGTCGAGTGAGGGAGGCGCAGTGGCACTGTGACAAAGAAGAGTGGTTTTACCGACGTTCTGGATCTCAATTCAATAATCGTGACAAAGCAAGTGCAGACACAGCACACAGCCAGTAACAGATCTCTACGACTTGCCTGGAGTTCTAAAGTTTTTAGCACATAATTTTCTTCATACAATGAAACATCAGGTTCTCACAACTGTGACTAAGAGGATTATTTTCTCCTTGGGTGTTATGTCCTGTAGCCTAATAGATATGTGCAGATATTTTGAATGAATCTGCTGCATTCAGTTTTGGAACAAACGAGCCCTGAAAACAGAGGTGTTATTATCGGTCGAAACGTATGTACATATCTATCAGACTATAAGGCTTCAAACCTGCAAAGACACTAAATTTACTCGCTCTTATTCAGTAAAGGTTTGCAATTTGTTTCTCGCCTCTTGACAGAAATAATATCCACCAATTAATGTTATGTATTCAAACGTTTTATGTCAAAGAATGTTATGGCATTTTGTTCACAGGCACTAAATCGTGACGTGTCAACAATCTAACACGCCTATCTGTTTAACAACAAATATCTTGCTTTGCTATATGATAAGTGGGTCCTTGTCACCACGGCATGGCGCGTCCACAGGTTGCGGATGGAGGAACTGCCACGAATATGGAGGGTAAATGCGAATGTCTGGAATAATCAGTCGCGGAGATCCGGCAAGCTGTGGTCCTCCAGCTTAGGGGTCGGCGAGGTGCGAACAACTCCTCACCGTAAAAACTGCTTTTGTTACGAAACGTGAACACTTGTCTCGGACTTGGACTGATACTTTGGTACAATCTAAGCAACGAAAAAGGGAAGTGAGATTTGGTACGTGGAATGTTAGGAGTCTTTATAGGACAGATTCATTTACAGCAGCAGCCAGGAAATTAACAAGATACAAATTAGATTTAGTGTGTATAAAGGAGGTTAGTTGAGACAAAGTTGGCATAGTAAGGGTAGGGGATTATAATTTTTTCTATGGAAAAGGAAAACGAAAATCATCAACTGGGAAAAGGATTGGTTCATGCTGATTATGTATTGAGAGAAAGAGTACATACTCTAAAGAAAAACGCAGAAGCTTTGATAGTGGCTAGTAAAGAGAATGGACCAGAAGTAAATGATGATAAAACTATGTATACGGTAAAATCTCGAGATCAGAATGCAGGGCGAATTCACAGTATAGAGACTGATATTAGTTCCTTTGAAAGGGTGGAAGAGTTCAAATACTCGGGAACAACTTTAACATATCAAAATTCTATTCAGGGATAAAGTAAGAGCAGATTGAAGTCAGGGAATGCTTCTTATCATTCGGTGCAGAATCTTTTGTCTTCCAGTTTGCTAACCAGAAATTTAAAGTTTAATATATACAGAAATATAATTTTGTCTGTCTTTGGCGTGAGTTTGAAACCTGGTGGCTCACGTTGAGGGAGGAACGTAGGCTGAACCTATTTGAGAATAGGGTGATGAAGAGAATATTTGGGTTTAAGAGGGACGAGGGAACATAGGAACTGAGAAAACTACATAATGAGTAGCTTAATGATCTGTACTCCTCACCCAATAATTTTCGGGTGATAAAATCGAGAATAATGTGATGTGTGGAGCATGTACCTCTATGGGGAGAGGAGAGGTTATTACGGGGTTATTGTGGGGAAACCTGAGGGAAAGAGACCAGTTGGGATTCCCAGACGTAAATGAGAGGATAATATTAAGATGGATCTTCAGGTAGTGGGACGGGGGTATGGAATGATCGAGCACTTGTGAATGTGGTAATGAACTTTCAGAATCCATAAATTGCGTGGAATTTCTTGACTACCTGAAAACCGGTTAGTTTCACGAGAAGGACTCTGCTCCATGGAGTAGGTAAGTAAGTAAGTATCTTGCATAGCCAAGGTGGAAAGACAGCCTAAGATATTATATTAAAAGTATTTTCAACTTCTGCTGAACATAAACTCACGCGATTTAGATAAAATCCAAACCGAAATATTATATCCATATTTGCATTATTTTGACGTGTGGCTGGGTGAAGGAGAAAAAATAAATCTGGTACACCATTAAAGAGCAAACTACGGTCTGTAGATGAGGGCGGCCTAAGAAATATGTTTTTCCGCTAATGAAGTCGCTGTCATATTTATTTATTTACTTATTTCTCAGTGTGAACTCTTCTACCGACTCTTTGAATGTGTGTAGAGTTACTGTTGCACATCATCACGCTCAACGACACAAATTCGGTAGGACTCCTCTGGATGAGTGATCGGCCCGTCGCAGAGACTTCTACCTGACAACACATACCATTCACAACGGAGAGAGACCCACGACTCCGGCTGGATTCGAACCCGCAATCCCAGCAACCGAACGGTCTCAGACCCATTCCTTATACCGACGGCCATCAGAATCAGCTTTCATATATCTACGAACATGAAACTTGATTAATTTTTAATTCCCATCCACAACACGCGAAGTTTCCTTACTGTATTTGTAAGAGAAACGAGAATTTTGTGAAACGCCATTTATCACTTCGTAGTACCTAGCGCAGGAATTTTGTCAGTAGGGCGCACACTACACCATGCTAAATTCCTACTTATGGTAAATTTACACCGTTGGGTCTAGCTTTTCCAATTTCAAATTTTCCCAACAAAAACCCCATATCTGTTTCCCTGAACTCCCATGGGGGTCAAATGACTTCCCATATCATTCTCAGTCACCTCATTGCCCTACTGCAATGTGTGGGGTAACATTCTGTGCTGAAAAGTATCATAAGCTCACCAAATTTAATTTGGTATCGATTTATTTGGGCACTAAATTCTAATACGTTAGCTTTGTTTCATGATTTTCGAAGTAGGATTCAATTTCAGACGAATTGTAAGCTACCTTATGTTGTGAATTCGTCTTGAGTTCTGCTCAGAAAAGAGGAACATGCAACTAGCTTATTCAGAATTACACCTCTAGACCAACCTCCGCGCAGGGGACTAATGAAACTTTTGTGTTCTTGTTTCCTTATGTAGTATTTATTCTTTCGAACTAAAAGTTTGCATAATCAGTATGGACCAGGGGTCGATGTGTCTCATTCAGTTTCAGTACTGCCTGAATTCTTGGGCTTTCCTCAAAACACGCTGTAAGAGAAAAGTTGGAAATCAGTGAAAATCAAACATCTCTGTGTTTCAAAACCATAACGAACAACAAAATCGTCACAGAAATATTTGCCTACATGGATCCTGCCAGGGGTTTCTTTCATGCAAATTTGAATTAGTCTAATCAGTTTCATGATTATTGGAAGCATAATGAGACTTTCGTATGACTGTGTATTTTGGGACAAGGATTTATCAGAACTTTGTCGGAACCCTAACTGGAATATCGTCCTTGTCTCTTATCCGTAAATTCTTACTCGCTACTTTCACAGACTCTCGCAAGTTCTGCAACCCACGGACGTGCCACACACGTCACGTGATGATAAGAGACGTAATAACTCGGGATTTTATAATGTGTCCTTTTTATTTATTTATCACCTTATTATTATCTTTTGATGATCTATTAAACGTGAAATCAGTATGCATAACAGGAAACATTCTGACATTTTCTAATTCCATCAACTAAAGACTCGTACCTGTTGCGAATCATTCCCATTCATCCTCCGATTGAAAATAAAGTAACTGTCAACGTCTTTAGTGCGCCTATCGTCGACTCTGGTAACACGGATATAAAACAACTGTCAACCACTTTAGTGCGCCCCCCGTGGACTCTGGTAATACGGTTCTCAAAAATTGTCAATCAATGCAGTGTGCCCCTCGTGGACTGTGTTAATACGGTTCTAAAATAACTGTCACTTACTCTGGTTCACCCCTCCTGGAATGTGATTACACGGTTCTAAAATCCATTGATTATTAAGCTTTAAAATTTAGGGGTATTGTGTCTGTAACGCAAAATGCAACATTACAAATTCCCTTTATTTTGCACACACAGTCTTCGAATATGTTCATTACAATTATTATAACAGCGATATTTTTCCTATACTACACACAGAAGTTGGTTTTCCTAACAGAAATACAGTGTTCTTTGTGAGGTAAAAACTCCTTGTGTACTCACCCACAAATATGTAGGCAATCTAATTCCAATCTTACAAGGGTTAAGGTACGTAATTCTTGTTAACAATGCGATAGCACAGATGTCACTGCCAAAATAAGTGATCGCTATCATCACTGTGTACTTAATATCTTTGGTAACAGAAGAGAAAACAGTGGTTTTATTTACGTCTGTGCACGAAGTACCTGCAAAACAAAGAATAAATAGAATATGTGTGCATAAATATTTCTTTTTATCGTAATACTTTCAACTTCTACATTTGGTAGGCCTTTCTGTACAGTTGAAATATGATTGTTAGGTATGCCTACCAATTTCCTTCTAACTAAAACAAAACTACTTCCTTGTCAAAGTATTCACAGTTTGTTTATACTCGTCCACTGAAGTAGACATGAAAGCGAAAACACTGTATAAATATCGGATGTCGAAAAAAGCTGAACTCGTTTTGAGACCATAACAACCTACTTCAGAAAGAAAATCATATCTTTCCTTTCTGACTACAAATTTGTTTCCTCATTCATAATGCAATACTACTCCCAGACTCAATTACCTGTTTCTGTTCAGATATACATTATTCAGATGCGTTGCTAGCCTAGTAAGAAACACAAGTGAACCTGAAAAAACAGAATGCTTCCACCAATGCAGAAATGTGCGCTGAATACCAGTTCGAGTTGTCATCCTGAACACCATAAGACATCGTCTACTCTCATGACACTGAACAGGCCTTTACTGTCAGAGTGCTTGCTACTCGGTTTCGAAGCTGAACCCTACCTCAAGTTTACATGCCTCTATGAATTCTATATGAGACCAATAAAAAGATAGACTCTACACTTTCTTAATGCTTTTAGAAACAACAAAAGTCATTGTTATAGTATTATTGCTTCGTTACATATTACGGAATGGATAAGATAAAACTTACTCACGGCTTCATTAGTGACATTTGATACTGTTACCTAGTCGAAATATTTCGTACCTGTTACTGAAACCGGTGATTTAACACCGCTGTACAAGAGTCCACTAGTGAATCTTCGTTGAGCCACATCAATCCAGCCACCGCAATCAAAACGTAGCTTTAACATCCACATTAATATTTTCTTTCCATTCCATAAACTAATTAAAACTTTGTACAGACAAGTAGGTAATGTAAATAGATAAATAAATATAAAATTATAAGGTTTCGAAACTCACTGCAAATCATAATACAATTTCTTCAACCGAAATAATGTGTACAGTCTAAGAAATTTTAGTGGAAAAAAAGTTATAATATTTCCCGAGTAGCATTAAATTTGAAAAAATTAAGCTTAATGTACTTGTCGAAATTGAAATTGATTCATTAATTTTAAGAATCTTCTTCAAGGGTTAGGAATTCAAGGATTCTTGATCCTTGAGGATGTGACCAACAGGTTTTCCCGAAACGTCGGCAAGGAATTACAACAATACTCGCTGCGTAACATCCTAGAAAAACGCAGGTCTCAATCATGGAATATTTCTAGTTAGTGGTTTTCGGGAATGAAGGTCATCAGGTGGTAAAACAGATGGTAACAATAATGGAACTATTTAAATTACTACTTTTATATGCTTATTATAAGCACTTTGTCAATTTAAACCAACAGCTCACCCATACCGCACGCACATTGTGTACATCTCTTTATTTACTGTCATGTGTCTATTAATGCTACGATAAATACTATCAATTATGAACATAATGCTTCCTGCTTTGCATTCTCAATTAAATTCACGCAATTAATTTATTGGTAATGAATTTAATTGCACATTTATCGTTTAACCACCACTAATCTTGTCTGATATTAAGAATTTATTTATTTCCCCTTATTAATATATTTTGATAATACTTCTAGCCGGGAATATGTGTATTTGTATGTCCGGAAGCTCTGGGTATACACAATTTTCCGGATGACACAGCCAGTACGTGTGTCTCGTTTTGTTCCAAAACCGAGAGCCACGGCATTACGAAATTTCCCCAGCTCCGTCGCTATAATAATCCTGTTACATACTAATTTCAAAACCAAATTCACAATTATGAGTGGTTCATCTGAATTGGCTTTTTCTCTTTCCGAACCCTCAAAGAGCGCTACAACGTATCTCAACACTCAATTATTCTGGAGGCTTCCCCAGAATCTCGAATTCTCTTAAACGCGTTTACGAACTTACGGTGAACCGAGGTCGGCAATGTGTGAATAATTAAAGGTCCGTACGGTAAACCGATTTCGGTATTTAGGGTTTAAATTTTACTGTTCTGGCTGACTAGCAAACTAGTCTCATAGCTTTAACGCTCAATAACCAAGTTGTGAGAAATTTTTCGAAAAGGGGTTAGGAGAAGCAGGAGCAAACAGCAACTCCTCCACTACAAGTTACCCTTACTTAGTGCAGTTAAGAAGGGAAACTCTGACTTCCTGCAACAAGGAAATCAAGTCAACTACTGTCATTTCGGACCTCAGCGTAAGCACCCTCTTGCTACTAACTTACAGAATTCTCCTTTAAAAGTGAATCTTTTTCACTCCCATCAGCGACAAATGTCGCTTAGCAATACTGAATATTATCAAAGAATATCCAAATACCATTAATATTTGAAAATCAAGTCTGTGATTTGAAGTGAGTATTGCTCTATGCTACGGAATGATTCTCACAAGAGTTAACACCTACACCTCTAAAGGCCATTCAGTGCTTAGTCCGCATAAGGGACGCGGACTGTGTTCTCTGTACGAATTAGGATATGAAGTTTTATGTATAATGTGAATGCACGTCTATCCTCTGGCGGTTACGTACAGGCTTATACAAACTGAGTTTCTCCCACACAAAACACTCAGCACCGCCACTACAAAGACCGATTAACTCTGTGTGCAGAAATAATACCCTCTATTGAGAGAGTAATACGAAGCCCGTAAACGCACTGTGTGTTGTGGTGAGCTTTTAATGGTAAAGCAGGCGGTACTTACCTTTATCAGTGTGACTTAAAATATTAACGAGAGATATAGTGACAGAAATTAATAATTTCAAAGTTTTAAAATTCTCTATAGAAGTTAAGCAGACAAAAAATTTCATACATATTTCTTGCCCCATGACCTTTTACCACTCCACTAAACCCTAAAGTTTAATAATCATTTTTATCATAAAACAGCAATGTTAAAATTCCCATCTTCAGATACGTGACGCCACAAATTCTGGTAGCTTACAGAGGTTTCGGGGCGATCTTCTGCATCCGCACTCGCGGTAGAATATTTTTACTTTAAAGATGGAGAATATTCGTTCCTCTGAAACGTTGGCAAATTTCTCTCTAACCCAAGACGTTATATCCCAAGGACAATAACCTTCACAAGCACCCGCTTAATAACCTCAAATATTGTGCATTTGGCCGTCCGTGTTCATCGATAGCTACTCATATCCTATGGAAAGGACAACATGAAGTGCGGTAAACAGTCATGCGTTCCTCCAATGCATTACGTATATAACGTCGTAGTTTCAGGCTGTTACGTTTACATTACGAATATAAAACATACCCTTCAACATTAATTTCAGGTAAATAATTTTGATAATAATATAAACCGCATATCTATAACATTTCTTCTGTCGTAATATATTTCTGTATCAAATGCTCATAATTCGCACGAACGGTAATTTCGCTCATATAAAAATGTAAATAAATGTAAAGTGCTTCCGTTACAGGCCCGATGTAGCCCACAGGGTGGGTAGAATTATAGCTCTACTCTTCCATGACCGCGGCACTAGAAGGGGGTGAGTGGTCAGCAGCACGCACCGGCCGCACTTTAATCCCGAGAAAGACCCGGTACCCATTTTACAGGAGGCTGGGTGGGCCCCAGGGCCGGTCTGGACGGGCGGAAATCTCGTCCCCACAAGGATTCGATCCCGTACAGTCCAGCCCGTCGCTCTGTCGCTATACCGACTGAGCTACCTGAGCCACAAATTCATTCATGTATTTATGTAACAAAACTGATCATATAAACACATTGGTCTTCCTCAAGATAGTGGCAAGGTCGGAAACTGTAACACTCTACAATTCTCCCTGTTAGTTCTGCCTCATATACAAGTAGAAACCAAAATATCTAGACCTATGAAGCTTATGACTGCCGGTGCCAGTGGCTCCGCGGTCTGTGGCCGCTCGCTTGTTGGCACTGCCGGTTCGAATCCCGCCGGAAACATGGGTGCCTGTCTCTTGCGAGTGTTGTATGTTGGCAAGAAGAAGTCTCTGCGTCTGACTGATCATCCGTCTAGAGAAATCCCACTGGCTATTGTGTATCTACCTGAGTGTGATTGTTAAACCTTGATAACGAAGAAACCCTGGTCCACTGGGGTCGCAGCGCTACAAAAAAAAATAGCTTAGGACAGTGTTACCCAAGCTGGATAATCAGTAGGTTCTCGTTGTGGCCACCAACTACATTCATGACATAATTTTTTCTAATTTCACTGAATGCTTCCTGGCGTGTTTTAGGTATATGCTATAAAATCGAAAACCTGCGCCTTTCAGTGTGCATTTGTACCACTTTTATCATCCATGTAATATGCTTGTGCATCTTACTCCTGGGTTATTATCATTTCTTAAAGAAATATAATTTTTCTCGCAGGACTTATTTTGCAAGTAAAAAATTGCATTTTGTTTCATAGGTACCCAGAACTTTTGTACCCTATAAACGCAACCGAAAGAAGTTTTTGCTTGGATTGTCTCCCATAAACATAACTTTCACGAAAAACATTCTATTTCCTATAAGGTTTAAAAGGGAGGATATATGGGGCGGCAGAATATCAGATAGCTCATTTAAATTCTAATATAGTTCAATTTTGTTTCTGTTATGCATTCTTTGCAGGAAGAACGTAATCTAAAACAATATGGGCAAACCAAATTCACTTCTATGTTTTTCCAGCTGTAAAAAAGAAAGAATTTGGATTTAAAAATATAATTTTCATCTAAATTAAAATTTGCGGAAAATTAAATATCGATTTTTATTTTTTCGGCATAATCGATGCTTGACTTGGAATTCCAAAGCAAATTTATCTTTTTCCTCAACAACCCTTCAACGTGGAAATAATTTTACAGGTTATACGTACTGCATCACGACGTATGCAATTCATTTACAGATTCTTAATACTGTGAAATTTTAACTGAATTCTACGTTTAATATACGTGGGTTACTGAAACACAGAACCATATCAACAATAAAAAATTTACATGAAGAAAAAATAGTCTTGCATGTTAGAAAATGGAAGAATTTGAAAAATAAGATAAAATTTTTAAAGTATGACTGTTCGCAGTAGAGCGGAAGACATCGATATCTTGCAGAGACCGATGATGTCGCCCGCTCGGCAGTGCTCAGTCCGGCCATAACATGAAACCTCCCTATTTATAGCCCTGTACACTAAATATTAGTCTTTTGCCAACTAAACATTAAGGAAACGAAATAAAAAGCATAAAATCCGTCTGTTTGTGTTGCAGTGCATAATTTTCAAGCTGGTCTGTTCACACAGAAGAGCTATACACAGTGCAAAAACGTATTCGTGTGTATCTCGCATGCATTACTCCTGCACCCTTCCAGAGCGATATCATAAACCGGAACAGATTTCCAAGTACTTGACGGAGAAGGCTGCTACTGTACTGCACTTCATATTTTCCTTCATCATGTTACATACTCTGAAAAGGATAGAGCTGGGGGATAGATTAAATGAGGAGGCATAGCTTACAAGCAAAGCACTCTTATTTCCCCTCGCTCTACACGCTTGGCCGATTATGACGCCATCAATCGTAAGTGTAATCGAGTCCCATCATCTCTTATGTCATAGCCAACTCCACCCTGAATGCAATACCCTCGTTAAACCGTAAAACTTGAGAGCGCGTCCGTTCTTCGGGAATGTTGCATCTTTCACCAAAGCAACGGTGAAGTTGTTTCGTGTTAGGCGTGCTACGGCCTTCCCATTTACACTTAAACGTCACTTAACAAAATCTTGGTAATCAAATCCCAAAATATACAGGGTTTTCATTATATGACAATGGGTAAAGCCTGCCCGAATTTACAAACACATTTGCAGAGTCATAATTGGAAAACTTCAAGTTTATAAACGTGAACAAAACAGGACGTGGAGCCTGTGTTCCAGTTTTTTTACGTCTTAATTATGGAGCCTAAGATAAGATTTTGTCTCCAGAGCAAGCATCCCGCATGTGAGTGTTTCTTAACAAAGTTTTATATAGGGAGGGGTTGTTAGCACCTCGCCCAACACCCAAGCTGGAGGACCACCCCTTGTCGACTGTCCGCAACTGCTTATTCAATTTATTCGCTTGTGAGTTCGGTAATGAACTTTCGGGTTACGTGAAATGTGGGGAATTTCTTGACTAGTTTCAAACCAGTTAGATTCACAAGAAGGATTCTGCACCATGGAATAAGTAAGTAAGTAAATAAGTAAGTAAGTAAGATAGGATTTTGTGCACAGGCAAAAATGAGCAAGTAACGAAAATTAAGAAAACTTTAATTTTTATCAAACTAGTTAAATGTATTTCAATACCTGTACCGGTGCATATTTTATTATTTTGTACTATGACCAACAAATGCACAATTATTTCACAAATTATCGCACTCTTATATGTTTCGACACAATCGTGTCATCCTCAGGAACTTGTAATCAACACCTAGCCAAATTACACAAGCTGCATTTGAAATACCTGTGTAACTTGGCAAGGTATTGTTTACAAGTTCCCTGAGAATGACACTACAATGTCGAAACATGTAGGAGTGTGATAATTTTTTAAATAATTGTGCATTTGTTAGACATACTACAAAACAAACTAGTTACAAGGTAGCTAAACGCATCATACTTTCTTATTCTCTTTCCTAAGTTATCACCAAGCTTTTTAATGCGTTTTCTGCACAGGTACACTAGTTTCACGATACCGTCTATAGTGTATAATATGCATTAGTTTTGTTCTTAAGTAATTATTTTACAACTTATATAAATTGTATGGGTGTGAAACTTAGTCGTTGAAATTGCGGGAGGAAAGGAAACTGAGGGTGTGTGAGAACATGGTGTTGAGGAGAATATTTGGACCTAGGAAGGACGAGGTAACAGGGGGATGGAGGAGACTGCATAACGAGGAGCTAAATGATTTGTACTCCTCACCCAATATTGTGCGGGAGACCAGCCTCGTGGTCTAGTGGTCAGAGTCTCTGGCTACTAATCACGAGGTCCCGGGTTCGATTCCCGGTTCTACCGTGGGAATTTTTCCTGAAGGGGAGGATTCCCGCGGTGACCATGGTCTGGGTAGGTTAGTTGAAATTAGGTTTAAGTCCAGATTTACACAAACC
>Ga0123355_10006044_pt1 | contig 17843 bp, 17 predicted proteins | sample TergutEmb28metaG_3_FD_89872 | JGI IMG/M metagenome (GOLD analysis project Ga0123355, IMG submission 89872) | Embiratermes neotenicus P1 segment gut microbial communities from Petit-Saut dam, French Guiana - Emb289 P1 | ecosystem: Host-associated > Arthropoda: Insects > Digestive system > Gut ... | reverse complement strand
TTTTATCAAAAAATAAAGAAAAAAAAAAAAAGGGAGAGGGGGGGGGGGGGGGGGGGGGGGGGGGGGGGGAGCTCTCTCATATTGTCTACATAGACGTGTTTAATGAGCCCATCATCTCCAAAGCATTTTTAAGTTCTCTTGGCCAATTATCAAACCTACCAAATCTTTAGACAGAGTAGTCGTTGCAGTGCCAACCTTTAGAACAGTCCCGAAAGTTGCTTTATAAGTGGAAACTTTGACACCTGGGTAAGCGCGCTTTTTCACTTATTGAACAACTTCCAGGCCTCCGTTACAGTTGCTATTACTATTGTCCTGCACCTAGGTTTTTATCACGTTCTCATTGTCCTGATTAGCTAGTTCGACACTTCATATGCTCTCCCTGTACCTGAACGTGCCATGCACAGTCTTCAGTTCTGGCCACAGTCTTTAAATCTTTCATGTCTTTGTTGCAGAACTCACGGTAATTATTTGACTGCAGAACATAAAGTGCCTCAAAGCGCAAGAAAATATCCGGAAGTTTGAATGCAATTGCTTCTGCTCCTTTAATGTCACCAGCTCTCAATACCACAGATTTTGTCAGGGAGTCCTGCTAGATGGTATAAATTTATATTCGATGTTGGGCGTGGAATAGGTAGTTCAAGTTCTGAATTGGCCCTTTTTTTAAACTTACCGTCAATTTATGACGTAACTAGTTAGCTATTTCATGAAGTAATGAGCTTCACAATTTAACGGTAACTTATCAATTGAATCATTTCACACCTATTCTAGGTTAACCGCTGAATCAATAAAACTTTCTATACATTAACCGGGATTATATGCTATGACGGTGGAAATAGTTTAAAATCATGTCGGTGATGTTTCGCATATGACACCATTGTCAACAGTTGGTACGGTTCACAGTTCCAGCGACTAACTATACAAGCAAACCGTTGAATGGTCCCACATTATAAATTTAACAGCACCTTTCCGTTGCTGTATAAAATAACGGATATCATACAGTGCCCGGCAGAAATAGTGAAATATTTTGAAACTTGAGTTACGCTTTTCTCCCGTAGGGCATCATGGCGCACATTTGTTTTAACTAGAGCAGTGACCTTCGAAACTATTCGACATGGAACTCTGGAGATTCACAGAACGTGTGTGTGCTGTGGAACTGTATATTCTGAAGAGGTCCGTTATAAAGACGAGGCGTGGATTTCGCCATGAAATGAATCGACATTAAGCCCCATCTCCAAATGCAATCCGTCATTGGGTAAGGCGGTGTCGTGAAGAAGGCTCTGTCGCGTGTAGAAAGCCACCTAGTCGGCCGTCATCAGAACATTGCCCGAGTGCTGGCGTCCGTCAGCCGCAGTCCGAGGCGATCTGCATTTAAGAACGCACAAGCGTCAGGCATGTCTGCCAGGAGTGTTTGGCTCATCCTGCTTAGTAACCTGAATCTTCACCCATACAAATTGCCAATTGTGCATTCTTGGAGTGATCGGGACAAAGAGGTACGCTTACAGTTTTGTCACCTTTTCAGGTAATATTGACTGAAAATCCAGACCTGCCGATCAGCTTTCTGATGAGCGAAGAGGCACATTGTCATTTGCATGGCACAGTTAATAAGCATGATTTTCGATACTGGTCAGCTGAAAATCCTCACGAACGCTAGCAAGTCCCCTTTGTGACACAAAAGATACTGTTTGGTGTGCATTTTGGACCAGAGGTGTCACTGGACCCTCCTCCTTTGAGGATGAAGACGGGCAAGCCATCACAGTTACATCGCAACGTTACACGTAGATGATCAATGAATTTCTAGCCCCAAAGCTTCCACCAAACCATAACTTGTGGTTTTGAACAAGATGGTGTTATGGCCCACACAGCAGTAATTAGTATGGCTGCGCTTCGCCTTTTGTTTCCGCAGCGGGTGATTTCTCGTTTCGGTGATGCGCCTACTCGTTTGCCGGACCTAACAGCACTTGATTTTTTTCTGTGGGGTTATTTCAAAATTAGGCGTGCAGTAAACGCCCTGTAGACTTAAATGCACTCAAACAAGCCATACGAGACGAAATCATCATTTCGGAAGAAACACTTCGAGAAGGTATGCGCAGCTTCTTAACTCGTGTGCACCTGTGCATTCACGAGGGTGGTGGTCACCTAATAGACATTGTACACAAAAAGTGAAACAATGTAAAACAAACTGAAGGACAGTAGTAAACAGTGACGTGCTGAAATTGTCATCAATTATTCACAGTAAAATGCTATTCGTATTAATAATTTGTTCACTATTTTTGTCAGACCCTGCACTTTAATGATAACATTCGTAACTAAATTGAAAGAACTAATGAAAACCGTTTTGGATACGACCAATCTAAAAAATATAGCTTCACACCCTCTGTCTCTCCGTCCACATTTCCGCTATCACTGACAGGAAATGCGTTTCGCCATATTTGGGGCATGACTCATGCGCCTTACGCGCGTCTTCTTCGAACGTCGTTCCATTTTATTCAGGCAGAGGGCAACAGAATCGTATGTACGAATCCGCCGTCGTCTGTCGATGAAAATGTCAAGAGCGTTGAGGGTGAGCAAGTGCTAAACTATATTGCGTGACATAAATCCGTCTACAGCCTTTTTTCCGTACCAACCAACCATGAAGTATACTTCAAGCTTATTGTAACATAAGGCAAGTGAATTCGTCCATTAGTATACGGGTGAAAAATTATGTACTGTGCGATAATTCTTAAGCGTCTTCCATAAGCCGGTGTTTCTGAGTGTATTATTTACCGGTACGTTAATTAGGTTTTTATTTGTACTGAAATCAGTAGAGTGGCTAGTGTGAAAAGAGATCCACTTATTAAAATCTCAATAGTATCCAGCGCACGAGACATCGAAGCTGTTGTCTGGAGAAGGCGAGATATAGTAATGAGTGATCAAGACGTGGATGATGTTGCTTTCTTGACAGGTAGGCTGAAGAGGAATCCTACCAACAAGTTTCATACATAAGACGGAAATCGCAGATGCCATGGTTTTAAAAGGATGTTCCTAAAGAACTCTGGCGGACTGGCCTAATTAATACTGGTTTATTGCAGGTGATAGTCAAACTGGCATCAACAAACGTAACCTGTACGAACACAATGGGGTTGCTGTGTGCTCTCAGAAGAGGGCACTGGTCATTGCAACGATTGTGTTTGTGTCGCTGGTTCTCTCATCGCTTATTATTGCATATGCGGGACCCCAAAATGGTAATTATATTTGAACAGCTATAATTTTGAAGACCCATGAGGAAAATTCATTTAAGAAAGTGTAGCATTATTGTCTTTTTGATCTTACAGCGTGCCCTTGCGCAGGAAAGAAACCGGATGACCTGGGAGACGAGGTACTGTCAAACTCCACAGGTCCTTCAGTACCACTTGCAACTAATGGTGAGGTATTTCCGTGGAACAATGTTAGACTTCCCACATTTGTTCGACCTTTGCGGTACACCCTTAGAGTTCACCCAAATCTGACAACACTGGAAGTGAAAGGTAATTTCTGTGTCATAATATTACGAAGTAGCGGCAATAATATAGTTTATATATGAGCTGGGTGAATATTTTTAATTTTCCCAAATCATCAGCAGCTCTAGTTGAAGGTGTAACCAAACTACAAAGTGAAACATAATTTTCATGATGCTGTTTGTTAAATGAGGCAAGTATGTTGTGTGGAGACAATATGACATGTTTGTTTATGTTTACTATAATATGTATACCTTGAATCATTTTCCTGAGCCCAGCAGCAGTCATGGAAGCTTTATCTTAGGGGACGCCTACATCCACTGAGAATTTAGAGTGTACTTGTCCCAGCTTTTCATCATACCTTGTTTCATACAAGAGCATTGGATGTGTTGACCTGAAGCTTTTAAACACAACCTGCACCTTCAGAAAATACCTCTTGACACATTAGCCTTTTTCTTGAAATGTTAGCAGTTTCTTTCAGAACAGTATCTGTAAATTTTTGTGTAGAATGTGAATGGTTTGCGTAAACTTTTAGTGTCCCCCACAAATAATAATATTACTAGTAGACATAATATAATGAATTAAAATATGGAGATCAGGGAAGCCACGATTTGCCCAGTACCTATTAAGAAGTGTGCTGTGTGGGCATAATTCTGCATGAAGTAAACTTACTTCTTTTTGTTTTTGTGTTACTTCTCTAAAGAATGGTGTTAGAATTAACTGAATGTAGTGATAGGAATTTATTGTTTCCTTGAAAAACATTAGGTTTATAATTTTACATTCACTCTCTGCACACCAGACTGTAACTTTAAGAACATGCAAAGGTACATTGTATACTGCATGGAGAATTTTAGAACACTAATATTTGTTATGCTGACCATTTACATTCCCATTTAGTTTGAACCATTCCTCATCGAAAAAAAAAAAATTCTCTCTATCAAGAAATCCATAGGCTGTTGAGTCTTGAAACCACTTGCACTATATGCTTCTTGCTTCCCTGACTGCAAGAAAGAGTTGTTGTTTATCTGTTATTTTATGTGGGTATAGCATTGAAAGTTTTGTTGCCCTTTGAGTAGAGGATTTTGACACTCCAGGTTGAACAGCTGCCTGGCGAAAAGATATTCTGGAGCTTGTTTGTGTTCATGCAGCAGTGTGATACAATTTCTCTGAAGTTGTGACTTTTTAAAATTTTCTTTCTGTCCAGAACTGAAGCTGTCATTTAAGATTTTTCCACTATGCTGTATAATTCACGTTACGTGACAGTGTTGACTTTTTTTTTACCAAGAGAATACAACTAATTTTTTATACAAATACATGCATTATTTATTTAAAAATTCCAACATGTTTTGACACATCAGCCATCTTCAGGGATACTGTTTGATACAATAAAACAGTACTTAAACAATTACGTACCCAGCCAACAGTAAGAGAAAAAAGTGAAAACAGTAAGCGTAACATATGAAATGTCCTGCTGGTTTAGTGTACTGCCTTATTGTATTAAATGGAATCCATGATGATGGCCGATAGGCTAAAACATGTTGGAGTGTTTCAACAAATAATTCATGTATTTGCTTACCTTTGTGTACGTTTTTGTTTTATTGTCTTTTTAAATTTAGAGTACACTATAATAAATGTAGGACCACAAAAAAACTTTCACTGACGTGTCACCCTTGATGCATACTTTGGAATGGTATTGCAGATGAACACTCTTCATTCAGCAGAACACAGTTCTCACGTGCACTGGCAATCCACTGTCTGTGACTCATAACACATGACTGAGCACCCATGTCATGTTCCAGTGCTGTTAGGAAGAAGGACGTGTGGGCTGAATCCTTTTAGCAAGTTAGCGTTGTATTTTCATGGTCTCAGGGAAATGATTAGGGATACTTTTACAATTTTTGCTTCAGACCATATCTTTCCCCTGTTATCTTGACAATGACAGTTATTTTTATCCATGAGAAAACTATTAGTCATTTGGAACCAACTAGATTAGGACTGTCACAGGTATGCCAGAGTTATATTCTGGAAAAAGAATTTTTTCTGTAGACTTGTGAAAACTGGAGGTTATTCATCTGAGAAAATATTTTACTCCGATGAAATTTGTGATTTTGATCATTGTCATTTTTTAAATGTGAAGTAATGGACTAGGCATTTGAACATACATATGGATTAAAAATCCATTTGATATACCCTCAGTTGCACTTGGGACTTCGTGGGGGCAGGTAATTGGATAGGTAGGTTTAGTAAGAGAAATATATTTCTGTTTTATGGGTACTCAAGGACTTTTGATCAGCTCAGATAAGGTAAATTTAGCTCATCTTTGAGATTCCATAGCCCATACTTTTGAGTAACCTGAGTGCATTTCCTGAAGTGCATGAATTTTATTTGAGTGAAGTCTTGAGTGAATCATCTTCATATTTTATAACATTTTGGGGATGTGTATTGCACTGTTGTAACACCACATATGCACATTCGAGTTAATGGTGCATTATATTTCTTCAGTACTGCTATTTTCAAGCCAGAATCTGACTGCCAGCCATTGGTACCAGGTGTTTTAAACCCCATTTTTCTGGATGATAAAGGTTATGACATTAATTCTTGTATATTAATGGCATGTTTCACTGTATTGAAAAATCTCTTTGTATTTCAGGTCAGGTGGCAATAGAATTTCGTGTAGACAAGGAGACCAATTTTATTGTCTTCCACAGTAAAAATTTGACAATAACAGAAAAGGTAAGCACTGATTCATGTATGTTCATAACAGGGTCATATAGTAAAGCTGTAGGATTGATGCTATCATGCATGTGTGATTCAGTGCATAAATAATGTGTAGCCCGCTTCTGATGGTTAATGTTATTAATGAAATGGAAATTCTAGCACCTCCTGTTCATCCACAGCAGCTCCATGCATAAGTTACATTTCTGTCTGTTGTGGAGCGGTCAGTAAACATCAAGTTTTATTTTCAAACTTGAGAAAATGGCTGCAGAAACCCATAAGTGCTTAAAATGTTATAAAAATGAAGCTGTATCTCCTATGCATACCCAAAAATGATTAGAAGACTCAGGGGGAGATGTGACCCAAGAGGGTAGCTGTCAACTGGTTGGAACCAGAGGTAGCTAGAGAATTTCATGAACTGATGGCTGCAGACCTTTCAGTGCCACTAAAATTGTTGGAGGATGAACTGCACATAAACTGGAATATGATTTGTCAGATTCTTCATGATTGGAAAAGAGGAAGATCTGCATGGAGTTTGTACCACACAGCCTCACAGATTATCAAAATGAGCACAGAATAGAGAACAGCATCATCAGCAAGGATCAAAAAGTTTTGTTTCAAGTGTTGTGGACCAAAATAGCATTGATAACTTTTTTTTTCCCCCCCAGTAAACAGGGTGTGATCCACAAAAAATTTGTGCCTGCAGCAAAAACAGCGAACACTGAGGTCTGTGTACTAGAAAGGTTACTGAAGTAGTGTTGAGAGTGATGTTGCTGTTTTGAGAGAAAGGCAGTTCATTCCTTTTGCATCCTAATGCCCCTGCTTATCCTACCATGATGGTGAAGTGGTTCATGGTGAATTGCAGCATGCTGAACGGCCAGCCAACTAATTTGCCTGACCTAATTTTCAAGTGACACATCCCCGTTGTGTTGAAATGCTAAAATTATATTATATATATAGTATAGTTGTACACAACTTTATATTTTATTAGATTATATTAGGTTATAATTCAGCTACATGTTTTGGCCTAATTGCAGGGCCATCTTCAGGTCGATCTTTGAGTAGGTTGTAGTGTACAATTGTTAATGCATTCAATCTACGCGATCTCACATTACAAAAATTGGTTAAAATAATTGTGGTATGTTATATTAAAAAAAACTTAGGATTAAAATTCAAGTGTGATAATTTTTTATGCAATAGGCATTAAAAAGTATTAAAAAACGTCACTGTCATATTTAATAAGGAAGAGTCCTGACCACTATACAGCCCCATAACCATCCCGTCAATTTTACTGTATCTGTTTTTTAATATTTTTAATGCCTTTTGTATAAAAAATTATCACATTAGAATTTTAATCCTAAGTTTTTTATGTAACATACCATAATTATTTTAACCAATCTTTGTAATACGAGATCTCATAGATTGAATGCGTTAACAAATGTACACTACACCTACTCAAAGATCAGCCTGAAGATGGCCCTGCAATTAGGCCGAAACATGTAGCTGAATTATAACCTAATATAATGTAATAAAATATAACAATGTGTATGACTATATTATATATATTTATATTATAATTTTTGCCTGACCTAGTGTAATCCTGCTTTTATTATAGTCCCTAAAGTGAAAATTGCCCTCAAAGGAAGCAGATTTCTTGATGTCGAGGACATCAAGAAGCACGTAACTCCTGAATTAAATTTGTTTTCTTTGGATGCCTTTGATGACTTTTGTGCAACGTTTAGAAGTATGTAAAGAGTTTATTGTAGCCAAGGTAGATTATTTTGAAGGAAAAATAAGAGTTCTTTCCTTATTTTTTAAGTCTTGTAAATATGTTATTTAATGTATTCAATGATGCTGTGAATTACAGAGATTATATAATGACAGTAAATATGAAAGAATAAGTATGAAAAATTAGTGAAATTACACTGACAGGTGCTGGGCTTTTGTAAATGTGGTAATGAACCTTCAGGTTCCATAAACTGTGGGGAATTTCTTGACTAGCTGAGAACTTGTTAGCTTCCCAAGAAGGATGCTACTCTTTGGAGTTGGTTACTTGGTTAGTTAGTTAATTAGCTGGCTTGCTAGTCAGTCAATCATTCAGTTAGTTAGTTCATGCTGACAGAGGAAAACTAAAGTAATATTTGGGAGAAATATGTGTCCCAGTGCCACATTGTCCACCACCAAGTTTCCTTCATGTTTCATGTGTATCTGTGCATATGGATTGCCCATATTTGACATCATGTAGATATACACCAGATTTGCGTACACAGTTGCAATGCACTAAATTTCTTTCAGGTGTGAATAAAGTTTGTCCATGAGACAGTCATTGCTAGATCCACTAGACATCATTGAAACACATTTGTTCATTGTGAATGTGCAAGGTACATTTACTGCCTGTCTAAACACTACAGCAATATGATGTTTTTATGGCATGATGGTAAAACTTTGTACTTGATATTTTTTAATTTTTTATGTATAAAGTGATGAATATGAATGTTTTGCTTCATGTTTCTGCCTCTTTTACACAGGGGGAAGTTCTGCAACTCCCATCTGAAATCTACTCTTTGAAGAGGACTTTCATGTCAAAATTAGCCATTTGGGACCAGAATTAAATGCATGATGGGAGCTGCAGAAGACCAGAATTTATATGAGATCTGAATAAGGAAGGCCATTAAATCCTGTCTGCTTAACCTGCAGTTTGATATTTTGAGCATCACACTGCATGATGGGCATACATGACGTTAGGTGCCGAAGGGTTAGTTATCAGTGTGGAAGAAACTAATTTACCATAAGAGATGAACAATATTTTATATTTGCTTTGCAGAAGGTCCAGAATGGGAAAGGTCACACATTAAATATAACAAGGTTGTTAGAGTATCCAGCTGCCCAGCAGATGTACCTAGAGATCAGCGAGAAGTTCCACAAGAAAGGTCTATTTACATTGCATCTCCGTTTTCAATATTGGCTTTCTCGTGACCTGGAAGGCTTCTACATTAGCAGTTATCACACAGTGGATGGTGAAACCAAGTAAGCATATTTATGTACATTTTAATAGCACATAGTGAAGGCATATGATTTGTTTCATGTAACAACTGATGTGGAAGTACTTACCCCTTTTGTCCACTGTTGTGACATATTGACTTGTTTTTAGGCATGTTTGCAAATTTGCAGAAAGCGACTGTTAGCAAATGTGGTATACATGCAATGCCTATTTTGTTTATTTGCATTATTGTATTGCAGATATTTAGCGACTACACATTTTGAACCAACATATGCCAGATCAGCTTTCCCTTGCTTTGATGAGCCACAGTTCAAAGCACGATTCAAGATGTCAATAGTCAGAGATAGATTTCACATTGCTCTCTTCAACATGCCTGTCATCAACACAGAAGATGATGGCTTCTACTTGGGGACTGGTCTGGTTAGCTTGTTATAATCATAATGGATTGTTTGCTTAATTGGAGTGAGAGAATGTGTCAGTATTCTACTTAAGTCTGTTAATTTTGTTCACTATGGTAACTTGGTGTGAATGGGTTATAACTTTCATGGTTCTGTTTATGTATTCTCTCTGCATTGAGCTGATCGCTCATCCAGAGAAGTCCTACCAACTGCAGTGTGTTGTTATGTGGGATCTAGAAACATCAGAAATGAGGGGGCTGTGTCCAGCATTGGGCCGCATTTCCACTGAAAAAAAAAATTATGTGCTCTCTGCATTATTGAATGAGTATGAAATAATTTTTGAAAGGTGTGAAACCCTTAACTGCACTGCTTTCTGCATGAAAGGACAAAGAATATCAATGGCAGGTGTTCCCTGACAAGATGCTGTTTCTCCCTAGGTATTATTATTTTTCATAATTTATGCAATTTCTCAGTAATTAATATTAATAATAACTATTTCATATCTCAGACAGTCCCATTCAACCTGAACAGTTGAAACATGCTGTTTTAAACTAACTAGGTAACCACTTAACCAAGTTACACTCCGCTCAATTAATGTACAGCAGCTGATCACACAAAACTATCAGTTTTCCTGCCACCTTCTGAATCTAAATTGGTACAACTAGTGCTTTCTTATAGATTGTTATGGACATGAAAATTTACATCTATTTGTTAAGTCTATGCCATTTTATTATCACACACATGTACACGTACAACTGCAACCCATTAGAGGTGCTCATGGTTGAAAGTATTGCAGCAATTAGGAAGATTCACCACAGACATTTCTAATTGAATCTTATTGATGCACAAGTTTGTTTATCCCATCAGTAAAGAATTCCTTGACTTGCTGCCTAAACTATTGTAGTACAGTCTCCTGCACATTGTTATCCGATATGAATGTATGGGTTTTCTGGGCTGCCTTTAATGGTCCAAAGATACTGAAATTGTATAGCAGTAACTATTGACTGTATATAGGATGTTTGAGCACCTCCCATAGCATGGCACTCACTTGGTCCTGAACTGTGTGGGCCACACAGGGATGGGCAGTGTTGTGCAGCAGGATGATGCTATGAGTGGGGTTAACCTGACACTTTTTCTTGATCTTGGTAACAGATTTTGGAGCATTTGGTAGCAAAGGGTTGCATTGGTTTCATCATTATGTGATTTGAAGTCCAGTAGCAGGGGTGCCTTGATGTCTATCTGGTCCTGTATGGATAGATTCACCACCTGGTATAGCAGCTTTAAGCGATGCTATAACATAGTTTGTACTAGATACTCACCTAGTCAACTATACTGTTCTACACAAGTGTCTACCATTATCTTAACCAATTTCAATGTACAGTGGCACCTTCTGCACTGCCAAGGGAGTTCCACAAACAGATTTCAGTTGTGTGTGTCATATATAATTCACAATTATGTGTGTGTGTGTGTGTGTGTTTGTGTGCATGTGACTTGAATATATTGTTGTATTTGATGTTTAATTATGTATGTGTGTGCATGGAAGCATGTCAGAAAAAAATGACACTTGAATAAATCGTGGAAAGAAAATGATGTATGATTAGCTGTATTTAGTTGGACTGGTTTCAGTCTCATGAGTGCCCTACCTGAATGTATTCAACTAGCTGTCAATGGCATTTATGCAATTTAGGGATTGTGGGAAGATATGGTCCTATCATTAAATATTAGTTTGCAGAAGAGGAAGAAGAAACAACTACAAATGTTTAAGTGGTAATGTAGTTAGCTCATAACTTCATTGTGTGACCGAGTGAAAACCCATTTTAACAAACTGTGATGAATCTGAAGACTTACTGAGTTAATTAATATATTTGTGGGGCTTTGAATGTGACTACCGGTAGATCTGTTTTGACGTATGGTGATGTATATTTTTGTCTGTAATATTTTATCAGTTTCAGAATGAAAAGTGTTACAATTGTTACAGTTGCGTGATGACTTTCAAGAGTCTCTGGAGATGAGCACATATCTGGTAGCATTTGTGGTTTGTGACTACAAGCGAATCACTAAACAGACTCAGAAGAAAGTCTCTGTTTCTGTGTATGCTCCTAATGACATGATATCCCAGGCCAATTTTGCATTGTTAACTGCAGCAAATGCAATGGATTATTATGATGAGTTTTTTGGAATCCCTTATCCGTTGCCAAAGCAAGGTAAATTAAATTGTTTTTGTGTGTTTTGTAAAGGAAGTGACATTTATGGATCAGGAACACAAATAATAGCTTTGTAATCACTTTAGACACTTCTGCATTCCTTTCACATAGTAGCAAAAAGCACCTATTGGCTTCATAATGCCCATCTGCATGTCTGTCGATCTCACTGTTTATCAGGGTGGCTGCCAGTGGATGGATTTCCCTGAAATTTGATGTTGGGGACTTCTATGAAAATCTGTCAAGAAGCTCCAAATTTTGTTACAATTGAACAAAAACATCTAGCTCTTCACACAAAGACTGCAGTATGTTTTACTGTTGTTGGTGACATAAATTTGCCATAATAGCACTTTTGTGCAGCACTTAAGATTTTTTATTGTTGACAGTAATATGAAGCTGAATACACACAACACACTGTTGTGTTTTTGTTGCAAGAATGGTTATGCAAATATGCCACAATGTTATATTATACATTGCCTGTGTTGTTTTATCTACACTATATATTTGTTGACAACTTTATTCCATAATAATAGACAGGAAACTGTAGTGAGGATAGTGACTAGGCTAGGAGCTAGATGATGATGGAATTGTGGTTTGATTCCTGCCATGGGCAAGAGAATTTTCTCTTCTCCAAGTCATCCAGACCAGCTCTGGGGCTTACAGAATCTCTATTTAGTGGACAGTGTGAGTTTTTTTCCCAGGAAAGAGTAGTTGGGACATGAAGCTGACCACCTTCATCAGGTACCAGTAAATATCCATGGAGCTACACCTCATTCGCCTCAGTCCTGTAATTGCATGCACAGGGACAGCTTTACCTTTACTCTACTGTACACTTATTTTGTGATAAAGAATAAGTTCATGTACCTTGTAAGCAAGAGTTCGATTAGAACTCATTGCGTACTACTCAGTTTCAGCAAAATCCTTATCTTTAGTGTAGATTTTATGCTCATTTTGAACCTATCATTTTATAGTTTCTGTATGTCTAGGACGCAATTTACGTGTACATCACCATTTACATATAAATTATACTTCGTAGTTACTGATCCCTCTAAGAATGAGGTATTGCTTTTGTTTCAGATTTGATTGCAATTCCTGATTTTGCAGCTGGAGCAATGGAAAACTGGGGACTGATCACCTACAGAGAAAGCTCTATCATGTATGATGTGGATGAGACGTCAGCAGCAGGCCACCAGTGGGTTGCTATTGTTGTGGCACATGAGTTAGCCCATCAGGTATTTAATTGCAACAAGTAATTGCCACATAAATGTGTTGTGTGATAGATAATTTTCAGGCTGAATTTATTCTCTATAACACCCACACTCACCTTCTGCTCAGTGTTGTCCCAACCAAAGTAGTCTCCTTGGGGCTTTCACAGCAAGCCCAGCAATTGTGCCTCTGCCTTTCAAAGTATCTTGTGAACTGAATGGTGATATCATTACATCTCTTTCACTTTTACGTGATCTAGAGTTCTGAGAAAAGTAAGAAATCACACAGTATCGTGGGTCTTTTGCAAATGTCTGTCATGGATCCTGGTATATCTTCACGTGATTCTGCCTCTGATTTTCACTCGGCAGGTGGGCATGATTTTGGTAACAATCTGACATGTTCCGATTGTCATTTAAAATGCTCTGAACTAACCCAAATGAAATTTGCAACATGTCACTGACTGGCAGCCTTTTAAATGCATTGCCTCCTCTGTTGCACTTTTAGAAACCACAATATGACCATTATCTCCCATCTTTTCTGGCTTTCATTAACTTCTGAAGTTAAATGAAGTGCTTTGCATGAGAGGCCAGTGGCTGATTCACATCATCCTTATCCATAATGTCCTCAAAGCTGCACCTGAGACACCACCATGGTGGACACCACACATCTTCAGTTGTGTAGCTCAAGGTTAGTGACACATTGTACTCACAGATTAGAAATATTTCACAAGACATTGTTTCTTTTGGCAGTGGTTTGGGAACCTTGTAACGATGAAGTGGTGGAACGATTTATGGCTGAATGAAGGCTTTGCCAGCTATCTGGAGTACCTTGGAGTAGACCATATAATGCCTGGCTGGAAGATGATGGATCAGTTTATTCTGGACAAAACTCACCCAGCACTGAACTTAGATGCCTTGGCAAGCAGTCATCCTATATCAGTAGCAGTACATGATCCTGTAGAAATTGAGTCTATTTTTGACATAATTTCGTACAACAAGGTAACTGCTTATGTTAAAACAGATTGCTTTGATGGAAAAAATGTGATTTGCTCTCAAACATAGGCATTGTTATGTTTTGGAACATTTTTGAACCCACCAGATTGCATTCAGTTCCTTATTTACATGTGCTTTACTTGGAAGTTTGGGTACAAGTGTGAAAACTATTAGTAATTTCATATTTCTGAGACGTGCAGTGTAATAGGAATTATCTCTGAAGTTAATTTAGCCCTCATAACTCTGTCTGTGGAGCAGAACCCTTCTTGACAGTACTGAAATAATACAAAGACAAGTCAGTATTTTAGTTACCAGTATTTAATACCACGTATTTTGGCCTATGTGGCCATCATCACGTCTACAATTATAAAATAATTTGAAAAAAATTTAATACAACATAAGGTTGACAGTAGAATGAGATCTCATCCTTCACAACGAAAACAAGATTTTTTAAAAAAATTGCATATTTTTTTACATAACTCATCATTTAACATATTCAGCTTTTATTACAGTATACAGAATATCATGATAGAAAACTTCAACCACTGTTCTTTTCCATCAGGTGTGTGTGTGTGTGTGTGTGTAATAAAATGTTTTTAAAATATATTTTTAAAATATGAACCTTTGTTTTCCATGTAAAAAGATTTACCCTAAATCTCTGAAGCAGTTTCTCATATTTAAGTCATGTGCTTCTTTTATAGTATTTCTGGAATTAGAAACTAAAATGCAAAATAAATTTAATTTTAATGTCTGTTATTAATTATATATATATTTATTTATATAAAGAAAATTTAAAATGTGAAGATTCTTGCAGCTGAATTTGAGGATTCTTGGATTATTTAGATGTGTCCCATTTTTATAGGTACCAAATCTGAAAAATAAATGATGCAATCTTGACAAGTTGAGAGTCACATGTATGTTCCAGGAAATCATATGACTTTATGGTAGTTGGAGATCCATTGCTTTGTACACAAGAGCCCATCGCTGGATAGTAATCTCAGCCAATTGAAGTCACTTTGTATCCTCACATACTACTTCTTAGAAACCCATTTTATTTTGTTCTATTTGTAGCTCTTTGAAGTGGTCTCTTCAACTCAAATTTTCTGACTAAAATTTTGTATGCATTTGTGATGCCTCCATGTCTGCTACATGTTCTCACCATCATATCCTTGATTTGACCACCTTAATTGTATTTGATGGGGAGTAAAGATTGTGAATTTGAAGCTAAGAGACTGTTGTCAAGCATAATTGAAGTTCTGTCTCTCTCGCTGTCTCTCTTTCCCTCTCTCTCTGTCTCTCTCTCTCTCTGCTCTTCCAAATTTGTGTGGTATGGTATAAAACATTTAAATTAAATGTTTATACTTTGCAGGGTGCATCAATCCTCTATATGCTTGAGAAGTTCCTCCACCAAGAAACTTTACGTAATGGCCTCAATGATTACCTTAATATTCACCAATATGGCAATGCAGAAACCAAGGACCTCTGGAATGTTCTGAGCAAACATGCTAATCAGTCACTGGATGTTAAGGTACAATCAGTAGTGTAAATTTTAGAGGAATAATATGATACTTGTGCAAGTTTATCATACACATCATACAAGTGCAATACTAAAATTAGGTATGCAGTTCTGTGTTGCTCTGCATATGTCATTCACTGCCTATTTCATCGACCACCTTTATTTGATTATGCGTATTTGGTGAAGAGTAAAAATAATGAACGTCCTAATTCAATTTTTGGGATTGTCCTCTTGTTTGTGTGTTTTGTATTTTCTTTTAGCTTCAACCTGTGTGTTCCTATGTGCATGTGTGTGTGTGTGTGTGTGTGTGTGTGTGTGTCTTCTTGACACAACTCATTTTCTGTAGGATGGATTTTCACAAAATTTTATTTTGTGAATTTTTACTAATTTTTTTATCAGAACATGACAAAAATAACATTCTACATGAAGACCTACATAAATATTGATAATATCTCACTGAATTCTTATTGGGTTGAGAAAAAGTTTAGGTAAAAGTGGCAGGGAAAAACAACACACATTTCATGTCAAATACATTTCTTTGGGCAAAATTTCTGTCATTTTTGAACCATTTTCAGTAAATATGACAGAACAAAAATTGACCAAAGAAATGATTACGTACAGATTTGATGTAGCGTGACATAATAATCCAGTGACCTAGTGTTTGTGATATCACTGTGCTATGCAGTTACTGATTTTTTCTGGAGATTTTCATGGTGGATAATTAAGGAAAATAGAAATGTGCATTATAATATTTATTAATATTTAGGAACAGACATTTGGTATGTAGAGAGACTGTGGATGCACCTACAAATTTTGTGTGAAAGTTTGTTGTAAGGAGCCAATACAAAATGTTGCAATAATGTAAAGATGTGAGATTGTATGTGACTACTAACTGTAACATTGACAAAGTCAACATAGACATATAAATGGCAAATTCTGTAACAATATGTAATAACAGACACTGTTAATAGTATTAACATTTTGTAACATATCTGCACTTATGAACAACATTAACAAAAAAGTGTGACCACATTTGATTAAATGGTCTACCCATCTGAGTAGAATCTGGGTTGCAAAGATACAAACATGCCTCAGTGTTATGTTTTATATATATGTTAGACATGCATTTCCTGTCTTGCTATTAGGACAGTTGTAAGTGATAAATAATGTCGTGACTACACAGAATCCTGTTTGTTTTTCATTTGAGAACAAAGACTCATGCCTCCATCTTCAAGATAAAAGACGAAGGCAGCATGTTCTGAAATTTTTTTATCTATCAGATGACTTGGTGTCACATCCCAGGAGACAGCTTTGTTAACAATTTTTTCTTAATTATAACTAATGTCCCACTACTCTTTATTTAAATAAACTACTGTCTCTTCCAGTAATGTATGGTTCCTGTAATTAATTTATTTTGTGAGAGAAATCGAATGAACTTTGCCAGAGGCCACATAGGGTACCTCATGAATAACATGCTACTGGCCATTTTCTTATGGAATGTACTTAGTCATTTGTCAGCATCAAAATTAACATACTTGTTGTTTAAAGAGAAAGCCTTTATAGGTGCTGGGTTATGTGGATTATGCATATTTCAGGCTATAATGGACACTTGGACAAGACAAATGGGCTTTCCTCTGATAACAATATCAAGAGAAGGAAACACAATTACTGCAACACAGAAGAGATTTATTTTGGCAGTTAACATAAGCAGTGAAACAGAACAGGCGAATAATGAATCCATCTCTCCATTTGGTTACAAGTGGTACGTTCCGTTGAGTTTCTACACTAATCAGGATACAAGAAAAGTACATCATATCTGGATGAATATGAGTAATGGTAAGATTATTAGTAAACTGAGTTCATTTCCATTTCTCTTTAACTTACATGAATGCACAAAAATTCTGTAAAAATTTTATACTCTCACTAAACTTCAGTGAGTGTCGCCACCTTCACTGTACTGGCCTTGCTGACTTTATGCATATATTTTGTCATCTCTCCCACACCTGCAAACACCTGGAAATCATTTTCCAAAAATTATTTCATTATTTTCATGTTTATGTGAATGTCTTCAAATGATTCAAGATGAGACCCTTCTAAGGAGGTATTTAAAACTAGGAATGTGAAAAAATCACAAGACAACTCAAGCAAGTACAGTGGATATTCCAGCACTGTTATTGTGTGAGAGGGGGCATCACTTTACAGAATTTCTGTGAGAAAACACATTTTCATGGTTGAAAATCAGTTTGGCCAAAGATTTTATCTCTTTTGATGAATGTGCTCCTTTAAAGTTTTCAAAATTGAAGATAGATTTCGTGGTTTTATTTTAGATAAACAGGTTTTA
>Ga0123355_10006043_pt1 | contig 17844 bp, 6 predicted proteins | sample TergutEmb28metaG_3_FD_89872 | JGI IMG/M metagenome (GOLD analysis project Ga0123355, IMG submission 89872) | Embiratermes neotenicus P1 segment gut microbial communities from Petit-Saut dam, French Guiana - Emb289 P1 | ecosystem: Host-associated > Arthropoda: Insects > Digestive system > Gut ... | reverse complement strand
GAAACATGTTGAGCACATAAGAAGTGAAATAAAATATCAAGTGACATCAAGTTGGTCTTTTATTCTTCAACTATCACAATGACGCATGGTCCAATAAACATAAGATAAAAAAATACATATTTGTGTTCTGACTGTATGTCTACTACATATTTTATGATTTTATGAGTTATGTAAATATTACCAAAAATAATGCTTTGATACTGCATTTTACATATTAACTGAAAAATAGATCTAGATTTTTTCTGGAGTGACTGCACAAAATTGAAAGAGAAAGAAATAACACTGACAGTTTGAAGTGTACTTTCGAACTGGGTATATTGAATACAGGTCTATGATGTTGCTTTTAGAACTGGTTCTTCATTAAAATATTCAAGGGAATATCAATATTTTGTGATCAAGTTATCAATAATCGTGATTGTGAAATAAAATGTGGTACCGTTCAAGGTGTATAATGATTCAGCAACACAAGAAGCGACAATTTCTCTTCGTTTACAGTATGATACAAGACGCACTGTTGTGAACCGACCAGCGGCCGACTGGAAACCGCTCTAAAATATGTCCTCCCTCGTCAGTAGAAGACAAGTCTCCCCTATTACAGTGAGAGCTCTGTCCAGGGCAAGCAAAATCCGACCCTTATCTCAGTTTCAACACCTCTGCCTCTCGTGTCTACTTCAACGATAAGCCATAAACGAGTCAGGGAGTAGAAGCGTGTATTGTAACAGGGAACAGTTAAAAGAGAAACTGCCTGCATGGACTTATTTTATCAGTTTCCCCGAGACAGTTCAGAAAGTTCTCAGCTATAGCTTGTTGGGAAAGGGACAGACAGGAGGCGCACATCGGCTAAGTTTCGGCATAAATTTTAAGTACAGAAAGGGACAGAGAAACTGAACTTTTAAATTTTTCTTCTTGTTTATAATTGCAGAACTTTGCAACGACGTAACTTTACCAGGAATAATCAATAACAATAATAAAAGCGAATATTAATTAAAACACTGCCTATATTTTCTGGATCTCAATTACAGAAGTCGAAATTAAGTAAAAGCGACGTCACTGTTAGAAAAGACGCAGTTTATGTATGTGTATCGAAATTTTGTCGCTTTAGTTATGACCAGCTTTATAATTCAGAGACTACGGATAAAATGACGCAAGATTAAATGTTTATTAAAGAAATTTAAAGGAAATGTATTCACTCCTGATTCTTATTTCTAGAGTTTAATAACTTTCTCTTTCTTCCACTAATTCGTCCCCCCCCCTCTCTCTCTCTCTCTCTCTCTCTCTAAAATTTCCTTCCTTGAACAAATGCAGCTGAGGCTAATAAAATTCGGTGTATGTTAAATGAAGCTTGCTAATGCCTAATCGCCCAAGTCACGTATACTTAAGTACTCTTACTGCTACACGTGTTATAAAAATATGTTATATCTTCTATGCGTAACGTTAAAACAGTCAGGAGATTCTATGTTAGATAATAAGACTTGCTTATAGGAACATGAAATGTTAGGCCACACTGCTGCAGCGTTGCAAAATATCTCGCGATCGAGATAAGTTTAAGCCAGTGCTCATTCCCTTTTTTATTTAATAACTAAAAATCGTCAAAACGTTGTGTGCGTGTGGAGGACGGAGTATCACGCACGTGGATCCCACGTTAATTTTAGTTCACTCTATCGTACTACCATAGCAAGAAAAGGTAAACCTCCTAAGTGAATGCTGGTACTGTACGTAGAAGGTGGTTTGACATGTTCAAACAGGACAGAATACAATACGATCGGGGGTCATAAATAATAATAATATTTATTTACTGCAATTGGGTTGTCACCCGATGGCAGTGGTTATTTTTACATGTAAACAAAACATGAAATTGGTTACTACTAAATTTAAGTCTGGAGGACTACTTAAGAAGCATGTAGTGGCTACTTGGAATCTTGGGAACCATCTCAGCATTTGTTTTTAGACACAGGGAAACCAAGAAAAAACTGTGTCGAAGTGGCCGGTTGCAGGACCTTCCGAATACTGACTTCTAGCCAGCAGTCCGGCATCTGAAGTAAAAAAAAGCAATGCCCACACAGTACAACAAATACACATAAGACAACAACACACACAAGAAAACTACAACAAAACACACGTTCAACCAACAAAAATTACACAAAAGACAACTTAAAACTAGCAACAAAACACACGAGAGAAATTAGAATTTTACAACATGTACAATTGTATTTTTTTTTTACAATCATTAATTCACTCACGCGTTCACCCCAGTCTTTCACTTCTCATCACTTACTACTCCTATAAACCTTTTCCATAAAGAATGGTCCCCCCCCCTTTCCCTATACTGCACTTCACTTCACCTAATTTCATTTCACTTTGCTTCACTTCACTTTATTGCACTTCGCTACACTCCACGTTAGATAACTTTCCACTTCACAAGCACAAGCATAAACTTCAAATACTAACCATGCAGTCAGGCTTGTTACTCAAAGGTACGTTAATATTTAGCTGCACAAGAAAGAAGCGTATGAAAGGTTTGTTTGATATGGGCTGTGACTACTCTGGGTCAACGTAGGCTAGATAATTTTCTTACATTTCCATAAATATATTTTGAAGTTTAATTTAAAACCTCTTATAAGCCTAACTATTTTTCAAATCAGTCTCTTCATATTGTATCCAAAAGCCTGAGAGTGGGCATTTTTTTTCGACTGTCCCAGGATATTTTGTGGCTAATTTTTGTAATATGCATGAGGGAGGGCGCATGCGTTTAAAACAGCGACACGCAATACTTTTGCCTTAACATGAAAAGATCTCACACAACAACATACGAGGCATTTGGAAGAAGGCATCACGAAGTGCTAGAATAAATATATAATAAAATTAATCATATACGTCAGCACTACATTTTTATTGATACATAAGGCTACATGTTTCGACCCATCAGTCGGTCATCTTCAGGCCTACATAGCAGACTAAGTCATTGGTGCTGTGCGCACATTGGGATCCCAATATATCTATATTAATAAAATACATAAAATCTGGTAATTTTCTTTTTTAAGGACGAGTGAAAAATGTAATACGCACTTAAATATTTTAAACAGATAAGTGCGTATCACATATTTCATTCGTCCTTAGCAAAGAAACCTAGCAGATTTTATGTATTTTATTAATGTAAACATATTGTACACACAGTACCAATGACTTAATCTGCTATGTAGGCCTGAAGATGACCGACTTATAGGTCGAAACATGTAGCCTTATGTATTAATAAAAAGTCGTGCTTAAGTATATAATTATTTTGATTATATATGAGGCATTACTCAAGAGGCAAATTAAAATATTCTGTGCTGCAGCACTGAGTTATCCACATGCAGTCACTCTCCCTAAAAACGTGCTCCGATTAATGACAATCTCTCCGTGGAATACATCCTATCAATATAGGTACATATAAAATATAGTGCGAAAAAAATCTTACTACCTGTTTTACTGCTGCATGGAACGCTTTCATTTCTGCATACTTAAATTCATTTATTCTTGGTTATATTGCCCACCCTCTTTGGCCCAACTATATTCTCATATAAACGTCAAAATACTAGGCATAATTCTGTTACACAAAATGTCGTTAAAAATCGGGAAATCTTACCGGCTTGCAAGATATGAGGCTCAGGCGTTCTGTGTGCGTTTTGTTTAATGGAAGTGTAAAACCTGACGACACGTGACAGGATAGTGATGTACTGCACGTAGTCCACGTGTTAAAAAGTGTGTGTGTTGATAGCAATTGTAGCAGTTTGCACTACAGACGAAGCAAGGAGGGCGTCAGGTGGTGCATGGAAATCAGGATTTTTCGTCTTTGTCCCTACGTAACACCTGCTACCACCCCAAACCCCTCTTCCACAACATCCCTTCTACGCATGCTCGGATTACTAAAACCACCCCATGGAGTATCCTCCTCCGCCCAAATCTGGTTGTCCGTGTTACTGTGAAGCCCCGTGCCCGACCCATCTCTAGTCATCCGATAGTTCTGAAAACTCTACCCAAGCACACTGGCTCTAGGTCCAGCTTGCAATTTGGATCACATTTCAACCGCAGTTCCTTGTACCATCGTCCTTCCTCTACATCACTCCCCCTTTCTTTACCTAGTTTATTTCTATCCCTCTAAATCCCTATCTTAATCTCTCAGTTGTATCCCACTTTACCCTTGTTTTCTTTCACTACCAACTACAACCTATTCAACTCTCAGCAGGGGTATCAACTGGTGGAATCCAGGTCACTGCATCCGCTAGCCACACTCCCTATCCCCTCATCCGCCACCACCGCACCTTCGCCACGACAAAGGTTGTGTAACAGGCTAAGCAATGAAACCTGGAGTACAGTATGGCTTCTATCAGCAAATATTATTTGAGCTTCTAAAATAAAGGATGATTTTCACTCAGATATCACAGACCGTTATGTCCACTAACAGGTCTGTTGCATACGCATTTAACGTTTTAAAGACGAAGCGCAGACCGCTTCATTGAAAGACCCAGTCCGTATCGCGCTGTAAACACTTTTCATCTTGGTTACAAAAACCAATCAGTTTATGCTGTAAGTGGCACAAGTCGCTGTTTGTTCTCAGATAAATACAAAACACATAAATACAGTGGGGGCAGAACGTACAGTTGTTGAATGTTAAACCTGTTGGTGCATCATGCAAGAAGTAGGCTTTAAAAGGCTAATATCGACATGAAGAATTCTGCATTCTCAGATTGCAGAACCAGGAGATGATCAGTGTGAATCTCGGACAGGTTACAGGCAATCCTGCTGCGTGTTATCCTGATTTTTCGTACCATTCCAAACCAATGTTCTGACGACTTTACTGTACCTGCGACCGCTTTCTTTCACCATTTCCTCCCACTCTTGGGACTCTAACAGTAACTCGTCTACTCAAGAAATTATCCACCTACTACAGGGCCAAAGGTTCATTACTGTGTCCACAACAGACTGTCACTGATGTGATTAAAATTTTAGATTCATTGTAACCTCTCCCATCCATAACACATGAAGAGTACATCGAACATGGCATTCTACTATATCTAAATTAACCGTTACTATATTCTTTGTACTGAACCACATGAACTTAAGGCAATACAGATCCCCAAAATTCAAAGTTCCAGTCATGTCTGTTTTCCGTCTTGCTAACATTCAGTCCGTGCACCAGCAAAGTGTCACTGAAGGTTCACCACCCTGCATACCAGACAGTCATCCACACAGAGTGACAAATACCAAGTGTCACATAGATGCAGTTATTTCTCCTGATGATGGGCACATAGTCGCCCGGAACATGCAGAAAAAAGAAATAAACGTACTAAGAAAAATTGTGCACCAAGTTTGTTTCATTTACAAGATTATCTATTCTCTGCCGATGTTACAACGTACACAGATAATACAAAATCGGTTAAATAAATCACAAGCGCAAAGAAGCCGGTTACAAATAACTTGTTAATTACCTGGTAGCCTAATTGCAAGGACACCTGCTTTAACCATTTAAAGACAAAGCGCAGACTGCTTTATTTGAAGACTCAGTCCGTACCGTACAGTAAACACTTTTCATCTCGGTTACAAAAACAATCGCTTATGTTATATGGAACAGAAGTCGCTGTTTCTTCTGAAATAATTCGAAAACAAATAAATACAGTGTGGTCAGAAAATACAGTTATGGAATGTCAAATCTGTTGGTACATCACGTAACCAGTAGTTTAAATACTAAAATATCGTAAGCTGCATCTCACAGGCCGGTGTATGGACATACGAGCAGTCAGTTGGTAGCTGCTAAAGCTCACGAGTTGAAAGGTAGCCTTGCGTAGACTACTTTGGCAGGTCTGATATAATTACACGATCACCTTGTACGGCTCGCAGTTGGGTCTATATATATAACTGTACTTTGGTCAAAGAGAAAATTTAGACAGGGTTTTTGTATGTTTAGACCCCAGTATCAACTAACAATTTCTTCATCTCTCAGAACGTCTCGGCATATAATAAACACATATCGTACTGGTAAAGGTAAAACAATCCCATGACAGGCCTGGACAGGCCCTGAGATTTCCTGGAGGTTAAGGCTCCCAGATTTCAAGACAATCGGCATATAAAGATGGTAAGGTTGTCAACCCTAAGCACCGGCCGTCTTTACCACCCAGAAAATATTCCTGGTACTTACTTTTGTTAGAGGCTGAGTCAACCCCAGGGCCATAGTGCGGCTGGAAGGATTATATCAATGAAAAATTCCAATGACAACATCGGGAATCGAACCCGCGACCTTCCGGCTTGTAGCGCAGTGCCTCAACCAACTGCGCCACCGCGTGCCCCACACATCGTATTGAAAACGACTAATTTAACGAAAAAATTAAGACTTGTGATATAAAGACAATGTTGTGTACATTTGGACAAATATCGTTTATGTCATATATGCATATATGTCTGTCGCATTCAGCTGGCATATTTGTGTTTCCGGCAGGACACCGGTGATTGGCATCACATTTTCAAAAATATATGTCGTGTATGTTGCTTTTATTTTCGTTCCTACATGGCTCAGTTGTCATTGTACCAGAAGAATTCGAGGATCTTACGCTACTAATCTCAATCTCAGCGATACGTTAGGAGGACACTGGATAACCTTCGTGACCTTTAGCTTGTCACTTTATTGTAACCGAAACTGGCAGCAGGTTTAGAGGAATCTCTGTCCGTATTTACATTGATATTGTTTACAAACAATCAATATATAACATGGGTTATTTCAGACTTCCACCGTGTCGTGACTGACATCTACCCTCTTCTGCGGTAAGCAGAGGAGATTGATAGTCCGTTACCAAACTATCTGCCAAGCATCCCACAATAGAAAAGAGCTCATATACATAATATATTTTAAAGCAGGATTAACCATCTCATTCCTCATGATGCTTACTTTAATATTACATACAATATTCTTTAAGTAACCCACTTTTTGTTTGGGCTTACTTACTGCTTTCTTTACAGTTCTGAGCCGTCTGTAATATTTCCGAATCAATATAATTAGTTAGTGTACGGGACATTAAAATCTTACAATTCCAGTGACGCCACTACAATGCAGTATGGACAGAATAATCTCAACTTGTTCGGTAAAGGCCATAAAAAGATTATGCTTATATAAAGCAAGTTTTCACACATTTCAATTTCTAGAACACGTACTATACACACTGAAACTCCACGAAGCAGAACTTGGGTAACCCTGAATCCTCTCCTTTTCTCTCTGTGTCTCTCCATGTTTGGGGAAACTTCCCTTCGTGCAATGCTCCTACATCAAGGCTAAGTTTCTATCGGCTTGGCAAGAGGAGTAATTTGTTAATTGGTTCGTGTAATCAGTCCTCCAGAGAAATCAGTGTCAATTGGAAGTTGGTTCCGTCTCTCGTACTGTACCACCCACATCATTACCAGAACATTTCTTCTTCCCTTAATCACTTCTCTAGGGCTTTGTCTGTTACTCGTTAAGTAATTTCTTTTTCCGGGAACACTTTGAGGTGCCTATCATCTGGTATGTACTTATTTCAAACTCTTTAATTTGTGACGCAAATGTATGTTTCAATGGGACGTTAATCTGCTTCGAAAGAAACTGGGTAATCAAAATTAGTTCATGGTGCTGAGAACAGTGTTCTTTATATTGCTATGAAAACTGTTGTTTAAGCTCAGTGATGTGAAGAAAAATGCCTCGGCTATGGGGTCACTGGGTCACAGTGCTGTTTCTTATGATTGCATCAAACTTTTCATAGGGTAGACTAGGAATTGAAACGAACTATTCTTGCGGAAGAAAATTAAATATCACAAAACTAATTTTCTCTTAGTCCATTCTCAATAAAACACCAGTGTCTCGGGTTCAAAGGTCACTTCTTCTTTACCATTTTATTTCATTCAGTTCAGTTCGGTTTCTGTAACGACTGGCTTCTACTTTATTCCTCCTGGTACTTCATTTAAACTGCAATGTGATGCAAGCCTCTGAAGTAGACGCAGGCGTATTTCGTTCAATCAGAAAAGTTCTAACAAGTCAACATCTACCAGACGTCTTGAGCACATATAAATCCTAGAGTTTATTCAGAATTTAGGGATTAAGCAGAAATATTTTTTATGTTACGTTGCCATGACGACCAAAAATATTCTCTACAAACAGGTCAGTGAAATATGGCTCTGTGAGATCACACATTTATAATTATTTCTTTATTGTTAAATGATATAATGGCATTAATGTTGAAGATATTTTGATTTTTGTATTGCGTTGTTGTAGGATAGGTTGTCGAATTGCTGGTTCCGTCTGAAGGGCTAAGTTTTGTAGGAAAAGAAAGTGGCGATAGATTCCCTGGCACTCCATCGAGTCTGAAGATACAGGCAGCATACTTTTCCATCGGTAAGACCACAAACTTAATAGAATCAACAGTACAAAACTCTATCAGTCCCTAAAAATAAACCTCAAGGTTAAAGAAGGCAATTAAAAGGCAAGGTGTGGTAAACAATATTGAATTTAAGATTAGTATAAGAAACGTGTTCTTCAGAAACCTTGAAATATGCAGCGGACAATTGCTATAAATACATCACGTGACTTAAGAAAGAATATCTTAACATATCACAGAATTCAACTACTGCACATTGTAGTTCGTTTTGTATTGATTCGTTTTTGAGCAGTTTATTTGAACTACGGAACGCCTCTGAATACAAAGTTAGGTGGAAAAAATTCGTCCGTAACCCAACTATAGGGAATCTGATCTTAGCAATTGGCCAACTTAATGCACAAATTTTTGTTTTATAATAAGTATATTATATTCCTCTACATGTTTCGAGCACTGTTATGTTCATCATCAGGGGGTCAAAATTTTATTATACAACATCTGGTATCGTCACACTGTGTAGGTGGCCGTCCGGTGCGCAACCTGCACACCGGCCGGCCACCTACAGACTTTGACGATTCTAGATGCTGTATAATACAATTTGACCTCCTGGTGATGAGCGCAACAGTGCTCGAAACATGTAGAGGAATATAATAAGCTTATTATAAAACAAGAATTTGTGCATTGAGTTGGTCAATTACTAAGATTATACTGAGATGCACGGTCAGCAAAACATCAAACAAAAATATGTGGAATCTGATTGGAGAGCAAAGACGTTGCCTGTGAATCCCTGCTGGACAAACATTCACTCGATTAGTAGGGAAATACTTTGAGATCGAATTAGAAAGACCGTCGTGAAACGCGCGTCAAGACTGTTATGATTCGCGTTAAAAGAAGCCATAATTCCACGTGGTGGTGTGTATGAAGCACCGACCTGCAAAACAGAAAGACTGAAACGTATGCATATGGTAATTGATAGAAGCAGGAAAACTCTTAAATGATTTACACTCCAATCGGGCTCCATTTAATTAAAGCAGACTCTGAACAAAAGCGCTGGCCAAGCTATGCGATAGAGTTGAAATTGAGGGGTGGAGGGGATAGTCCATTTGCATACTTCACAAAAGTAGCCCTTATTATAAGGGAAAAGGAGAAGAATAGACGACGGAATAGTTAGTGGTAAAAGAGGAGACCAGCGTTTTCAGAGGAGACAAAAGGCATTAAGGGGTTAGTTAATGGGTTGGACAGAGGACAACGTTAGATATTTCCTATCGCTGGTATCAAGGACTAACGCGATAATTCCTTTGCTACTGGTTGCTCTCTCCTAATTTTCTAATTTCAAAATAAATATAGAACTGATATATGATTTGAAAATAACAGCTGATATGAATCAGCATATCATAGTCTCAACACCAGCTGTACTACGTTTGGCAGTCATCATTGCTTGAAATATTTTAAAACTACATTTGCAGATAATCGCGTCTCTAAAACAAGAAAATATGTTTACAAATTGGCACTCTATTTCAATTTTAGTACAACCTAGCTTAAAGATAAAACCGTGAGTCTTTTGACTAACTCGTTCTTTAATATCTGTCTGAAGGTACTAAAAAGACAGTTTTAATAAAGTAAGTATGAAAATATGTTTAGGACAAAAGTTAAGTCGGCGAAGCAGTAATTTCAGCCGATTCTGTATAGCCAGCGCTGTTGATGGCACACATGGTGATGAGTTTGGCTAATACTTCACTTATTTTAATATAAAATGAGTAAGAGAAGACCCACTTCAGTCGCATTGTAGCCAAGGGGTGAATGGAAAAGGATATACGCTCCATGCAACAAGTACAGACAGAATTTGTTTCGGATATGCATAAGTGTATACGCACACTTTTAATAGAATCTGCTATTACTCTATTCTTTCGTTGGAGACCTCCCTCAAAGTGGCCATATAAAAGCCGAAACATGTAGGAGGCACAAAATAAAACAATAAATGGTTGTTTATCACTGACTGTGCAATTTTCGGATTAAATACAGTATAATCAAGCTACTGAACGGAATATGGAACATATTAACTCATTAAACGACGAGTTAAATCCCATCTGCAATTTGCTGGCATTATTAGGAACTCACCCTATTCTCCACTTTAGCAGGGTAAGGGTCAAGTCTGTCTGCGGAATATTGATATTTTGCTGACTGTGCATCTCAGTATAATCTTACTAATTAACCAACTTAATGCACAAATTCTTGTTTTATAATAAGATTATTATACGTCTCTACATGTTTCGAGCACTATGTGCTCATCATCAGGAGGTCAAAATTTTATTATACAGCATCTGATATCATCACACCTGTAGGTGGCCGTACCGTGCACAGGTCCTCTCTCAACCTGTGCACCGGACGGCCACCTACGGGTGTGAGGATACCACATGCTGTATAATAAAATTTGATCTCCTGATGATGAGCACAACAGTGCTCTAAACATGTAGAGGAATATAATAAACTTATTACGAAACAAGAATTTGTGCATTAAGTTGGTTAATTACTAGGTTTATCAGTCTGTGAAATGTCTTCGACAAGACAAACAGCCTGCGCGCGCATCACGATACTGTTCAGATGAACTAGGCCAACAGCAAACGTCAGAATAAGGCGCATGCGATTTCACAGAAAAATAAATTGTCCGTGCCTGCTCTTGGGCCTGGAGCCTACTCCTCCAGTACCTGTGCAATATAAACAACTATCACAAAATTTCAACTAGGTTCTTCTCAAAGAGAAGACGATTCTGCAAATATTTTCATTTCATTCTCTGTGCTATTCAGGGAAGTAAAGAAGGTGGAACAACCTCCTCCGGGAAACAATTAAGATTGCCTTATGTCATATGGCAATAACCAATCCACATAAATACAAGCGGAGTCTATAAAACAGATTGAAATAAAGTATAATAATTATTATTATTAACTGCAAATGGGTTGTCACGCGGTGGCAGTGGTTATTTTACATGTATACAAAATATGAAATTGGTTACTAATAAATTTAAGTCGGGAAGGCTACATAAGAAGCATGTAGTGGCAACTTGGAATCTTGGGAACCATCTCAGCGTTTGCTTATAGACACAGGGAAACAAAGAAAACCCTGTGTCGAGGTGGCCGGTCGTAGGAACTTCCGAATACTGACTTCTAGCCAGCAGTCCGGTATCTAAAGTAAAAACAGCAATACACACATACATATGAGGGAAATTTCGGCCTTGCAGTGGGATTTACAGTAAAATTAAAGGATATGGACAGAACACATACTGGAAAATGACGTTAGGCCCAACAAAGTTCCAACTTTTACGTAGATTAATCTATTTTACCTACTTGTATAGGCAGGCATAGAAAGCGATTCAATTCATAAATTGACCAAACTTTTGGTAACGAAATTTCCCCACATTTAAACTGAAGGTATTCTCGAATTGGATTGTTTCCATCCCACTGTGTACGTATGACAAATTTTATTGAATTAAACCGTCTTTACACAACACAATTGACAGTTGATATTCTACAACTGGTTACATCAGCAACATGTTTCGGCCTTGTTTTGCCATCATCAGGCTTACAAAGGTTAGTATCAGACAACATTATGTACCTTAATTGACACTAACTTTGTAAGCCTGATGATGGCCAAACAAGGCCGAAACATGTTGCTGATGTAACCAGTTTTAGAATAACAACTGTCATTGTGTTGTGTAAAGACAGTTTAATTCAATAGAAAAAATTGAAATTATTCTTATTAAACCAGTGATTATGAAACTTTACACTGGGGTGCTGGTAAGTCCTTAGCCCGGCCAGGAACGAAAGAAGCTAATGTTTCTGTCAGAATGGCATGAATTTCCTTCGGTGCCTTGCCTTGCAGGAAAAAAAAAAAAAACTAGGTGGCAGCTCGCGGCTCGATGTTGTTGAAAACGCGCACGTCGCTGACATACTTCCGAGCTCGTTTCCGTCCTGGTCGGGCTAAGGACTTATCAGTACCCCGGTAATGTTATGTAATATGGTAACTCACTTGCCGTTTTAATCGGAGGGTGAGAGGTACACCCTTACTGAAGACGATCCGTTCTGCTATCTGAAATCTTTTCGTCGTAATTTCCAACCTCCTCAAGTACATAATTCGAGTCATCTCCACACGGTAGCTCATAGTCTGTTCTTCATTTCTAATGGACATGCTGATATAATGCTAGTAAAATCTTCAATTAAATGTAACTGTAATGGGTCTGAGGCAAGTTTTGTTTGCGTTACGTCAATAAATAGCATTAATTTAGGTGATGATTCGAATCATCTGAAAGCCGAAAGCCTTGAGCCAGAAGTAAAATCGCCAACGAAATTTTCGCAACATCTAAATACAGCTTCAGTAATACAAGATGCAATGTCAGTTTTAGCCGCTTAATTCAAAAGACTTACACAAAATAAAGCGTGTAGCTGAATGAAAATATACGGAATTTCTAGATAAGCCAATTACACCAACATTCATCCAGTAAAACAGCTTTTGTTAACAGTCTAGTTACACCACTTCGTATCGAATACTAATCAGAATTAATTATAGTCTTTTTTACCAACTTGATGGACAAATTCTCTATTTTAATACATTTATTATATTCCTCTACATGTTTCGAGCACTACTGTGTTCATCTTCAGGAGGACAATTGTATTAACACAGCATCTGGTACCATCAATCTCTTTGGGTGACTGTTCAGTACACAGGTTACGAGAGGACTGTAAACTGTGTACTGAACAGTCACCTAAACAGAGTGACGATACCAGATGCTGTACTAATACAATTTGTCCTCTTGAGGATGAGCACAGTAGTGCTCGAAACATGTAGAGGAGTATAAAAAATGTATTGACATAAAGAATTTTTGCATCAAGTTGGTAAAAAAGACTATCATTATATTAGGATGCACGGTCAACAAAATATAAAAATTCGTCAGATTTATTCGGTTTCGGGTTGTGGTTTTGAAGATTCCAGCACAATTTGGTAATCAAAACAAAATTTCGTTGAATTTTATTGGATATTGTGCTGCTGCTTCTTACTGTGAGTTACGTAAAACGAAAGACTAAACTCGTGCCTTCTTGTAATGCCTAACATTAGACTTTATCTAAAAAATCCCTAACATCAGAAAAAGCAGCAACAGCAACAGCTGCAGCAGCAAAACGGGTTATATATTCAAACACACGACAATTTCAGAACTTTGAAATTATAATTTACATAAAAACACATAAGTTTAGCTTTAGACATAATTTCAATTTAACCCAGTAAATAGGAATGTTGAAGTTCAAAGTTACTTATAACGCCCTCTGGATTAGTAGAAATATTTTGGTGCATACTGTAGGCCAGTCAACATTTGCAGCATAGATGTATATCATCAAACTCTGCATCACACCAAACATCGATTTGTTCCTCACACATTTCAATTTTGATATACAAGAAGAACTATAAGTAAATTACCGACTCGTTTGTCCTGATCGATGGTGTAAATAATGAAAAAAAATAAATAAATAAACAAATTGTATTAATTATAAAAATACACGACTATCTTAGCACATGACGTTTAAATTATTTTTGTGTAAAATCCTTGAAAGATAAGTGTTTAATTTTTGGATCCTGTAGTCGCTCAAATGTAATCCATCCTTAAGGAAGCCGCTAATAAATCCGACGCCAGACAGTAGGATGACTGTGCAAAGGATGTTGTCAGCATGGACACAGCTCATTGTTCTGATCCTTACTTGGCAACAGGCACGACAGAGGCACCTTCCCGCCCAGCATCAGTTCATCACCCGGCCAGACTCAATACTTCCCTGCGGAGATGAGGCGGAACGCGTGGCTAGAGATACATCATTAAGTGAACCAACAGCGTGTAATATCATGTAAGGACTTCGACTTTATTTTGCACAACAAGCTTTCGAAAATCCTTCGTACCGTAGCTCAAGCGTTTGGTCTCCTTTTCAACTGAGTTCACTTCTAGAAAGGCAATTGTGGCGTCTGTGGTGGACTAAGTGTATATGCGATATGACTGTCTCTTAGAAATTTGGCTCCCCTTAAACTATCATGCGAGGAATGGATACTCAGTCCACTAGAGGCTACAAATGCAATTAAAAGATGGAAATTTTGAAATGCGGGGACGATATATATGGAGTTCCAACCACATTATTTTCAAACTAAACAAATATTTCCAAGGATCCGACTTAACCTCGAGACGATAAAAAGAAACTGTGCGCCCGAATTTATTATACGGTTTTTTTTTAAATTGCCCAAAAATTAACTACGCCATCAATTAATTAACAGTCTCGTATGCAAAGTTTCAAAATGCATTATGGTATCATTCCATCTACACTTCAGGTACCCAAAAGTTTTATGTCCTTTATCAGTTACTGTTGCCATATTTTATCCGTAACCGTAAATCGGGATAAGCGCACGCTCTGCCGGTCTGATGCTAGTTTATCACATTACAATACTGACGGACTATTTGCGGATATAATCTTCCCCTGGACGGTTCGGGGTCGAATCCCAGTGGGGACGAGATTTTTCGCTCGTCCAGACCGGCCCTGGAGCCCACCCAGCCTCCTGTAAAACGGGTACCGGGTCTTTCCCGGCGGTAAAGAGCGGCCGGGTCGTGGGGCTGACACCTCCCACCCCATCTAGTGCCGAGGTTCTAGAAAGAGTAGAGCTATACCTCTACTCAACCTAAGGGCCTACGTGGCCTATAAAAAGGGTGAAACCTAAGTATCTTCCCCTCCTCTTCTTCACTTCTTGGCCTGGGCATTAATGCCCATTCCGGCTTCGAAGGTTACTCTACTCTTTCCTCTGGTGCCTCAAACTTCTTCAACCCTCGGGTATGTATGTTGCCGTCCTTGCGACCGCGTTCCATTTTAGTACCAGCCGGAACCATTAATGTCTGTAATCATGTCTTCTAGGTTTTAAGGATAATGTTTGTATTCAGATTCCTATATCCTAGTACCTTTATTTAAGCACTTAATTTTTACCTTTATTCTTTCATAAAACTGATTTCTACAGTCTGTATTATCCTTAAATATCATTATTGGTGACCAAGATTTAGCATCCGTGAAGGGGTGCTAGAGTAGCCATTCCTACACGGGCCCAGTATTTCAATTCGTGCCGTTTCTTATTCTGAGTCTAAACGTTTTATGAACTGCTCTACACACTGCCCGACGCCATGTTAGTTTTCATTTCACGTAATCTTGCTTCAGCTTACGTCATAGACCTGCCTAAAAATCTTTAAAAACATACTACATTTTATTTCACTTTATAATTTTAGTGTTTTTCTTTGTTTTCAAGTCTACATGAATTACAACCCATTTACGCTTCTCTTACCCCCTCCTGGCCATTATGCAACAACATGGGACATTAGTTCTATAAGTACCAGTCCTGTAGATATAAAAGGCACGAAATCATCTTTAGTTTGAAGGTATCTAAAATTTCTTCCACGTTTAAGGAAACAGCACGCCTTGGCCTACACTTTGGAGCGAATTATTTGAAATATTGATTAAGTGTCATGAAAATATCACAAGCAGGATGATTTTTACCTCGTGAGAATTGGAATCAGAGAAATGTTCCGTTCGACGTCACTCACTTCTACACGTCATTTGTTGCTACTTCTATCGCTCTTGATGAGTAAATGGAAAGACGCGAAGTGACAGACATTCATACAGCTCGCCACGTGCAACACAAGATACCTGTATTATGTAGGTAAATGACACATACTAGGCTACTGGAGGTACTTAGATCACATACAAAATCGTGTACAGTCATCATACTGCTGCTGTACAGTCCAGGCTGTTTGCACAAGGACACAAAGTTAAACAGAATCGCTGAGGTTTAAAAGTAATGTAACACTTCAATAAGGATGTCAGAACAACCCGACATTTTTAAAATATGGAATTCAATCTAAACAAACTTAGATAATAATGATGATAGCGACAGCAAAACAACTATTAGAGGAAAATCCAATTTTCTAACAAAAAATTAAATAAATTAGAAAAAAAACCTCAATTCATTTCTTATTGGAGCTGTGTCACATTTTGACCGCCAAATGACCGCTGACTGCTCTCAACTTTGATTGATGGACTCATACAACACAACTACAAAGGTCTGAGAATAAAACAAAAAAAGTAACAATACACTCTTTCCGCCAGTTTCCGCAGACGTGTGTAAGTAAACAGAGATGGCGCTCCAAGATAAAATGCGATGACAAATATATAATGCCAGGTTTGCGTAATATGCAAAATTGTTGGCTCAAGACAGAGGTATGGAGACATCGTCTTTGATGCTTATTAACCTTCTGGCGCCGGAATTTTTTTTTTTTTTAATTTTAGCACACTCTGTATATAAAATGTGAATAAAACAGGAACCAAATACGTTAGAATTACGAAACAAGTTTAAAATATTCAGTACCAGTATTTATTGAATACATATATAAAATGCAACGTTTAGAGGTTAGCGGTGCGGTACGACCACTATAGTGGTCGTTAGGCGTCAAATGGTTAAGAAGAGCGCAGCTCGTGCGCACAATCATCCACCGACATACAGGACGCTTACGAACTCTACCCGTATATGTGGCCAGCAGTATATTGTCTCATAATGCAAATTGGTACACGTCGAGGTCTATTACGACTAACATCGAGTGCCAGACGCTAAGTGGCTAGGCTCGGTAACACACACACACACAATCAATCAATCACACCGTTCCCTACTGCGTACATCATGCAAGTACCTTCAGTAATTTCAGACGAAATAGGATATTTGCACATCTGAAACAGCGTATTACATTGACTGAACGAAGGAGAAGTCTGTCAGGAATACAGTAATTTAAAAAGGTTGAACAGACAGCTTAATTCTGAATCATTTTCGTAAAAAACAAGGAATGTGTTCAGGGTATTTACACATCCTGTCAGCCAGAACTTAATAATTTAACACCGAAATAAATTAGAATTGTTTATGAAGTAAAGTTACAAAAAATGATCTTTCTTTATGAGGCTGAATGAGCTAATCTTAGTTAAACAGGGAGCACCATTTGTAGAAGACACATGACTAACATGCAACACGTCTGAAGATTGGTAAATTACGAATACAGCAGTAAGCGATTCAGAATTAATTAAAAAAAAAAAAACTTCTCTGCTGTTATTCTGGAGCGACGGAAGATAATTAAATATCTATTAGGGCAGACTGTTGTATGCAGAGTTTCAAATCCGGTACCTAAAGCACACGTCTTATCATAGAGATTAAGCATGGTTCAATTTATCAACCAACGAATGCGCATATATTTTCAAATAAAACACTTTTAGAACACTTTAAAACACTTTAAAACACTCCGACATGTTTCGATCTTGCCAGATCATCATCAAGGAGCTTTGTTCCTTGCTAAAGTTATATTACAGTATTCACAATTCAATTCGTATTTGCAAACGAGGTGTTGTGGCAGCATATCATGTTGTGTGGGAAT
>Ga0123355_10006042_pt1 | contig 17846 bp, 10 predicted proteins | sample TergutEmb28metaG_3_FD_89872 | JGI IMG/M metagenome (GOLD analysis project Ga0123355, IMG submission 89872) | Embiratermes neotenicus P1 segment gut microbial communities from Petit-Saut dam, French Guiana - Emb289 P1 | ecosystem: Host-associated > Arthropoda: Insects > Digestive system > Gut ... | reverse complement strand
GGGATTGTGAGGTTTAGGTTTTTTTTTTTTCCCTCACCGTCGGAGTGTTTTAGAGGTGTTTATTTGGTTGGTGAGGGGGGGGGGGGGGGGGGGGGGGGGGGGGGGGGGGGGGGGGGGGTGTGGGGGGAGGGGTGGACAGTGGGTTCACTGAAGGCCTCTGTTCCACAGATAATTAGTCCGCGGAGGGTAACACTACGGGTACGATCGTTTTGTTATTGTCCCTAGATTTTAATTCGCGAAAATTGTGCATAAAACACTGAAAATGCGAGTCTTTTAAACGTGCCAATCCACATTTTACACAACACACCTGGTAAGGTTTCTCCTCATCTAAGCAAAGATTGTGCTCTTGTTTTCGTGTGGGAAATTTTCTCGTCATTCTAACAACAGAACTGAAATCGAATACAGTCGATTATTTGATTGTGAGTCTGTTAAAAAGATGGTGAGAAAGAAGACGTACCTTTGCAAAGGATTTCTTGTATTCATGCCGTAAACGGCATAGGCCTCTTATTCTTTGTCCGATTGTAAACAAAATTGGAAAGTGCTGACAAATTTCAGTAAAAATCCCCAGTATAAAACTTTACGTAAGTTCGTCCAGTTCAAGGCGAGTTATTCTATGTGATGGGCAGACAGGAAGATACTAGTAGTTTTTTTTTCGCAGTTGCGAATGTGTTTCAGAACTGTTTAACCCATCAGCACAGAAATGAAGTACAGAGGGAAGGTACGCCAAGAAATTCCGACTTGTTGTTACATACAAAATTCAAGATTCTTAATTGCTGACTGCGTGTAAAAGAGACCAAGGCGGGCGCAAGTTATTCGACCTACTGTCGTGCTTTTTTTAGCTGTCTTCGTTTCTTTCTAGAGGTCAAACGAAGTAGGACTGGTTTCTGACTCGTCTTGCTAAAGGCGGTTGTTTAACGACGTCGCCGAATAGCGAAATGCTTCCGGATAAGAGAACCAGTGTTTACTCGCTGACCTTGCCGATGTGTCTGTTTGTCCAAGTCTGTAAGATCACGGACACACGGAGGCGGATTTCAGCTGGTGTTTCGAGTATGGAAATTCAAGTCTTTCGCGCAATCTCTCGTGGCCTTTGCATAATTCGATTGTGTCTGTTAATAATACAGAAAGTTCAAACCCAGTCACCATATCGCTCACCCTAGACAGCAGGGAAAAAAGAAGAACATTAAACGCTGCAGAGGGGCAGCTTGAAACTTCGTACGTGTTTTAGTCCTATGTACGAGATTCCAGTTTTCCAGCTAAGGACTTAACTCTGTTCAGCGGAAAGGGAAGAAACTATAGATGTGGCCTTGTTACGCGACGTTACGAACAGTTATAGACGAGGTACTGTTAAACTATGCTAAGGCCGAACAAAGACATTCCATTGTTACGTTATGGTAAAAACAACTATGGATTTTACGTTTTTATACTGTGTTAAGATCAACTAGATGTGGCGATGTTCCGCTGAGAGCAACTACACGCATGTCCTTCTTGCACTGCGTTAAATTCAGCTACAGATCTAGCCTAGCTACACAGTGTTAACAACAACAACAACAACGATTCACTCCCCACTCGCTCCATAGCCGGGAGATTGCCTCAGTCCACGACCGTATTTTTTCAATATTTCCAGTTCATTGTTAATCATTCGACGATACTCTGGACTATTGGTAACATCGTCACGTAGATCATAAATAAATAAATACGAAGAAGGTTCAAAAACTAAGGCTCCCTAGGCCTTAAAAATTAAATGGGAAGTCGTTACAACGTGAAATGTAGTCATTTCCCCCCCCCCACGGAGGTATAATTATTTTTCACCTTAAACCCCAGGTACATAGACGCATATTTCCTATCTTGCAACGAGTATAAAAATCATTTGCAGTAGAAATTGGGGTCTTTTATTCGCAACCATTCACGAATAACCACTTCCACTTCCTCACTATCGTGGAATCGACGACCTCTAAAGAATTGCTTCAGCGACCAACAGTAAGTTTTCCAGGATCATTCTCTCTCCACTCGCGTTGCTTTCACATCTGTCGTTGATGTGTTAGGTCGACAGGAACGGTGAAACGAATCGATGTCAATTTGAAACATTTTCTAACTCTGCACAATTTTCGGAAATGCTGCCGTCTCATAATGCCATCGCTACGAAGTTCCATCAACTGGCTGCAAATTTCGGCGCGGAAAATATGTTTCGCTTATAAGAACAGGAACACTCTAAGAACTTCTTCGCGTCAGGCAGTGTCCAACGTCGTTGACACTTTACGTCTGCTCTTCCCCTAAACAGCACTTGACTGACGTGCGCTACCTGGTGCATGTTGCATCTCCTACAAGCGGTATCTCCAAAGGAAAAATAAAATGTTTGACTATCACAGCACTTACAGGATATTAACCTTACTATTGAACGTCTGCACCTGTACATTCCAAACAATGTCGTCTCAAGAGACTTCCCCATCAGCCGTCGTTATGTGGGCCGATGAACTAGCATTGCGACGCTGGGTGACGCAAACAAAGTACAAGGAAATTTCATCTTTCGTAAATTCTCCATATTCCCCAATCATTTTTTTCTCTGGTGTTAATATTTTCCCCATGCTAAATGCATAAAATGAAACTTCTTCTTCGAACAATTAGTATTACTGATATGTTGAAAATTTTCGCTTTTATGGAACCCGAATATTCAACAGCGTCCTCAGTGGAACCCAACATTACAAACACTCTTGAATAAGGTTCATCTAATCGGCATATTCATTACATACCTCTCGTAAGATCCATTTTAATACTGTCCTAATATCTACGTCTAGATCCTCAAAGTGATAATTTAAATTCGATCATTCTGTAATTTGACAGACAGTGTGAGACCTCCACAGATCAGAAAATGTAAGCGTTCATTTATCCACATTTCGTGGTTCGTAAAATACGTTGATATGCTGAACTGTGCTGTTAATAGGAATGAATGAACCCCCTGCTCTGTTCCAAGAAGACGTAGTTATGTGGTAGGCTGGTCAGATACAAGATTCTTGCATTCCCACGTCCCACGTCTGTCGGCTCTCAGGTCAGACAGTATGCGAACAAAATATGATAAATTAGATTCAATCTACGGACCCCCAAATTTAAGAACAAAATGCTATATTCCGTTGACGATGAAGGTAGGGTGGTTCGTAAATAACAAATTCAGGACTGAAGAGAACAAATTTATTTATTCCCGATCTCGGTGGCCGCGCGTTCTAAGGTGTGAGTCTGCAGCCGCTCGCTGGCTGGGATTGCGGGTTCGAATTCTGCTGGGAGCACTGCGATTGTTATGTGTTATGAAGGTAGAGGTGTCTGCGGTTGGCTGATCCCCTGGCCAGAGGAGTCCTACTGAGTGTGAGTTTATCACTGAGCGCGATCAGGTGCAACATTAACCCTCTACACCTACAATGAGAAGTAGAAAGAGTTCAGAATAAGAAATAAGAAAGAAAAACAGACAGAAAGGAATTATTTCTTCAGGTGAGGACCAGGCGTAGTCTAAATTGAAGACCGAGATGCGACCTTCAGTCTGACGGTTTATGTGACCATAATTAACTCCCTTATGTACTTATCTACTTACGATCTTTTAACGATGCTGAATTGGGTTAAGACAAGACGTTGTACCAGTCGAACACACTTGGGTGGCGTGGAGGTTGCTTTGGCGTCAATAATCCTTCTGTTTCTTTGTTGAAGGGTGAGTTATAAGATCAGAGACGACGAAAATGGCAATAACAATCGTAATAATAACAACAATAATAATAATAATAATAATAATTTCTGATGGCGCAACAGCTTGTAGTGGGCCAGGGCCTCCTCATTTTCGAGGCTTCACGATCACATTCAGACACACCACACTCAGTAGGATTCCTCTGGACGAGTGATCAGTCCGATGCAGAGAACTCTACTAGACAAAACACAGCACTCACAAGAGACAGACTTCCATGCCTGCAGGGGGATTCGAACCCACAATACCAGCAAGCAAGCGGCCGCAGACCCACACCTTAGACCGCGCGTCCGCTGGGATAGAACAGTAATAATAATAATAATAATAATAATAACTGGTAAACCAATATTAGTCAACCGCAAGTTGTTGCTCTTGTGCTTAATTAACAAGCAGTAGCGACGTGTGGGCAGTGGACATACAGCGCAAAGCATTCTTAATCTCGGCTCCAAATGGAACGTAGCCACTAGAAAGGAAGTTTTGTGAGTCTAGTGGGGGATATTTTAATCACCGGTAATTAGTCTTAGGGTTCCATGTAAGATGAGGAACTTGTTGACAAATTCAGCGACAATTATCTTTCCAACGACTCTGTTCCATGGAGGTCGTGGTTAGTCTGAACCCTAGCTGACCCCCTTTAATGATTAACATTCTGCCCACCTAAGAAACCTGTTCCGTGCCAGAAGGTGGAGAGCGGCGATTAACGCTGTACTGATAATTACGGTACACATCATTCTTTAGCAAAGACGGGCTAATTTGTTTGTGGTGACGACCATCATTTTTACATGCTGTACTGGTCGGAAAGTGGTCAAGCATGCATGCATGTAAATACAGTATAATTACGTACGTATGTAGATACATATATGAGTGTATGCATTGCTGCGTGTTAACAGCATGTGTATCTGTATGTACGTAGACCTAAAGTTCACCCTAGAGCAGGCCATGAAGGCCCAGGCGGGGAGTAGAGATATAGAGATCTACCCTTTCTTTCACCTCGGCGCTAGATGGATTAGGTGGTCAACGCCACACCCCGACCACTTTACCCCGGGTAAGAGACACGGTACCGGTTGTACAGCACGCTGGGTGGGCCCCAGGGCTGGTCTGGACGGATGCGGCAATCTCGCCCCACCGGGATTCGACCCCGAGCCGTCCAGTCCGTAGCGAGTCGATATATCGACTACGCTATCCCAGCCCACATCTGTATGTAGGCCTTTGAACTTTATGTACGTACATGTGTGTGCATACTCGTATGTGTATATACGTACATGTATTTATGTAATAACAAATGGTAGGATTAAAAATTACTTATGAAGAGATTTTTATACGAATCTGCAGGTTCTGAATAAATGCAAGTAATGAATATGTATTTTATGTTAACGCCTGGCCTTACATAACCCCACGCTGCGGTTAAACATAAAACGGCGGTTTTATAAACACTCGTATCTTGTTGGTTTTGTTTTTCTTGGTTGACCCGAATCCAGAATTAACTAGGAATGTGCGGCGTGACCCATTTAACAGATGTGATCTGCTCGAAGTTTCTGACACGAGTCAGAAAAAGTCTGGTAAAGCGTAAGTCCACGTGTTTGCTAACGCTAAAACAATTTGTGGAGCCATACATGGTGTGACAAGAACGCTATTGTAAATAGTCTAACAACATTAAATCTTCTAGCATGTCTTACAGAAGTTAAAAGTTTTCGTTCAGAGTTGCAGTAAGTAATTTGTAATATTGTGTAAGCTATGCTAAAATTAAGAAGGATGACATACGAACGGACATGTGGCAATGTGGTACGTGTGGCGAAAGAGAAAAGCATTCAGAGTCTTGGTATGGAAACCTAAAGGAAAGATGCAACTTGCAAGGTCGAGGAGTTAGATGTGAATATAATATTAAAATTGAATTAGGTTGTGATGACGTGGAATGGGTTCATTTGGCTCGGGATAGTGACAAGTGGCGGGCTCTTATGAAGAAAGAGTTCGATACAATGAGAAGAATTTGTTGAGTAGCTGAGGAACTTTTCACTTCTCAAGACATGTCTTTGTGTTGCATAAATTACGAACAGCTATTATTTACCATCAACATAACTAATTATATTACATCATATTATGTGAACGTGAGGCTACACGTTTCAACCATTACATGGTCATCTTCAGGCTGTCCAGTCACGTAACATACAAACAACTACAAACATTTTAGGAGTCAAAATCTCTCAAGATTCTCAGGAAGAACTCTATGGAGTCGAAATACTGTATAAATCTGAAATTCTTCTGAAAAAATGGCAACACAACTATTAGATTACAATGTCGGTTGCAGTTTCAGCGTTAAGTATAATCTGTGTACACATTTTAATAGCACAGAATTTATAAATTAGTAGTTCAGTGTTCCATAATAAGTAGTAACTACAAAACATTTGACGTATTTAATATTGGTTTGACATAAAATGGCGGACGGAAATGGTTAAATAGCCTTGTAATTAGTGACATCTACACACGATGTAGAGAACCAAACTAGACAGCTGTGCTGGGTAAATATAAACAACGTCTGCAGCTGGAAGAAAGACGACGACGGTCTGCTACCGTCGAAACGCTGCAAAACTGTAAGTTAATGTACATAAATTTGACAGAAAATAATAGAATTTTTACGTATCAGTAGTATGATGTTATACTGCTATAAATTTGAGTAGAAAGTGACATTTTTCTGCGTGTTTTTGAGTGTAAACGATGTGCTGTATCCTCCTGCTTTGTTTTATGTCCGTGTCGAGACTTGTAAGTGAAAGTTTTACGTAATACGTAATTGCTCACATAATTCCAAGTGAACAGCAGTGTTTCTGAAAACAGAATCATAATCCAAATGTACGTGGTGCTGGCGTTATATACGTATATTTAAGTTTATCACCTCTTTTTGTTAATCTTTTTGCGTCGAAGTGAAGATTGGAAACTTGCCAGAGCGATATCAGCCAAAATCAGCTGTTGGTGAAAGTGCATCAAACAAAGAAATACGTAACAGGGTGTACGGTGTTGACGAAACAGCATGGTTTGCACTGGTGGAATGTGATTGTATTCATATTGTTTCAGGTTTTATGAAATGCCATCGATTTTAGAAGCAATAGATAAAAAATACGGCAAAGAAGAGGGCGATAGTTTTGACCTTGACTTGCCAATTGCAATTTACGTGCCGAAGAAAAGCCCCAGGAACTCAATCCCTTCACTGTTGGTGCTAAACGACTGTGATATTGAAACTGCAGGGGATGAACAGGAATTGGAAAAGAAATGTCAGGGGGTTGAGGAGTTGGATCTAGCTCAGAACAAGCTGTCAAGGTGGACGGAGGTATGTGACAAGTGCAAGGAAATTGTGGGAATTGGTAGCTTCTGCAGGCCTATAACAAAGAGAAAGACTTTAATGTTTTGGATTACTTAAACTGTATCCAGACCTGCTTTTTTTCATTCCAAATGCATCTGTTAAATCAAGTATGCTGTGTGGAACTTCAGATAGAGGTAGGGGGATAACATGAACATGGTTCTTTGGGAGCTGGGATGTGAGGAAGAGAAGCAGAAGGAACTGGGTGAGGTTGATGTTGAATGACAGGCTTTATTATCAGTGCACATATGCATGCACAAGGTATTGTTGAACCTTCAGGTTCTGGTGTAAGAGAATTACAGTTAATACTGAACTGGATGCAAGTTTGTTTCCTTGAAAATGTTGAAAATATACCCCAGAAATATATGTATATGATACTGTAATGACAACATTTGTAAATGTCATAGTCCTGAACATGGTCCTGGTGCTGTGCTGTGTATAGACAGGGTTCAATATTGGACTCGTGCACTGAACCATCATGTTTCCTAATTGTGACCACAGGACCTGATCAGTCAGTTTCTGATTTGTACTGGGTAGTGAGTTATAGGTTTAATTTGAGCCCTTCTATTTTGTTAGCCCATCATATAAGCCATTTTTCTACTTTCTACCATGCCTATCATCAAACTACATACTTAATTCCAAATTATATATATAGTTGATAAAGTGTCATGCAGTCATTAAACTTTGGAGGGTGTGGGAACTTGAGCCACATTTTCTTGGTGCCACAGAAGAAGAGTCAGTTGTTTGGAGAGGCAGGAGCAGAGTGTTTGAGCCTAAAATGTACTTCAGTATTGAATTTGGCCATGTTGATTCTGTCCTAGGTGTTTGACATACTGAAGCACATGCCAAGGGTGAAGTTCGTCAATTTAAGTTTTAACAACCTAACGGAACAACTTGTTAATATAGACAACAGGAATCCTTTTCCATATTTGAAGAACCTTGTTTTGAATGCAACAAACATCAACTGGAACAGTGTTCAGGAACTTCTACAACTACTACCCAGGTTTGTTTCTTTTTACACTTAGAACTGGAGGATTAAAATACGTAAATTCAATATTTAGTGTGTCTGTTTCTTTATGTACAGTACCTTTTATGTGTCAAATATGCCTAAATTAGACATTTTGTTTAGTATAAAATAAAAGACAGCATGCATCTTATTGTTTTCATTGGCCAATCCAAACAATTCAAACCATATTTCAGTGATACAGAAACTTCAGCCTTCCAGACTTATAAGCATGGCCTACAAGTTAGTGTGCACTAGACACTAAAAAATACCAAGTTTAAAATAACGTTTCCAAAATATTTTTAAAGCGGTATATGCGTGCTCTTCTGATTAAGAGCATTTATGTTTAAAACCCATATTTACTGTCCTGTACAGTAAATGGTGGAGTAGATATTTTGTAGGCAGATGTTTATGGTATTTAATAATAAAATGAGGTTAGCTGATAGGGCTGATTTTAACACCTGTGTCAGCAGTTCTTTGTGACATGCTGTATGTGTGAACTTGATTTCTTCAGGTTGCTAGAACTGTTGTCTTTTGCCAGTGTGAAGTGAGATAGTATTATTCTGATTGTCAGAATATTGGCTTTGAGAGACAGAGTTCCCATGGTATTGGTTTCAAAGGACATTTTTTATTTATGATTAGTGTTTGGGAGGAAATCAATTTTAGCAAACAAAAGAGATTTAACTTCATACATGGAAATATATGAAGAAAAGTTGAGACAGGTGTTAATGTAGGTGCTTCTGGCTGTGATAATGGAATAATAAATATCTTGAATACTGCCAGCACAGTGTATGCTCTACTGGATTTTAAATGCATGTATTTGAGGTTTTTATAGTGTGTTCATACTGTTTTAAAAATACTAGGGGAATATTATTTTACATTCAGCACTTCTTGTTTTTTTGTCAGTGAAATTCATTCAAGGATCACAACAGAAAGTTTGGTGGGCCACGTATTGCTTATTACTATGGGCAATTGAGGTGTATTCTGACCTCACATACTTATTCCATCTTGTTCAGGATCTTCATTCATTGTTCTCAGAATCCTTGTGATTGAAGCTGTGTAATGTGTTTTGGTATTCTTTCATCCATCATTCTGTCAAGATGACATTTAATTCACTGGCATAATATTTTTCAAGTCCAGATTATCTCTAGAATTGTTATAATTTTGTGGAAATAACATTTTTAACATGCTGTGCAAATTATATATATTGTTGAAATTCCACCCATTGACTAAAACTGACTAACTCGTATGATGTGACATGTTGCAGTTTGGAGGAGCTGCATCTCAGCCTCAACAACTACAGTAGTGTTGAGCTAGGTGATGAGGCTGATATGCAGACAAAACTTCACAACTACTGCAATGTGAAGAAGCTGCACTTCACGGGGAACCCTGTGGCCACATGGCGTGAGATATGCAAGCTTGGGCTGGCATTCCCTATGCTGGAGGACCTTGTACTGGCTGAGTGTCCATTACAGACATTGGACCCAACTGTTGATACAGGGAGTAGGTATGTTGTGAATTTACATCCAATCTTCACATAGCACAGAATAAATACAGTCAGTCTTTATTGACTTAAAATATGAAACCTTAAAGTGACTATCCTGCAGGCTGGGGTCCTAGAGACCTGGGGTTTGATTCTTGGTAATGGCAGAGATTTATTTCTTGTCCACTGTGTCCAGTCTACCTGTGGGGGTGACTGAACCTCTTATCCAATGCATAGTGGGGGCTATTTATCCGGGGATAAAGCATCTGGGGCATGAATTTGGCCACATACCTCTGTCTGGAGCCATGGATGAGAATGCACAGAGGTATACTTCCTCAACCCTAATGTATTAATGATGTGGTGCCTAATTAACTACAGGGATAACTTTACCTGTGCTCTTGAAAAATCTCTGTATCAGTTAAAATGCAAAAGAGAAGCCTACTCCATAAAGCCACCTGCATGAAACTAATCTTCATCAAATCTCACAAGACAATCTTTATCACTAGTAATCATAATCAGTAGATTAGTGTTATCTAATAGGAAGTATAAAGATGACTTCTTTTTATGTGCCTTGACTGAGGATGGAGACAGCCAGATTCTGAAACACAGTCATCTTCATTATCAGGACACATTACTTATTCCACTGTTCATGGATACAATAAATCTCTGAAAAGATTAAATTCTTTCCTGAATTGATAGGGCTGGTTGCCAGAGAAGCTGTTATTGCTTGTAGTCACCTTGACATCTTCAAGTATTTTGTGATGTGGCATATTTTGTGGGAAGTGGGAACTGCCCCTTTTAAATATTTGGATGAATTTTGTCTTTATATGACTGAAGCAGGTTTGTCCATTTCCTTCCCAAGTCATTTTGACAATCTTGCACATGTTGTTTTAGGCAGGTAGAATGGTAGAATTTTGTTAAATAAATTTTTAATCAACTTAAACTAACAAGATCAGCAATCAATGAAGTACAGCATGAACATAAATGGTTGTATTATTATTTTGGTCAATCAAGTCAGCTCCTTGCCTTGTAAGCCTATATACATTTTTAGCTGGACTTGCACGTCATGTAAAGCACCTGTTAGCTTCATTGTGTTTGTCTGACTGTGTGTATCAACTTGGCTACCACTGGATGGATTTGTGTGAAATTTGAGATGGAGACTTTCATTAAATCTGTTGGGAAAACCCATATTTCATTAATGTCAGACAAAAATATCAGGCATCTTACATGAAGAGCCAAGTAGGTTTATATTGTTGACAGTGACATGTAGCATGATATTGCATTATTGTTTCCATTGTAACACTTTAGATATTTATATTGTGGACGTACATAATCCAACATTTCAAAAAGAGTACACTGTTGTGTTTCTGTGGCCTTTTCTTGTATTTATGTTGACAGTGACATGCAGCTCAACAGTGCAAAGAAACCACATTTTTCATTTCCATGGAAACATGTTTAATAATATTCATGCCTTGTTCTGGAGAAAAAGTATGGCCAGTTCTATGAACATGCCACAATGTTATGTGACATGTATACTGAGTATCTTGTTAAGTATGACATCATTCAATACTTACCAATTGGCAGCAGTCCATCAGCAGTGGATACATCTCCAGAGGGACGTACAGAGAGTGAGTGTGAGTGTAACAGTTCCCCAAGCATTGACTCACCCCACAGCTGCTTTAGGAGGCTGAGATTTCTGAACTTGAACAGCACACTGCTGGCAACATGGGATGATGTGGAGAGGCTAAGCAGGTTCCCAGCACTGCAGTGTCTGCGACTGCAGGGTTGTCCTCTCTTTGAGGTGAGTGACTTGATTAAGATATCTTCTGAAATCCAGAAAATGATAATATCATATTAGTAATACAAAACATTAAGTGATTTAAAATGTATACAAGTTGTGACCATTTGTTTTGTCACCACCAACCAGCCATGCAGTTAGGTCAGTTGGTTAATGCATTTTGGTCGCAGCATTCACATACTCAAGGAGTTTTCTAAGAGGATATCTAAGCCATCGTCTTCCTGCTGGGAGATATTTTAAAATTTTTTTGGCCCGTGTGTGGCTTTCCATTTTGGAGACATGTTGAAACCACCTACTTGTATATGGAAAGGTAAGGTTGTCCCTGTGGTTTTTTAAGCATCATGCCATGAAGATGTGTGGTGGAATGCAGATATAGTGGGACAAATTTTTATCTCAGAACTAGGTGGATATGAATGCTTAGCTTTATGTCCCAGTGATTGTGTCCTTAATACTCACTGTGTATTCAGTGTGAATGCTGTGTAGACGAGAAAAACTCTTGCCCCTGCCAGGAACTATCTTTATTCCTTGGTTATCTGGCCCACAGCCTAGTCACTATGTGAAATTTTTATCCAAGCAACATATTTAAGTTCTTATAAAATTCCTTCATTTATTTTCTGCTAAAAGAGAATGTTTCCTTCTGTTTGCCATTAAATGTCATCTTCAAGATGTGTAGTTTTTTTTGTTTCTTTTAATGTCCAGATTTCACTGCCATAAAGAAGGTTTTGAAGAGCATATGGCTTATATTGTTTTAATCTTGATGTGTTTTGTAGAAAATTTGGTTTGAAAGCACAGTGTATTTGCAAAAGTTTTACGATTTGGAATCTGTTATTCTGTGCTTGATAATAAATGTCACAACTCAGGTATGGTATACAAAAGTGTTCACTTGTTCTAATATATATTATTTATTTCAAGTTTGCTTCTTTCTGATTCTTTTCCCACAAAAACCATGATTTCAGTTTTCTGGATTAGAATTTTCATGCCACATCTCTATGCTTATATTCCTCTTTATAAACTATCCTTGTGAGTAAGAGATGATAACTTGCTTCTTTGCAAACAGTAGTGTATTTAGTTTTGTGTGTCTGAATTCCTTCACTATATTTTTAGGTCACATTGCCTATTTCACATTGCATATTGATCTTTTTTTATTTTTTACATTCTGGTAGCTGATGAGACTGCTTTCAAAACAAAAAAATTCATTCCATTAAGCCATTGAAAGGTTACATAAGACAGGACGTGGTACTTCAGCAGTACAATCAATCTGAGCTGTAAAATTTGTGTGAACAAGAAGAGAGTACATGCTGTGCACCAGTGCTTCCATTGAACAGAGCAGTATTGGTGGCACTCAGTTATAAGTATAATACTGTTTTATTTGAAATAACAGTGCAATTTTTTCTTCTTTCATGAATGCAGAATTATAGTTTTATAGTTTGAAGTAAAAAACACTACCATTTGTTTGAAAAAAGTGCTTTGTTCTAGTACCCACAGGAATACACAGAACATGAGCGCCGTCAGCTACTCATTGCAAGGCTTCCAAATGTTCAGACACTGAATGGAGGTGGTGCTATAGGTGAGGAAGAACGGGAGGATGCAGAACGAGCCTTCATCCGATATTACATGGACAAACCAGAGTCTGATCGACCAGACAGGTGAGGTGGCACTGTGATGTAGGTTCCGTTGGTTGTGTAACTGGACTCAAAGGTTATCAAGATATTGTGGTTACTTGAGAATTAAACAAAACTACAATTTGCACAACAAGAACTTGAAAGCATTAAATCATTGACAATAGGTTTGTTTTTAATACTGTGAACAGTTAATGTTGCATTTATTCTATTAATTTTTTGTTACAGTTTTTCATCAATTAATAGTATTTCATGTTGGTAATTACATCACTGCATTGTCAGTTGACATATATTTCTTTAACTGTAATAATACAATTAAAAAATTAAGAATTTTTATATTTTAACTAAGTGCATCATGTTCTCAATCATGAGGTGCATATCCAGGTTTTGTGTCTATATCATACATAAGCTTTTACAGTTTACACATCGCTGCAGATAGTTTGAAAATGTATCATTGTCTGTGTGCATCAATGAATAACACATTTAACATTTTTCATGTACATGCTCAAAAGTGCCATGATGTCAGTGCTGCAGGTAGTGTGTGTGTATGTCAAAGGATTAATTAAGATGGGGAATATTTTAACACTTAGTTTGACCCCATCTCAAAAGTAATTTTTTGAATACAATTTTTAAAAAATAGTCCAAACACTGCAACTTCCCTGTTTCACTGTGTTGTTACGTGGTGGTGTTGCAGGTATGCTGATCTAGTGGCAGTGCATGGGAAGCTGGATCCTCTCGTAAATGTAGACTTGAGTCCTGAGAAGCGTGTTAAAGTTCAATTCACATGTGGGGAGGCAAGTGAGGTTCGCAGCGTGGTTGTGTACCAGACAGTTCAGGAGCTCAAACAAAAGCTTGAGTCATTTGCAGGAATCCCCTCATCACGCATGAAGCTGTTCTATGTGGACCAGGAAATGAAAGACATCACTGGGCCTGAGGAAATGCGTTTCCCTAACAAACGGCTGTACAGTTACAACATCTGTAGTGGTGATGAAATCATAGTGGACTCCAAACAGTAGACATGACCCTGTCCTGTGCAGCTATACACATGTTAATATATGGAACACACGGTCAAGTTTTCTGTTCCATTTTCTTCCTGAATCTGTGTTGTCTGATCATCAGATTGGTGTATCTTCCATACAAATCTTTCAAGGATCAAGATATGGAAACCTCTGTTATAACAAAACAGAGCTGAAGACAGTGTGTTTTGGTTTCTGTCTGGATCACTGGAGACATGTCTCCAATGTCTTCTGATATTATATTTGTTATGTGTATAACATGACAGAGGCCCATTAAGTATGATCTACCTAGTTTCCCTACTAACAGCTAATTGAAACAGGTCGTTCTGATTATAGTGAGTTGCATATCAGATATTAGCATGACAGGCCACTGATTGTATATAGCACACAGTAAGTCAGTAGACCAACTAGGTTCTTGAGATATTCATTCTTGTGGGATGCTCGCTGTGTAAAATCCCAGAAGAGCAAGGATCTTATTAATACTGCAGTGGAATCCTGAAATCATGCATCTAAGTTCTTGTTGGAGACTTGGACACCACTGTGCCATTTCTTGTTGACTGCTTCTGAGGAACATGGATGACACACAAGTGGCTGTGCAAGCATTCCTTGCCAACACTGCCTGCTCTATTTCAAGTGATGTAGAGATGGGAGTATGACAAATGAACGAATATTCTGCATTCAGAAGTATTTTTGAAATGCACATTTTCTTTAAGGAATGACAGATTTGAAACATATGCAGGTTTCAATTTGTGATGTTGTGGTTTTTGCTTATGTTTCATTGGTGACACAACTTTCAAACATCCGAAAACTGAGACTTGTACTTTTTCTTTTTAATTTAATTACAATTTTAATGAAATATTTTCAGGTCTTCAAAAGGACATATTACTGCATTTTGGCAGATGAAGCTACAGTGGTTACTGTCCTTACATTTTGTTTACAAGTAGCAATAAACACAAAACGTACCCCAAAACATTTGGGTTGAACTTTATATGTCCATCTGTACTAAACATGTTCAGTAACTAACCAGCCTTTTAGTGGAGGTGGTGGTCCATTGACTGATTTTTAAAGCTGCTATACTTTCACTGCAACTCATTTTGAGTATAAAGACTTGTGGAGAAACTAACATATTTTCTAGTCTGTGTTAGTGAAATTTATCATTGTTAGCTCTTATTTTAATTTTAATGTTATTTTTTTGTTTTAGATATTTTTCTATATAAGCAATTGTTTTTTAAAGAAATTATTTTAATAATTCTGCTCTTTACAATGTATTTCAGCATCACAGACACATCCATATTTGGCTGTTTGTTGTAGATTCCTTAAAAGGAATGAAATGAGGCTTTCATTGTAAAAATGTTAGCAGACTAAGAGATAATATATTATACCTGCCACGTTGTAGTTGGCCTCTTTTATCTTGTATCTAAAATGATGATCATGTTTTGTGATGAACTAATGGAATGGCAAGAGTTTCATGTGCATGAAGTGTCTGGAATGATGTCTTCAGGTTACAGCATGGTTTGTTTCAACACCTAGCAGCTATACGTGAGTGACTGCAGTAGAGCTTTCTCAGTAAGGTGTCCAGAAGAATGTGCTCAAGAAAAATATTAGTTATGTGTTTAAAGAAGGAAGGGGTACTTTACAACAAAGCAAGGGCTGATTTACATCAAATATTTCATACAAACAACAAAGTTTCTCAGGCAGTAGGCTATATATGAACTAAGAGAAGACTAGATGTAACAAACTACGAGTTCAGAGTGGCTGATTATTGCGAACTGGAAATGAGGCAGATGGTTTCACTTGATCTCATAGGTTGTTAGCAGATACTCCAAATAGGAGACAAAAAAGTGCAGACTATGGTAGGAAATGGGCTTGGGGTTGACATATGCGGTTTTCATAGCAGCAAGAAATTGAATTTTGGTCTTGTGGGTTACAATTCAATATAGTTTTGTCTTATGTACCATATCTTATCATACGAGGTAAAAATGTAGAAATTATGCACAAAATTTAATTTGTATCCTTAAATAAAGTAGGCCTTTCACTGCACTGATTTTCACAAGACAGACAAGTTTAAATGGCTTTGCATGGGGATATTTTGTTTGCTTACTTTATCCAAATCAGATGAAAAATTCAGAAAATACGTGTTTCATTTCATTGATACCCCTAAGAAAGCATGGCTGTCACTGTACAGGTTTTTTCACAAAACTCATGATTTCCGAACAGCATCACATGCTGATCTTCTGTACTGAATCACCCAGATCAGACAAGGAATAAGGAAAGTATGGGTATAAATTAATTTAATTTATGTAGAGGACATCCCATTGTGTTTGAATGAGATACAAGATAAATAAATTGTTTGTAGCTGCTGTTGAACACAAAAATATATTTAGTTTTTAGTTTTCCGTATTTTAGTGGCGAAATGTGTTGGTCTCCTTAACCATCTTCTGGCCATCACACAGAAACGTAAGGTACATGCAGTGTATTTTATGTAGTATGGGATTCCATAATACTTACAATTATATTAAAATATATGTAAAATATTAAAAACTACATAACATGTAGTAGTTTGTGGCTGTGTAGGATTTTATATTGGTAATTAATTGTTGGTCTTAAATGGAAATTAAAATATATTGCATTTTACATTTAAAAGCTATTGAGTTTTTTCTTGTCACAAGTTTAGCACTTCTAGTTCTTTTGTTGTTGCTTTTCTTACATGTAATTTAGATTCCAGGTATCTTGAACTTTCCTTTTTCTGTACGTTGATATACCAGATGGTGACTGTGGATGTGCTTTAGTTGCTGATCCGAGTTTTTGTTATTGTCGATGGGTATTTTGTTATCATTAATGATGTACACTGTAGTTTTTTGTATCACAATGATGACTTGATTTGTTTATGATGCTGAGATACTAGGTGTATATGTGTGTGCTTGCTGTGCTATTGCTTGTTACTGCACAAGCAATAACACAGCAAGTACACTGTATGTACCTTAAGTTAATTTCTGTGTGATGGCCAGATGATGGTCAAAAAGATCGAAACATGTTGCCACTACAGTAAGGAAAACTAAAAACTAAATATATTATTGTGTTTGACGGCAGCTGTACACAAATTATTTAAGGTAATTTAAGCCTTTAAGTGTGACTTTTATTGGGCTGATTTTCATGAAACTCAGTGCTTTATTGGCAACTTTTTGTGAAGAACATCTGTAATGGGTTTCATGAAAACCTGACATATGGTTTAGTCACTGATAGTGGGTGATGGCCAGACAGACATGGATTCCATGATATGTTTTGAAATGCTGGAATCAAAATATTAATGAAAGTCATTTAAAGGTAAGAATATACAATTGAAAAAAGTGAAGAGACAATGGAGAAAACTGTGTAATGAGGAATTTAATATTTTGTAATTTTCACCAGATGCTATTAGAGTGAGGAATTGAAGGATGACATGGCTATGGTGTGTAACACACGGAAACTGAGAAATGCTTACAAAATATTGGTTAGAAAATCTGAACAGAAGAAACCACTGGGAGTCCTAAGTGCAGATGAGATGATAATATGAAACTTCATATTAAGTAGAGTGTGAAAACATTGACTAAATTCAAATGGCTCAGCACAGGGTCCTGAGGCAGGATCTTGTGAACATGATAATACCCCCCCCCCCCCCCCCCCCTTTTTTTCGTTTGGGGTGTGGTGTCCCGCTCTCTTTTTTGTTTGGGTAAAGGAGAAAAAAAAAAAAAAAATAAAAAATAATAAAATTTTTTTTTTTTTTTTTTATCCTACCAAAAAAAAAAAAAAAACAAAAAAAAAAAAAAAAAAAAAAAAAAAAGGGGGGGGGGGGGGGGGGGGGGTATTATCATGTTCACAAG
>Ga0123355_10006041_pt1 | contig 17848 bp, 17 predicted proteins | sample TergutEmb28metaG_3_FD_89872 | JGI IMG/M metagenome (GOLD analysis project Ga0123355, IMG submission 89872) | Embiratermes neotenicus P1 segment gut microbial communities from Petit-Saut dam, French Guiana - Emb289 P1 | ecosystem: Host-associated > Arthropoda: Insects > Digestive system > Gut ... | reverse complement strand
CGGTACTCGAGCGGCGTCAGGTGGACTTCGCCCGCCGGGCCGTGCGTCTCGCGGCGTGCGAGATCGACGCGCAGTTCGCCGAACTGCAGCAATGCTGCCGGAGCGGTGCCGCGCAGGTCGCGGCGCAGCGCGGCGCGCAGCCGCGCCAGCAGTTCCGGACTGCTGAAGGGCTTGGTGACGTAGTCGTCCGCGCCGGCATCGAGCGCCGCGATCTTCTGCTCCTCCTGCGTGCGTGCCGACAGTACGACGATGGGCACCTGCGACCAGGCGCGTACGCGGCGGATGACCTTCAGGCCGTCGGTGTCGGGAAGTCCCAGATCGATGAGCAACAGATCCGGCTTGTGGCTGCGCGCCTCGATCTCGGCGCGCAACGCGGTGTCGGCCTCGACGCAGCGGTAGCCCTGCGCTTCGAGCAGCACCCGCAGCACCGTACGGATGCCCGGCTCGTCCTCGATGATGAGGATCTGGTGCATCGCCTGCGTCATGCCGTACCTTCGGTCGCGGGCAGCGTGAAGGCAAAGCGCGCGCCGCCGCCCTCCCGAGGCCGGGCCTCGATGACGCCGCCGTGCGCGCGGATGATCGCCTGGCAGATCGCCAGTCCCAGCCCGACGCCGATCACCGCGCCCTCGCCATTGCCACGCTGGAACTTGTCGAACAGCCGTGCCGGGTCGCCCGCGGGCAGACCCGGTCCCTCATCGTCCACCGTGACCCGCACGAACTGGCGCTCCGGGTCAGCCACCGCCGACACCGAGGCGCGCGTGCCGGGACTGGTGTACTTGACGATGTTGTCGAACAGGTTGGTGAGCACCTGCACGACGAGCGTGGCATCCACCCACACCGGCGGCAGGTCGGGCGGGAGACGCACCTCGATCGGGTGCGCGGCGAGCTTCTCGGCGTAGCTGGCGAGCGCGCTGCCCACCAGATCATCGAGCGTCTGCCAGTCGCGCCGCAGCACCACCTGACCCGATTCGAAGCGCACCAGGTCCAGCACGTTCGACACGAGCTCCGACATCTCGCGCGCCTTGGTCTCGACCGAGCGCGCCAGCGACACACGGGTCGCCTCGTCGAGATCCGCGTCGTGCTGGGCGAGCGTGCTGCCGGCGCCCGCCATCACGGCGAGCGGCGTGCGCAGGTCGTGCGAGATGGACGCCAACAGTGTATTGCGCAGCGTCTCACGCTCGGCGGCGAGGCTCGAGGCTTCCGCCACCTCCGCCAGGCGCGCGCGCTCCAGCGCAAGCGCGATCTGACTGGCGAACGTGCCGAGCAGGTGACTCTGTTCCGGCAGCAGCACGCGCCGCACGTTGGTCGGCAGCACGCCGAGCACGCCCACGGTGCGGCTCTCATCGCCGAGCGGCACGTACAGTCCGGACGCTGCCGGCAGCGTATCGGAGCCGAGTCCCGCGCGGCGGCCGTGATCGGCGACCCACTGTGCCACCGCCAGATCTGCGCGGCGGAAGGAGCTGTCGAGCGGGGTGTCCGCCGGATAGCGCAGCTTGCCACCCGGGGCCGCCAGCAGCACCACGGCCTTGCACTCGAAGACCTCGGCCACGTGGCGCACCGCAACGCGCGCCATGTTGGCGATGCCGCGGGTCACGGCCAGCTCGCGGCTCATGGCATAGAGCAGCGCCGTTCGTCGCTCGCGTGCCCCCGCGACCCGGGTCTGTTGCCGCACGCTCGCGGTGAGGTTGGCGATCACCAGCGCAATGGTGACCATGGTGCCGAAGGTGACGACGTACTGCACGTCCGAGACCGCGAACGAGTAGCGCGGCGGGACGAAAAAGAAGTCGAACGCCGCCACGTTCAGCACCGCCGTGAGCGCCGAGGGTCCGCGCCCGAGCCGCAGGCCCGCCACCGTCACCCCGAGCAGGTAGATCATGACGAGGTTGGAGAGCTCGAAGCGCGGGTACATGGCGAATGCCAGCAGGGTGCAGAGCGCAGTGATGGCTGCGGCCCAGCCGTAACGTTCCCAGCGCACCGGGGAACCCCCCGCGTGAACGCTGCCCGCCCTGCGCGGCGGCGGCGGTTGCGAACGCGACGCCGCCCCGATCAGCAGCACGTCGAAGCCGCGCGCGCGCCGCACCAGCTCGGTGGCGGTCGAGGGCCGCAGCCACGCACGCCAGCCGCGGCGCTTGGGCACGCCGACGACGACCCGCGTGGCGTGCCGCACGCGCGCGTACTCGGCAACCGTGGGGCCGGCGGACGGGCCATCGAGAGTGACGCTCTCGGCGCCGAGTGATTCGGCGAGACGCAGTACGTCGATGCGCCGGTTGCGTTCGGCCTCCGACAGCTTCAGCAGCGCCGGTGTCTCCACGTACACCACGGTCCACTGCGCATCGAGCGCGTCCGCCACGCGCTTGCCGGCCCGCACCAGCTCCTCCGCCTGCGGATCGGGACCCACGGCGACCAGGATGCGGTCGCGGGCGCCGCGCGCCTGCGTGCGATCCGCCGGCAGCAGGCGCGAGGCGGCCTCGACGCGATCGGCCACGCGGCGCAGCGCGATCTCGCGCAGCGCCAACAGGTTCTGCTTGCGGAAGAAGCGCTCGACGGCGGCGTCCGCCTGCTCGCCCACGTACACCTTGCCGGCATGCAGGCGCGCCAGCAGATCATCGGGCGGCAGATCGATCAGCTCGATGTCGTCGGCGTCGTCGAACACGTGATCGGGCAGCGTCTCGCGCTGGCGCACGCCGGTGGTCTGGAAGATGAGGTCGTTGAGGCTCTCCAGGTGCTGCACGTTGACGGTGGTCCAGACGCTGATGCCGGCCGCCAGCAGCTCCGCGATGTCCTGCCAGCGCTTGGGATGGCGCGGAGGCGGCTCGCCGCCGATGATGTTGGAGTGCGCCAGCTCATCCACCAGCAGGATCTCGGGATGCCGCGCGAGCGCGGCGTCCAGGTCGAATTCCAGCCGCACGATGCCGCGGTAAGTCACCGGCAGGGGTGGCAGCCTGGTGAGCCCCTCGAGCAGCCGCTCGGTCTCCACGCGCCCGTGCGGCTCGACGTAGCCGACGATCACGTCGGTGCCCGACGCCTGCGCGTTGCGCGCGGCTTCGAGCATCGCGTAGGTCTTGCCGACGCCCGCGGAAGCGCCGAAGAAGATGCGCAGCCGCCCGCGGCGCTGGCGGGCTTCCTCCGCGTTCACGGCCTCGAGCAGCTGGTCAGGGTCCGGCCGGGCTTCGGCCATGCTTCCGTCACTTCTGCGTATCGAGTGCCAGGTTCAGCTCCAGCACGTTGACACGCGGCTCGCCCAGGACCCCGAGCAACCTACCCTCGCTGTGGGCAGCAAGCAATGCCCGCACGCGCTGCAGCGGCAGACCACGTGCGCGCGCAACCCGTGCGGCCTGGTAGCTGGCGGCGGCCACGCTGATGTGCGGGTCGAGTCCGCTGCCGGAGGCCGTCACGAGGTCCACCGGGACCGGCGCCGTGTTGCCGGGGTCGGCGGCGCGCAGTGTTGCGATACGCGCCTTGATGGCATCCGTGAGCGCGGGATTCAGGGGACCGAAGTTCGAGGCGTTGGAGGCGGTGCCATTGTAGGGTTGCGGCGTGGTTGCGGAAGGGCGGCCCCAGAAATGCCCGGGGTCGCTGAAGCTCTGCCCGATGAGCACTGAGCCGATTGCGCGCCCGTCGCGCATGACGATGCTGCCCGCCGCCTGGTGGGGGAACAGGACCTGCGCGACAACCGTCACGGCCAGTGGGTAAACGATCCCAGTCAGCAGCGTCAGCAGCACGAACAGCACGACGGCCGGACGCAGCGCCGCGGTGAGCAGCGCCCTCGAGGCGGCACGGGGGAGCGTTGCTCCCGGCGCGTGCCGCGAGCCCTCGCGCGGCGTTGGCGGTGCGGGCGGCGGTGCGGCGCGTGCCGGCTGGATGCTCACGTGGTGCCTCAGACCAGGTGCGTGAGCAGCAGCACCAGGTCAACCAGCTTGATGCCGATGAACGGCACGATGATGCCGCCGAGCCCGTAGATCAGGAGATTGCGCCGCAGCAGCGTCGCGGCCCCGAGCGCCCGGTAGCGCACCCCCTTCAGTGCGAGCGGGATCAGCACGACGATGATGAGCGCGTTGAAAATGACCGCCGCCAGGATCGCCGAGAACGGGCTCGCCAGACGCATGACGTTGAGTGCGTTCAGCTGCGGATAAGTGGTGACGAACGCCGCCGGAATGATGGCGAAGTACTTGGCGACGTCGTTGGCAATCGAGAAGGTCGTCAGCGACCCGCGGGTCATGAGCATCTGCTTGCCGGTCTCGACCACCTCGATGAGCTTTGTGGGGTTGGAGTCCAGGTCCACCATGTTGCCGGCCTCCTTGGCGGCCTGGGTACCGGTGTTCATCGCCACGGCGACGTCCGCCTGCGCGAGCGCGGGCGCATCGTTGGTGCCGTCGCCGGTCATTGCGACCAGGCGCCCCTCCGCCTGATGCTCGCGGATGAGCTTCAGTTTCGCTTCCGGGGTCGCCTCGGCGAGAAAACCGTCCACCCCGGCTTCGGCAGCGATTGCCGCCGCGGTGAGCGGGTTGTCGCCGGTGATCATGACGGTCTTGATGCCCATGCGGCGCAGCTCGCCGAAGCGCTCGCGGATGCCGCCCTTGACGATGTCCTTGAGTTCGATGATGCCCAGCACGTGCCCGCCGTCGCTCACGATCAGCGGCGTGCTGCCGCGGCGGGCCACCTCCTGCACGGTCGCCTCCACCGTCTTCGGGAACAGCTGGCCGAAGCTCTCGACCTGCCGGCGGATGGCGTCCGCCGCGCCCTTGCGGATCTGCCGTTCGCCGATGTTGACGCCGCTCATGCGAGTGACAGCAGAGAAGGGTACGAACGAGGCATGCAAGGCCGCGAGGTCGCGCTCGCGCAGCTGGAAGCGCTGTTTGGCGAGCACCACGATGCTGCGTCCCTCGGGGGTCTCGTCGGCGAGCGAGGCGAGCTGCGCGGCATCCGCGAGCTCCTCCTCGCTGACGCCGGCCGCGGGGATGAAGGCCGCCGCCTGGCGGTTGCCGAGGGTGATGGTGCCGGTCTTATCGAGCAGCAGTACGTCGACGTCGCCCGCGGCTTCGACCGCGCGCCCGGAAGTGGCGATCACGTTCGCCTGCAGCATGCGGCTCATGCCCGCGACACCGATCGCCGACAGCAGGGCGCCGATGGTGGTGGGAATGAGGCATACGAGCAGCGCAATCAGCGCGGTGATGGTGATCGGGGTGCCGAGCTTCGCCGCTGCGACGCTGTAGAGCGAGTACGGCAGGAGCGTGGCGGTCGCAAGCAGGAACACCAGGGTGAGCGCCACCAGCAGGATGGTGAGCGCGATCTCGTTGGGGGTCTTCTGCCGCTTGGCGCTTTCCACCATGGCGATCATGTGATCGAGAAAGGTCTCGCCGGGATTGACCGTCACGCGCGCCACGATCCAGTCCGACAGCACGCGCGTGCCGCCGGTCACCGCCGAGAAGTCCCCGCCCGACTCGCGGATCACGGGCGCCGACTCGCCGGTGATGGCGCTCTCATCCACCGAGGCGGCGCCCTCGATCACCTCACCGTCGGCGGGCACGTAGTCGCCCGCCTCGATCAGCACCACGTCGCCGCGCCGCAGCTCGTCGGCGCGCACGCGGCTGTGGCGTCCCCGGTCGGACGCAGTGACCAGCTTCTTCGCCCACACGGTCTGCTTCAGGCTGCGCAGCGACTCCGCCTGCGCCTTGCTGCGGCCTTCGGCGAGCGCCTCGGCGAAATTGGCGAACAGCACCGTGAACCATAGCCACAGCGCGATGTTGAAAATGAACCAGGCAGGTGCCTCGCCGTGCGCGATGAGCGCCTGCAGCCACAGCGCGGTGGTGAGGATGCTGCCGATGTAGACGACGAACATCACCGGGTTGCGCCACTGCACGCGCGGGTCAAGCTTACGCAGCGCATCGAGGAACGCCGGTCCCAGCAACGCACGGTCGAACAGAGCGAGCTTGCGCCGCGTCACGAGGCCGCCCAGAGCATGACGTGCTCGACGATCGGACCGAGGGCGAGGGCGGGCACGAAGGTGAGCGCCCCGACCAGCAGCACCGTGCCGATCAGCAGGATGACGAAAGTGCCGCCGTGGGTGGGCATGGTGCCATCGCTCACCGGGATGCGTTTCTTGGCGGCGAGCGAGCCGGCGATGGCCAGCACCGCCACGATCGGCCAGAAGCGGCCGAGCCACATGGTGAGCCCCAGCGCGAGGTTGTAGAAGGGTGTGTTTGCCGACAGGCCCGCGAAGGCGCTGCCGTTGTTGTTGCCGGCCGAGGAGAACGCATAGAGGATCTCGGCGAAGCCGTGCGCGCCGGGATTGCCGACGCCCGCCCTGCCGGCCTCGACGCTGACGGCGACCGCGGTGCCGGTGAGCACAATCAAGGGCATCACCAGGATCGCGATCGAGCTCATCTTCATCTCGAACGCCTCGATCTTCTTGCCGAGATACTCCGGCGTGCGGCCGATCATGAGTCCGGCGATGAACACGCCGACGATGGCGAAAATCAGCATGGAATAGAGGCCGCTGCCGACGCCGCCGAAGACCACCTCACCGAGCTGCATCTGGAACAGCGGCACAAACCCCCCGAGCGGCGTGTACGAGCCGTGCATGCCGTTGACGGCTCCGCAGGAGGTCGCTGTAGTGACGGCCGCGAACAGCGCGGAGGCGGCGATGCCGAAGCGCGTCTCCTTGCCTTCCATGTTACCGCCGGCCTGGGTGAGGCTCGCGGCCTGGTCGACGCCGAGCCGGGCGACGAGCGGGTTGCCCTGCTGCTCGCTGTATTCGACGACCGCCAGCAGCGCCACGAACAGAATCCCCATGGCCGCGAGCACTGCCCACCCCTGACGCGTGTCCCCGACCAGTCTGCCGAAGGTGTAGGTGAGCGCTGCGGGAATGACCAGGATCGCCAGCATCTCCAGCAGATTGGTGAGCGCGGTCGGGTTCTCGTACGGGTGCGCGGAGTTGGCGTTGAGAAAGCCGCCGCCGTTGGTGCCGAGCTCCTTGATGCTCTCCTGGGAGGCGATCGGCCCCATGGGCAGCGTTTGTGTGTGGCTGGTGAGCGCCTGCTGCACGGGGTTCCCCGCGGCATCCTTGAGCGCATTGCCGGCGGCGTCGGTCTTCGGCTGCTGATACATCAGCGCCTCCACCGTGCTCACGTCCTTGTAGGCGCTGAAGTTCTGGATGACGCCCTGGGAGACGAGCGCCACCGCGAGCAGCAGTGCCAGGGGAAGCAGTACATAAAGCGTGGCGCGCGTCAGATCCACCCACAGGTTGCCGATGGTGTGCGCGCTGTGGCGCGCCAGGCCACGAATCAGCGCGATCGCCACCACGATGCCGCTGGCCGCCGACAGGAAGTTCTGCACCGCCAGCCCCGACATCTGCGTCAGGTAACTCATCGTCGACTCGCCGGAGTAGCCCTGCCAGTTGGTGTTGGTGACGAAGCTCACGGCAGTGTTGAAAGCCGAGTCGGGCGTCGGCGCGGCGAACCTTTGCGGATTGAGCGGCAGCCACAGCTGCGCGCGCTGCAGCGCGAACACCGCGAGTGCCCCGAGCGCGTTGAACAGCAGCAGGCCCGCCGCGTACTGCTGCCAGCTCATCTCGCGTTGCGGATCGACGCCGCACAGGCGATAGATCCAGCGCTCCGGCAGCGCGCCGGCGCGCAGCGGCCAGACCGGACGCCCCTCGAACACCTTGGCCATGTACAGGCCGAGCGGCTTCACGCACGCCAGCAGCAGCAGCAGGAAACCCGCGATCAGGGTCACCCCAAGGGCGGTCATCAGAATTTCTCGGGCTTGAACAGCGCGTATAGCAGGTACGCGAACAACGCCACCGTCAGCAGCGCGCCCACCGCGTAGATCACGCTCATTCGCTGCTCCCCAGCCGGCTGACGGCGCCGATGAGCCAGTGCGTCACCGCGTAGAGCGCGAGCAGTACGAGGATGAAAATGACGTCCACTCCGGCATCCGGCGGGAGATTCACGGGGGTGGCGACGTTACTGCCCATGCCGTGAGCGCCGCGTGAGGAAACGCGGCGGCGCGACCTCGAGGCGCTCGCGGACCGAGCCGCTTGCGGGGGAAGCTCCCGGTGCAGCCTAGCGGTGACCGCCGAGCGCCCGTGCCGGCAACAGGATCAGCGCGCGCAGCAACGCGAACACCCCCTCGAGGGTGAGCCCGACGAGCCTGAAAGGCAACAGCAGCAGCCACACGATGGGGTAGAGCACCAGTGCCAGGAGCGCCAGCGGCCAGCACACCACGAGCAGCAGCAGCCACAGCAGAAAGGCGATCATCGCGGTTCCTTGCGCATCCGGCGGTTCGCTGCGCATCATTCTACGGCGCCGCGCGCGCGGGAGGACCACTGTTGAGCGCAACTTTCCAACTGCCTCCCGCGCTGCGACCTGGAGATCGTGTCGCGGTAGTCGCGCCGGCCAGCGGCTTCGAGCGCGGTGCCTTCGAAGCCGGCCTGGCGCTCATCAGTGCCCGCTATCACGCCGAGCACAGCGGCGGGGTATTTGAGCGCGAGCGGTACCTGGCCGGCAGCGATGCCCGTCGCCTTGCCGAGCTGACCGCCGCGCTGGCCGATCCCGGCCTGAGGGCGGTGTTCTGCGCACGCGGCGGCTATGGTGCGACGCGGCTGCTCAGCCGGCTCGGCACGGCGGCACCCTTAGGTCCGCCCAAGCTCTTCGTCGGGTTCTCAGACATCACGGCACTGCACCTGTGGCTGCAGGCCCACGGACGCGCGAGCGTCCACGGCCCGGTGCTCACGCAGCTCCCCCGCCTGGCGGCTGCAACCCGTGAACGCCTGTTCGATCTGCTGGAATCCCCCTACCCCGCTCCCGCCCTGAACGGCGCGGCGACCTATGTCAGCGGGGTGGCCGAGGGGCCGCTGCTGGGCGGCAACCTGTCGGTGCTGACGCGCATGCTCGGCACCCCGTTCATGCCTTCGCTCGAGGGGGCGATCCTGCTGCTCGAGGACCACGGCGAGCGCCCGTACCGGCTCGACCGGATGTGGACGCATCTGCAGCTCGCGGGTGTGTTCGCGCGCGTGCGTGGCATTGCGCTCGGCACCTTCACCGCTTGCGAGGAGCAGGATGCCGCCTACTCGAGCGCGGACGTGCTGCGCGAGCTGGCTGCAAGCACCGGCCTGCCGTGCGCGGCCGGCTTCCCCGTGGGGCACGGCGACCTCAACGAGGTGGTGCCGCTCGGCGTGCGTGTACGGCTCGACGCCGATGCCGCGCGCCTCATGTTTCTCGAGGCAGCCGTCACTCCGTATTGACGGTCAATCCAGCCGCAGCACCTGCAGCGCGAGCAACGCCCCGCGTTCGTCGCGCTCGATGTGAAACTCGATCGGCCGACAGCAAACCTCACAGTCCTCCACGTACACCGGCTCCTCGGTAGTCAGGTCGATGCGCTTGTCCAGCCGCTCCCCGCAGTAGGGGCAAAGCACGGCGATGAACTCCTCGGAGGCTACCCCAGGCTGCCCGGCACCGGGCTCCCACACCGGCTCGAGGCCGTAGAGCTCGTCGATGCTGTCGCCGTCGAGACGGGCGATGCGCCGCCGCAGGCGGTCGAGCTCGGGAGCTTTGCGTCGCTTCATCGTTGCGCGGGAGCGTGGCGAACTGCGATGCTGCGCCACCTTACCGGCTAACGAGGATACGACAATATGCCGATCGTCCGTGCCCTGGGGGGGCTGCTGAGCGCCGCCGCCACGGTGCTCACGGCATGCGCGACGGGAACCAGCGCCGAGGTGCCCGCTGGCGTCAGTCTCGCCGGCAACTGGAAGCTCGATCCCGCTGCAAGTGACGATCCGCAGAAGGTACTCGCCCAGATGCGTGCCGAGGCTTACAAGATCATCAACCGCGGGCCACAGCCGACAAACCCGCCGCTGCCCCGGAACGGCATGCCGCCGCGCGACCCACAGGCGCGGCAGCAGGAAACCGAGGACGACTCGGCAGCGGCCCTGGTCGGACCCGGCGGCCATCGAGCGGATCCGCTGCAGCGCTCCCCCATGGCCCACATCATCCAGGCGAGCGTCGAGCGCGGCGATTTTCTTACCGTGCGTCAGGGGCCCGGTGAGTTCATCCTCGACTACGGCACCTCGCAGCGCAGCTTCACACCGGGCGGCCACAGCGTAGTCTCCGCGGAGGGTGGTGTGGCCGACCAGACATCGGGCTGGAAAGGGCACGAGTACGTCATCGTCATCAAGGCGCAGCTTGGGCCCGAGGTGACGGAGACGTACGGCCTGTCGAAGGACGGCAGGCAACTGGTGGAGACGCTGCACATCTCCGGAGGAGAGCTCCCGTCCGTCAACCTGAAACGCGTGTACGCCCCCACCACTGAGATCGCGCCCCGGCAGCTGCCCACCAACGATTGAACCTGGACGGGCGAGCGGCGATGAGAGCAGCCCTGCTTCCGACGGCCAGAGCCTTGTCGCCGTGGGCGCTGCTGCTGGCCGTCGCCGCGGCGGCAGCCGCGCAGCCAGCGGGCACTGCGCCGCCCATCCAGGAGGTGCTGGTCGCGGGGCAGCACGAAGGCCCGCGCATGTGGACCGTGCACCGGGGCGATCACACGTTGTGGATCCTCGGCACGATCTCGCCGTTGCCCAAGAAGATGGTGTGGCAGCCGGACGCCGTGCAGGAAGTGCTCAAACAGACGCAGGAGGTGGTGCCGGCATGGCCCGCCTATGGAATCGGCGCGAACCCCCTGACGGCGCTGCGCGTGTACATCGAGTGGCGGCGCGTGCAGAAGCCACCGGACCACCTGCCTCTGCGCGAGAGCCTGCCGCCTGCCTTGTATGCACGCGTGCAGGCCCTCAGGATGCGCTACGCGCTGCACGACAGCAAACTCGAGCAGATGCGTCCGATGCTCGCCGCGCGCGAGCTGCTCACGCGTGTGTTCGATGCCGCAGGCCTCGCGCTGCATAACGAAGTCCAGCAGCAGGTGCTGACGCTCGCCCGCAGACAGGGCGTACGGGTTCGTCAGAACAAAATCCACATCGACGATCCGGTCGACCTGCTGAAGGATGTCGGCGCCACACCGCTTGCCGGCGAGGTCGCATGCCTCGACTCGGTGGTCACTCTGCTCGAGACGGACCTGGGCAACATGCAGGCACGGGCCCGCGCCTGGGCGCTCGGGGACGTCGAGACGCTGCGCACGCTCCCGCATGCAGACGACCGCAGCGCGTGCACGGCAGCGCTGTCTACCTCGGAACGCGTGCGCAAGCTCATTGCGAGCGCTCAGGACGACTGGTTGATCGCGGTGCAGGACAGCCTGGCGCGCAACCGCGGCACCCTCGCGGTGCAATCGATGGATCGCCTGCTCGGGGAGAACGGCGCCCTCGCCACCCTCAGGTCGCGGGGTTACAGCGTGCAAGGACCCTAGCTCCGCAACGCACACCACCACGCAACGGCGAGTGAGGCGAGCGCCGCGGCGCCGGTGAGCCACTGCGGCACGCGCTGCATCGGCTGCCGCATGGGTGGCAGGGCGGCCGTCGCGCCGAGCAGTGCGCCTAAGCCGAATCCGGCGACGTGCGCAACTACGTCCACATCCGTGCCCTCGCTCCCCGATCCGGTCCAGCCGAGCAGGATCACCCCGGCGACCAGCGGGCCCCAGCGCCGTGCCCAGCGCTGCGGCAGGGCGAATCGCTCGCGCCATGAATACGCCGACATTGCCCCGAGCGCGCTGAACACCGCGGTCGAAGCTCCGACCGCGCGATGCTCGGGCGGGCCGAGCAGGCTCTCGAGCAGGTTGGCGAGCGCCGCTCCCGTGACGATGAGCAGCCACGCGGTGCCGCTGCCCATCTGCCGGGCAGCCAGGTACCCGAACCACACGCCTGCCGCCAGATTCGCTGCCAAGTGCGGGCCATCGAGGTGCAGCGTCAGGGCGGTCCATGCTCGCCACCATTGTCCTGCCTGCACGCGTGCGGCATCGAGCTCGCCCAGGTCGAACGCATCGAGCCGCACCAGCCCGTTGGACAGCGCGAAGGCAATTCCGAGCAATACCAGCACATAACCAACGCAACCGACCCACGCATGGGCGTACACCCGCGGCGGCGGCGGGGACGGCGGCGCTGCGCGATTTTCGGCCTCGTACTGGAGCAGGTGCCGCAGCGCATAGCCCGCATCGGCGGCCGCCACCTGCAGCAGGAACTCTTCCTGCCCGCGTGCCACGACCCCCTCGACGCCGACCGCGGTCAACACCAGCAGCCGCTCGTCGCACTCCCGCCGGCGCGGCGAGCGATACACGGTCGTCAGCTCCTCCGGGTACATGGACCGTGGCGCCGCGCGCGAGCGTCAGGGCGGCTGCCGGCGCAGGCCGAGCGCTGCCAGCGTCCGCCGCACCAGGTCTCCGAGCAACTCGTAAATCGCTGCAGTGGACTGCTCCAGGGCGACCGGACTCGGCAGGTAGCGCCCCGGGCCCTCCGGACGGCTCGCGGGCGCCCACAGACCGGTCGGCGCCGGTACAACGGCGAGGCCGGCGCTGGCGAACTCGTGCGCCGCGCGCCACTCATGATCGCCGTCCGTGACCAGGACGATGCGGCTCACGCCCGCCGCCTTCAGCATGCGCGCCGAGAACAGCGCATTCTCGAAGGTGTCGCGCGAGCGGGTCTCGAGCCAGCGCGTTTCGACGTGGAAGTTGCGCGCCAGGGAGTCGCGCATCGCGAGCACCTCGTACTGGTCGCCGGACACCAGCACCGGCAGTCCGGTGTGTTGCGCCACGAACGCCCCGTAGGTGATCCGTTCCAGCAGTCCCGCCGCGGCCGCGGGCCCGCCGCCGTACTCAGGCGCCACGTCGCGCGCTCCACCACCCGCGAGGATGACGATCGCCTGCGCACGCACCGGCTGACTCAGATCGAGCGCCGGGTAGCGTTGCGTCATCCGGGTAAGTCCTTCCGCCACGAGCGGCGTCGCCAGCACCCACAACGTCGCGAGGCCCGCGATGAGCAACGCCCAGCCGCTGCGCCGCGCGGCGGCGCCGTCGCGACGCATGAGCAGCGCCCCGGCCGCGGCGAGCAGCAGGGGACCGCCCGGAGGCAGCAGCAGGGTGTGCAACAGCGACTTGATGGTGATGAGCATGCGTCGGGCCCGTTCTCAGATGCGGATCGCCTGCCAGGCGCGCGAGCGCCAGCGCAGGAACAGCGTGCTGCCCAGTAACATGACATAGACGAGTACCGCCACCCATCCGCCGGCTGCGCCCCAGCCGAACTGCGGCAGGAAACTCACCCAGCCCTGACCCGGCGCGAACGTCAGCGCATGCGCCAGCGGCACGAACAGCAGCAGCGACAGCGACAGGACCAGTATCGCCGGCGCCCGCACGTCGCCGGCCCCGCGCAGACACAGGCTGCTGCCGAGGTTGAGGCCGTCGAAGAACTGGTAGCCTGCGGCGAGCCACAGCAGGCGCTGACCCAGTGCCACCGCGAGCGGCGAGTCGGCATCATGCGCGCCGGTGAAGAACGGCAATACCCACGGGCCAGCGAGCGCGATCAGCACGCCGATGCCACCCATGTACAGCGCTGCCAGCAGGATCACCCGGTTGCCGACCCGCTGCGCCCACTCGCGCGCCCCGGCGCCGATCGATTGTCCGACGAGCGTGGTGCCCGCGGAGGCGATGCCGAACCCCGGCATGTAGGCGATCGAGGTGAGGATCACCACGATCTGGGTGGCGGCGCCACCGGCCGTACCGAGACGCGTCTGCATGATCTGGAAGATCGCAAAGCCCAGCAGGTCGGCCGCGGGCGACAGCCCCATGGGCACGCCGAGGCGCAGCTGCTCGCGGATCCGCCGTGCACGCGGCCGCCAGGTCAGATGCGACGCATAGACGCGGCGGTAGTAGGGGCGCAGGAAGATCGCCAGCGCGAACAGCAGGCCGAGGAGCTGTGCCGTGTTGGTCGCCCAGGCGGAGCCTGCGATCCCCCAGCCGAGGCGGAAGATGAACAACTGATTGAGCAGCGCGTTCGCGACCGTGGTGAGCACGGTCGTGATCAGAGTCAGGCGTGGCCGGCCGATGCCGTTGAAGAAGCCGAGCATGGCCCACAACGAAGCGGCCACGCCCGCCGCGCCGACGCGCGGGAACCAGAACGCCGCGGCGAGCCGCTCGACCTCGGCAGTGAAGCCGAACGGCGCGAGCATGAGGTGCCCCGCCGCGCCGAGCAGCACGAACAGCGGCGCCGCCCAGGCCATCGCCCACAGCGCCGTCCACACCGCCTGTCCGGCGCGCCAGTAGCGGCGCGCGCCGTAATTCTGCGCTACCAGCGTCTGCACCGCGGTGCCGGCGCCGCCCAGCACCAGTATCACCACGATCACCAGCCATTGCACTGCGCCCACCGCCGCCAGCGCCGTGGTGGAGATGCGCCCCATGAACCACATGTCGGTGAGGTTGAGCACGATCTGCACGGCGCTGTTGGCCATGAGCGGCAGGGCGAGCGCCAGCACCGCACGCTGGTCCACGTGCGCGTGCCCGGCGGCGTCGACGCGCCGCGCCGGCAGGCGCAGGCCGCCGCACTGCACCTGCGCGGCGCTCGCTGACCGCGGAGCGGAATCCATGGCAACATCCTGGCCAATCGGTCATTCTGGCACACTGCTCCGGAAGAGAGATCCGTCGCCATGGCCACACGCAGTAGCAGCGCAGGCACCCGCAAGGGCGCTGCCGGTGCGCGCCGCCGCGGGAAACTGGCGCCCGGCAGGACGGCCCGCGGGATCGATGCGGCCGAGGTCGCCATTCCGATCGACAGCGATGGAATCGCGGAGCTCGCCACGCTGGTGCGCAGCAGCGGCGGCGCGCCGATCGGCGCCTACCGCGAGCCTCTCGGCGGTCGCACGCTGCTGCTGGCCAGTCTGCCGCTCGCCGCAGTGCAGCCAACGCCGTTTCAGCGCGACCTGTCGCCGACGCACGCCAAGCGCCTCGCCGCCAAGATCGACGAGACCGCGGCGTTCCTGGATCCGCTCATCGTGGTGCGCGGTGAGGATGGCAGGCTGTGGACTCCCAACGGCCGCCATCGGCTGGCGGCCGCCAAGGTGCTGGGGCTCAGGCAGATCACCGCGCTCATCTCGCCCGACGAGTCGCTCGCGTACCGCATCCTGGCACTCAACACCGAGAAGGCGCACAACCTCAAGGACCGGAGCCTCGAGGTCATCCGCATGGCGCGCAATCTCGCCAAGCGCCGCGGCCGCGAGCGGGAAAGCGCCTTCGCCGCCGAGTTCGAGGCAGCCGAGCTGCTGACGCTCGGCATTGTCTACGAGAAGTCGGCCCGCTTCGCCGGCGGCGCTTACAGCGCATTCCTGAAGAAGGTCGACCGCTTCAGCGATCGCACGCTGCTTGCCAGTCTCCGGGAGCGCGAGGACTACGCCGCGCGCCTGGCGGAGATCGATGCGCGCGTGAAGACCATTATCAGCGGCCTGCAGGCACGCGGCTTTCGCTCGCCGTACCTGCGCAACTACGTGGTCGCCCGCATCAATCCGGTACGGTTCCACAAGATGAAGAAGGGCGAGGCCGCTCCGGCGATGCCGCTCGGCCAGGCGCTCACCCGAATGGCGGCCGCGGCGCGCAGCTTCAATCTCGGCTCGGTGTCCAACGCCGACCTCGCCTGGGTCGCGGTAGGCGCGGGCGACTGATCAGCCGCCCGTCGCCGCCACCGGCGGCGGCGAGCCCCAGGACCCCGGACCGGCAGTCACGGGCTCATAGAACCCGTCTGCCAGGGCGAGCCACTTACTCGATGCCGCGAGCATGCCCTCGCGGGGCGAAGAGTTGCCGCCGTTAAGGACGCAGGCGGGCAATAGACAGCCAGACAGACCGGTCTCCTGGTGATGGTGACCCTGGGATACACAGCCAAGGTTGATGCAAATGCTGGAAACCACCCCTCAGCCCGGCCCCGACAAGGGCAGCGCGCGTATCCGGCACGCCGCGGCACCGAGTGCGGGGTCTGACACTCTGCCGGACCTGCTGCTCATCGAACGGGCGCGCGCGGGAGACGAAGGCGCGGTCGAGGCTTTGATCCGACGCTACAGCCGACGGCTGTACCGCGTCGCCTGCAGCGTGCTCATGGATGAGGAGCGTTCAGAAGCCGCGGTGCTCGACGCCTTCCTCACGGCGTTCAGCGATCTCAACCGCTACGAGACCACCGGCAAGTTCGCCGCGTGGCTCACCCGGCAGGCGTTCAACCAGGCACGGGCGCTGCGCGGCAGTGCGCGTAGCGCAGACCTGCCCGGCCGCACACCGGAGGTCGCTCCCGAATCGACTTCCGCGGCTCCGGGCGAGGACCTGCGGGAGCGGCACGAGCTCGAGCAGTTGATCGGCCGCCTGCCGGAAGTATTTCGCACCGTGTATGTGCTGCGCGTGCTCGAGGGCATCAGCGGTATCGAGACCGCCGCATCGTTGGGGTTGCACGAGACGACCGTACGCACGCGACTGTATCGCGCGCACCGACGGCTCGCCCCGGATGTGGCCCAACGCCTGCGTGCCGCACCCGCGCTGTTGGAGCTGCCACCCCAGGGCGCCGAGCGCATCGTCAGTCGCGCGCTGGCGCAGCTGCGTCACGGCTCGATGCTGACGATCTCGGCCTCGCGGCCCTGATAAGGACACCATCTCCCCGCTTTCGCGGCCAAGGAGGGCCTGCGCGAGCGGTGCCACCCAGCTCAACAGTCCCTGCGCGGCATCGTTACCGGCGCATGCGGACGCGCGGCTCAGGCGGCGAGCCCCGTGAGGCGCGAGCTCTCCTGCCACAACCGCCCGGCATCCGCATCGTTCTGCGCGGCCGCCGAGGGCGCCGCCAGGCGGCAGGCGCGGTGACAACGCAGATCCTGCCGTTCATACTACGGTGTAACCTCGAGGCGATCCTATATGAAAGGTGTCACGCGCATCCTGTTGCTGCCGCTCTTCGCCGTTGTGGCGCTGGCGGCGGGCACCCCGAGCACACCTCCCGAGTTCACCCACCGCGACGCCCATGACTGGATCAATTCCGACCCGCTGACGCTCGCTTCGCTCAAGGGCAAGGTCGTGCTGGTGGAGTTCTGGGCCTTCGAGTGCGACAACTGCATCAAGTCCAGGGCCTGGATCGAATCGCTCAAAGCCGACGAGTCTGCCGGTCTGGTCATCATCGGCGTGCACACACCGGAGCTTCCCAAGGAGAGAGATGTGCGCGCAGTGCACCTGGCGGTCGAGCGGGCCGGTATCCACTACCCGGTGATGATCGACGGCGACGCCTCTTACTGGAACGCCTTGCACATCCAGTACTGGCCGACTTTCTGTCTCATCGGGCGTGACGGACGGCTGTACGCCAGCGTGCCCGGAGAAATGGACGTCGGCAATGATCGTGCCCAGAAAGTGAAAGAAGCCATCGAGCTGATGCTGAAGCAACCCGCAACGTGAACGGCGTCACGAGCGCCTTTCTGCTGACGTTCGCGGCTCTCTTTCCTATCGTCAATCCGCTCGAGGCGGCACCGTTCTTCCTCGGCCTGACCGCAGGCCTCCCGGGCGCCGAGCGCGTTGCGCTCGCGCGCAAGGCGGCCGTCAACGGCTTCGCACTGCTTCTCGGATCGATGGTGCTGGGCCCGTGGCTGCTGCAGTTCTTCGGCATCCAGCTGCCGGTGGTGCGCATCGCCGGCGGACTGGTGGTGGCGGCGCTCGGCTGGAAACTCCTCAGTCAGGAGCAATGGTCGGACCACGTCGGCTCAGCGGAACTCGGCGGCGGATCCGGGCGCAAGGTCGGCAGCTTCTATCCGCTCACCATGCCACTCACCGTGGGACCAGGCTCCATGTCGGTTGCGGTGACCATCGGCAGCCGCAAGCCGGAGGGTTTCCCGAAGCTGTCGCTGCTCGCCGAGCACGCCACTGGTGCGGTCCTCGGGGTGTTCGCGATCGCCGTCACCATCTATCTCGCTTACCG
>Ga0123355_10006040_pt1 | contig 17848 bp, 18 predicted proteins | sample TergutEmb28metaG_3_FD_89872 | JGI IMG/M metagenome (GOLD analysis project Ga0123355, IMG submission 89872) | Embiratermes neotenicus P1 segment gut microbial communities from Petit-Saut dam, French Guiana - Emb289 P1 | ecosystem: Host-associated > Arthropoda: Insects > Digestive system > Gut ... | reverse complement strand
GGAGCGCCAGGCCGAACGTTTCGCGGGACCAGCGCGCCAGATCGGCCTCTGGCGCGCCCTCGTACTTTCCGTTGATAGCTAAACTCCGGCCCGTCCACGAATCGACGAGACCAGCAAAGCCGACTGCCAGGCCGAAACAATCGGTGAAGGAAAAACCGCATCCCTCGACGAGTCTCCGCAACACGGTCTCGACTTTCGGCAGCAAGGAATTAAGGCTTGTGGCGCCGTCCGCGTCAATGGTCCCATGTGCGAGAAGGAGGCGGTCTTCAACCAGGGCGCAGGTGGCGTGCGTACCCCCAAAGTCGATTGCCAAGGCCTTCATCGGAACGGCTCCGCTCCATTCTCACGCGCACGAGTTACGACGTCGGTCCGTCGAGCTTGTGTTTTTATTCCGTCGAATACAGTGAGATCGGCACCGAAAATCGTTCGATCACCCAATCCGTAAGGCCCCCCTCCGCCGATGCCACACCCCGTCCTTGAGGCACGGCGGATCGTTGTTTCCGAAGGCGCCAGCCCAACGTTTTTCTAAGGGCAGCTCACACCCGCACGACTTCGACTTGCGCCCTTTCAAACGGCGCAATCATTTCGTCGCCCGCGCCCGTATCGGTAACCAGAATGTCGAGATCGGAGGCGGACACATCTTCCAGCCGGCAACCACTCCAAATTTGCTGTGGTCGACGACCGCGATCTTTCGCTGTGCATGTTTCACCATTGTGGAATTCAGCTGAGATTGAGGGGAATACCACGAATCACTTCGGTTGTAGTAGTGCCCGGAGTCAGCGCGACGATTTCCCCGTTGGCCCAGTGCCTCGTATTGTTAGTCGCTTCGGCGTAAATGTGGCCTCTTGACGGATCCGGAGCTCCGGTCTTCGGCGCAGAGACTGGCGGGAATATTCTGTCGCCTCGCGTGTCTAACCATCGCGGTGACGAGGTGCTGACGTGGCGTCGTCGGTATCGGCCCCGCACGCCAAGGAAAGCTCAGACGTTCGAACGTGTTCCGGTGTCAACCGCAACTCGTTCGGCAAGAAGTGAATCGAGAGAGGTGAATTCTTTGTGACTAGGGAAAATTTATGACCACGTGCTTTTTAGAACCCAAAAAGATATCTATACGGAGTGGAAAAGTGACTACCTCTGCACCTTCTCCCGAGAACATCCTTCAAACTGGCTTCGCCTTCTGGGCCTCCAAGAGTCTCCTCAGCGCTGTGGAAATGGGCGTCTTCACCGAACTCGCCCGAACCGGGCCACAACACCTCGACGAACTCTCCAGCCGCCTCGGGCTTCACCCGCGTTCGTCACGCGACTTCCTCGATACGCTCGTCGCCCTCAGGTTTCTCCGCCGTACCGACAACAACTACGCCAATACCCCCGAGACCGACTCTTCCTCGACCGCGACAAACCCACCTACATCGGTGGAATCCTCGAGATCCAGAGCATCAGTCGATTGGTCGAAAGCTCCATAGGAGACCGTACCGCGGGGGCGCTGTATTTTTGTTTTCATACTTCGAAAGGAGAGCGCTTTCTATGTCACTACAACAGCCTATCGCACTGCTCACGATCGGAATGGCACTAACGTCTTCTGTGCACATCTCTGCCGCGAGAGCACAGCAGAAAGTCCTCACGAACGAACAGACTCAAATCGTAGATACAGTGAACACAATATTCACTGCACTCCAGACGGACGATGCTGCCAAGTTGAACTCGGTTATTGCTCCAGACTTTTACATATTCGATGGAGGCAGCCGGTTCGATGCAGAAGAAGTCATGGCCATCTTCAAGGCCCAGCATCTTGCGGGCAAGCGCTATGAGTGGAAGGTGACCGAGCCAGACATCCACATCAATGGTAACACCGCTTGGATTGCCTACGTCAACGATGGCAGCATCAGCGACGCTTCAGGCCGTGTGCACGAACAGTGGTTGGAATCGGGTTTCTTGGCGAAACAGGCAGGCAGCTGGAAGCTCCTCTTTATGCACAGTACTCGTGTTCCAACACTGCAAGAGAAGCGAAAATGAATCAAGTTCGGAACAAGTAATACAGCTAACCGTTGTCATCTTAGCGGCACTAGCCACCGATGGGCTCATGGTCAACTGGGTAGGACCTTGGGCGCGCAATGTCTCGCTCTCGGTCTCGACCTATGTTGAATTCCATCAAGCCACCAATCACACGTTCGATCCCTGCATGCCGATTGTGGTTTGCTGGCTGGGTCTGTCTGTTATGCTGCGGTCCTCGCGATTGCCTTGTCCACAAACCTCCGGATCAACAAACAGATCGAGCGCTGGTCGGTGCAAAGCCCGCCCGATGACTGGTTGGCCGCTCCCGTTGGGTTCGATTTCACATTGTCCGCACTCTTTTTTCGCTTCCGGACTGGCCTGCTACGTTCTGGCTTGTCTGGTGAGTGGATGATTCGTTCTTGGCTTCGGTGAGAGCGGCTTTCGTAAGAACGGCGCGAGCTGGTGGACACGTGGCGATCGTAGATGCTTGACGGTTTAGATCCATTGGCCGGGTAAGACCCCACAGGCGTCACGCGCTAGATTTCTTTCCCGCGTTCGGACTAAATGTGCCCCTCCACGTGTCTTTCCTTACGGAACGCATAGACGGGCAGGAACAAGTGAGGACATTTCATGACAACACAAAGTACCGTAGTGAAATCGACCGATGGTGGGGATCGTGGTGGAAGTCTGACGTTTCGGAAGTTTCTGGAAGACTCGAAGTTTTTCTGGACTGCCTATCACGCAGGAAGAGTGAATATCATCCTGCATGCGGTGAGCCTTTCGATTATGCTCTATGGGTTGGCCGCAAAGAGCATTCTTCTTGTGCTCATTGGGTTGTTCGTTTTCGATGAGATGGGGCACGCCTACAATTACTTCGTTGTGCATAACCGGGACCCTCGATTCGGCCTGCGAATGATTCCCTACCAGCTTCTATATGCATCTCTGGGCATGCCCGTCCTGCTCAAACTTTTTGGTTGGTTTTGATGCAGAGATCTGCCCAGCGCCAGCCGCTCCAAAGGGATATCCATCCGAGTCGGCGAAGACATTTCTCCGGCGATGTCGGGAATAAGCGCACGGCCAAGATGTCTTGTGCTATGAAGGGAAAAATCAGAACGGATTTAGCGGATACGATTGCGGAGCTAGAGCATCAGGTGGGCAACCGGCAAGAAAAAGGGGTGGTGCGTGACGACGCACCGACCATGGTTGAACACGCCGCGACAGACTCTGCAATCAGCCTTGGATTGCTTTGCGTGAAGGTAACAATCGACCGGCCGAGGAATCAATGGCGGGTCAGCGTGTTTGGCGGCTCATGGGATTACGTTTCTTTTGGCTGTAAGGACAATCCATCGGCTCGCGTTGGGAAGTCAACGCACGATCTCAGAAACGACCTAGGGAGTGGGAGTGAACAATGAGAATTGGCTTTGTGAGTCTGCCTTTGCCAGCCCATTTAAACCCTATGACTGCGCTGGGGCGCAAGCTCAAATCGCGTGGCCATGCGGTGGTATTTATCGGTGTACCGGACGCCGAGTCCGCAGTTCGCACCGCCACTCTGGATTTTGTACCGTTTTGCGAAAAAGAATACCCGCCGGGCGAATTCGACAAGCAGCGGGGGAAGGCAGCCACCTTGCATGGTCTCGAAGTGGTTCGCTATACCTGCCGCGAATTGATGCCTGGCCTCCTCGAATCGGCTCTGGAGCATCTGCCTCAGAAGATAGCAGAAACCGGGGCTGAGGCGCTAATACTAGACACCGGACATTCCGCCATCCAACTTGTGCCGATGCGACTCGGTATACCTTACATCCACATTTGGAATGGCCTAAATATGGATCTCTCCGGGTCGACCCCGCCTACCTTCTTTAGTTGGCCGCCGTACGAAAAAACCCCGGAATGGGAAGTTGCTGCGAGAAAAGCAGAGGGGATGAAATTCTTCCATGAACTTGTGGGCCCAATGGTAGAGGTAGCAAACTCTTACGTCAAGAAGCACGGAATGCAAATCGATTTTAGCGGCCCGACGGCGACTACCGCCAAGGCTGTCATAAGCCAAATGCCCAAAGAGTTTGATTTCCCCATCTCCAGTTGGCCTCCGCAGTTCCACTATGCAGGGCCTTTTCACGACGCGGAGGCGCGGGAGCAAACGCCATTTCCATGGGAAAAACTGACCGGTCAACCTTTCCTGTACGCGTCTTTGGGAACCGTGGTGAATGGCTTGGGGAACGTGTACAGAACCATCCTTCAGGCAGTTGAGCCGCTCGCCGGAATTCAACTTGTACTTTCGGCTGGCAACCACATTGATCTCAAAGAACTGGAACCGTTTCCCTCCAATGCGATCGTCGTCCGCAAGGCGCCGCAAATCGAACTGTTGAAGCGGGCACTGCTTTCGATCACCCATGCGGGACTGAATCCCGCGCTGGAATGCTTAGCACAGGGAGTGCCAATGGTCGCCATTCCCATGGGGTACGATCAACCCGGTGTAGCTGCCAGGATTGCATATCACGGGGTCGGCGAATTCGTCGAATTGGATGAGCTGACAGTAGAACGGTTATCAGAATTGATTCAGATGGTAAGAAGGCAGCCAGGTTACCGTGAGAAGGCCCGCGCCTTCCAAAACCTTATTGCCAGGCGGCCGGGATTGGAAGTTGCTGCCGACGTAATTGAACATGCGCTCGAGGCGAATCGCCAAGCGGAGTTAGCTACCGGACGCAGGGCGTATTAAGGTAATGCTCTACTGCGGCCTAATCGCGGGAAGCGTTTAGCAGAAACCAAGGTCGAGGTCTTTCGCGATCTACCGAAATCTCGGCAAGCGGCGTTCCATCGTTGGTGGCACTATGAACGAAACTCCGAATACTCGCACAGCTGAACCTTTCGACGCCATGGTCGCTACCTTATGAGACTTGGGCGGAGCCTCTCTCGGCTCGTCCAGCACAGGTCGCTCTCAAAAGAACATCGGTAACAGCCGGCAAGCGTGCTTGACATCGGTGCGGGAGCAGGTGCTTTGGCACATCAGGCAGCCGCTCTCGGGGTCGAGGGTTTACCGCTGTCGATCTTTCCTCCGCTATGGTCGCTCGGTCTAACCCAACGTCTGGCTCCTTATCCGGAATGTAAGGCGCTGGTGATGGACGGCCAAGCTCTCACGTTCGAGGAGAACATTTTCGATGTCGCCTTTTTCCATTCCGTCGACTACCTTGTTTCCCGATTGGGGCGCGGGGCTGGATGAAGCTGTCCGAATCGTTCGACCGTGCGGAGGGCTAGGGATCGTACATTGGGCAAACCCGGAGGGCGCCGATATCCTCACCATCTTCAGAAGGAAGCCTGATCAGTCATCGAACACCTCGCGGCGCCTTGCCTAGTCCGTCTTTCAGAGCATGGCGGACGGCACGACTTTCAAAGTTCACCAATTAAGCTCGTGCTGACTCGCTCGCTCTCTCTTTCTTTTTCCATATTTCCAAAACTCGCCGAGTGGTCCGCGTTGCCCCACCCATTCTGCAGAAAATTTTTTCGTCGATTTCGGGAATAAGCGCACGGCCAAAGTGTCTTGTCCATGAAGGGAGATCACGTATGAATGTGTGACAAACACGACTACTGGACAGGAGATAGCAGCAGGCGAGGGGGCAGCAAGCTGTGTCGCGAGACGAATCGGCTTCCGTAAACACTCCCCAGCAGATCCTGCAGTTCGCACTGGAAGCTCTTAGTGAGGGCAAGCTCTCTGAAGCAGTGCAAGCACTTTGATGAGGATGGCTGCTTCAGATTGCGCGACCACACTCTCACGCTCGAATTCACGGACAAGCGGCGCCTGACTGAATTCCTTGAAACATCTCGCGAGCTCTCTCCAGACACAGCGCTCGAGATCGTCTCTGTCTTTGAGGACGGGGATTACGCCATTGCTCAATGGAAGCTGGCGGCGACACCGACCGTGCCTTACGGCTCGATCAGCTATCGATTCCGGACCTCGCTGTTTGGCGCAACTATCGTGCGCGTCCAGAGCGGAAAAATCGTCCAATGGTCGGACTACTACGACCAAAGCTCATCGAGGCGGATGAGTTTGGGTGCGTTCTTCACCAACTGATCGAGCACTGAACGCCCATTCAGGTTCTTCAGTTCGCAGCATTCATATCGTAAGAAGGAGTAATCAGTGAGCATAACGAACATACCTACGGGATCAGAGTTAGACGCGGCCCGGCGACTCCGGACTGTGATCCAAGGAAGAATCGTATTGCAAGGCGATGATGATTATGCACGCGCGCGTCAAATATGGAACGGCGCAGTGGAGCATCAGCCGGCGTTATTCGCGGTGTGTGAGACACCAGCCGATGTGCAGGCAGCAGTGCGAACCGCTCGTCAACAGGACCTTCCCTTATCTGTGCGTGGAGGCGGGCACGACTGGGCTGGAAGGGCTCTGCGCCATAACGGCCTCGTCATCGACATGTCCCGCATGAGGAGGGTAGATGTTGATCCTGTGGCGTCAGTCGCCACGATCGAAGGTGGCGCGACTGGAATAGATGTCACTTCAGTTACAGTCCCCTGCGGTTTGGTAGCGGCAACCGGCAACTGCGGCGCTGTTGGCATGGTGGGACTGACAACGGGAGGTGGGTATGGTCCGTTGACATCGCGTTATGGATTGGCGTCGGACAACCTGCTCGCGGCCGAGGTTGTGGTTGCCGACGGCCGTCTCGTCCATTGCGATGAGCACAACAATTCCGACTTATTCTGGGCAATACGGGGCGGAGGCGGCAACTTCGGCGTGATTACCTCAATGCGCGTACGGCTGCATCCCATTCGCGAGGTCCTCGCCGGCATGATGCTGTTTCCCTGGCCCCAAGCGGAATCCGTACTGCGCTGTTATGCTGCGTCAATCGCGGACGCACCCGATGAACTCGAGCTCGTCACGGGTGTCCTGGCCGATCCCAATGGCAACCCCCTCGTATTCCTGGCTCCGATGTGGAGTGGCGATGGCGAGGAGGGCAAAAAGTCAATTGCCAAATTGCGACAGGCCGGGACACCTGTCGTGGACAAGGTCGGACCGATGACCTACCTGGACTGGCTCAATATGTTTGCAGCCGGCGCGCCGATGGGCCGCCATTATGCGGCGCAAACGCGCTCGCTGCCTCAGCTTACTCCGGAATCTATCTCGACGTTAGTCGCTGGTGGGCAACGGAGATCCTCTCCGTTCTCTGGCATCATCGTTCACGATTTCCGCGGCGCCGCCACGCGTGTCCCACTCGCTGCGACGGCTTTTGGGTTGCGCAAGGAACATTACCTGATCGAAATCATCGCTGCATGGGAGCCCACTGCTGAGGATGACGGCGAGAATCACCGTATGTGGGCGCGAACCCTGTCCAAAAGCCTGGCCGCGTATGCGCTCCCGGGAGGCTATCCCAACATGCTGGGACCGGACGATTACGAACAGACAGCTCACGCTTACGGCGCCAACGCCGCCCGACTGCAACAGCTAAAGCAAAGTTTCGATCCCGATGGCGTTTTCTCGTCGGCCATCCCTCTGCCACTTCAAAAGGCCGCGTAGAGAGCTTCCTCTCTTGTTCCGGAAGATCGTGGGAACGTGCAAGTAAGCGGTGCGCCTGCCAATGAATCTGATATTGGGAGATTTATGACGAATGGACGACGGGGTCGCCGCATATTGTGTCGCGAAATTTGACTCCCGGCAGGACCGGACTACCGGCTGGGGGGCATACTTTCGACACTCGGTTTCGTTATCCCGCTGGTCCGCATCAAAGGTACGATTAAGTTGACAATTATGTCCGTGCCGACGCTTGCGCATGCCCGGTTTTGCCGCACATGGTCAACAGCACCCGGGCCGACGGCACCGATGCTCTCGTCGCCTCCGTCGAGAGTTTCCCGAGGCCCGGCTCAACTTCTGACCACCTCAGAGGGCGACGCCGAGATCCAGCGCGCCATGAGAGCGGGAGTATACGCTTACCTGCTGGAGAGCATGCCGAAGGCCGAAATAATTCGCTCGGTACACGCCGGTCGAAAGCATGTTCCTGCCGAGGTGGAAACCCGCATTATACTTCCGGCGTACAATGTTTGACCGAGGCAATTGCGGTGGCAGAACCTAAGCCCATTCGGATCCTTAGCGTTGAAGACCACCCTGTTTTTCGCGAAGGGCTAAGTACCATTATCGGGTCGCAGCCAGATATGTGTATGGTTGCTCAAGCGGCCAATGCCGAACAGGCTGTGGCTGAATTTCGCCGTTTTCGACCTGATATCACCCTGATGGATTTGCGTTTGCCCGGCACCGACGGCACAGATGCTCTCATCGCCATCCGTGGAGAGTTTCCCGAGGCCCGGATCATCATCCTGACCACCTCAGAGGGCGACGCCGAGATCCAGCGCGCCATGCGAGCAGGAGCATACGCTTACCTGCTGAAGAGCATGCCGAAGGGCGAAATACTTGCCGTAATTCGCTCCGTACACGCCGGTCGAAAGCATGTTCCTGCCGAGGTGGCGGCCCGGCTGGCAGAGCATCTCGGGGAGGAAGATCTGACGACTCGTGAACTGGCCGTGCTGCGGCTGATACGGGATGGTTACCGCAACAAACAAATTGCTGATCGACTGGCAATTGCGGAGACAACCGTTAATTTTCATATCAAAAACTTGGCGGACAAACTGGGGGCTAACGATAGGGCGCATGCGGTTGCCATCGCCATTCGGCGCGGCCTATTGGAGGCCTGAATTGCTTCTCGGCACCCCAGAAAACTAGCCCGGTAGCCGGAACTTGGTTTGCGGAGAATGCAGCCACACACTCTCAGTTCAAGTGAGATTTTTTCGGGTTATGCCATCCCAGCACGCTCAAACTGTAAGGGCCAGTCGGATTGATCCGGCTTCGACCGGATGTTCGTTAGCCCCAATGCTAATCGTGATTTGTCTTCTTGGTGCCGTCTTGGCCTGCCGGTCGCAGAAAATCCAGGCAAGTCCATCCCTCTCCTTCACCAAAATTCCCCCTGCAGCCCAGGGTGGCCGGGAAAGAGTAGCTACCATCTCCGGCGAAGTCTCTGGCGCGCGACCAGGACAGCGAATCGTGATTTATGCACAGAGTGGCCCCTGGTGGGTACAACCCTGGCCAGACCATCCATTTGTGACGATCCAATCGGATTCAACATGGAGCAGTCCGACCCACTTGGGATACAAATACGCTGTCCTCCTCGTGGATCCTGACTATCGTCCAGAGGCAACGATGGATGCGGCTCCTACAGAAGGCGGCCTGGTGGCCGCCTTGAAGATCGTTAAGGGTGTCGGTTCACTGCCGGACCTTCCCACCGTGCCGTTACATTTCAGTGGATACGACTGGAAGGTCCGAACGGTGTCGTCCGCAAGGGGAGGTGTGAACAATTTGTTCGACGGGGGCAATGCCTGGACGGACCGGAGCGGTCGCCTGCATCTCCGAATAACAAAAAAGTCGGGCAGCTGGTACTGCGCAGAAGCGGATTTGACGCGGAGCTTGGGATACGGAACCTACACTGTCGTAGTGCGGGATACTTCCAACCTGGAGCCCGCCGCGATTCTAAGCATGAACACTTTTGATGCGACGGCAGGAGAAGAGCACTTTCGCGAACTGGACCTTGAAATTGGCCGCTGGGGCAAGGCCCGAAACGAGAACAATGCGCAGTATGGCGTACAGCCTTTTTACATTCCTGGAAATGTAGCGCAGTTTAACGAACCTTCCGGGATTCTCACACACATCCTCCGCTGGGAGCCCGAAAGTGCAAATTTTGAAACCGTTCGAGGATCTTCCTTGAACGGGGACGGTCCGGTTGTTTCCCGTCATATCTTCACATCCGGCGTACCTTCTCCAGGTTCGGAAGTTTTCCAGTTCATACTGTACGCCGTGCCCAGTGATAGGAATCCGCTCCAAAAAGAGACTGAGGTTGTCGTTGAGAAATTCGAATATCTCCCTTGAACACGGCCTGAAGTGGTTGATCTGGGCGACGCCTGTCCTCGTGTTAGCGTGTTTGGTCACTCCGGCTCAGGCGCTCGACCCTGGTCGGACGAACTCGGAGTATGCGTGGCAGCGCTGGGGAAGCGAGAAAGGGTTTCCGGGGAACTCGATTTCTGGCTTCGCTCAAACCCCGGACGGGTACCTGTGGATTGGGACGGATAAGGGCCTGATTCGTTTTGACGGACTAGAGTTCCAGGTTTTCGAGCCGGCTATCTCGGGTTTCACACACATGGGCGAAGTCCAATCGCTGCTGACTGACGCAGACGGAAATCTGTGGGTACTGCTCCAGAGTACGAAGATTTTGCGGTACCGCGATGGAAAATTCGAGCCCGGCCGCGACAAAGCGGAATTCGGGATCACAGCTATGGCCAGGCAAAGCAATGGTTCGATGCTATTCTTATCGATTGCCTATGGAGCTCTCACCTACCACGACGGCGTGTTTGAGACTCTTACCTCCCTGCAGGATCGGTTAGCCAAGACTCCTGAGGGCGACACGGATCACGATGATCCATCCGCGCGGTCCAGATGGGCTCCTCATTTCGGGGTACACAGCTTAGCTGAGCCCAACTCCGCGGTGGTCGCGATGGCGGAAAATCTCGACGGAAAGATATGGCTGGCCACACAAGATTCGAGACTGTTTCAGATAGCCGACGGTAAGATCTTAGCAATGGCTGGAAGGCTCAGCGCCAGAATCACCTGCCTGCTTTTCTTAAAGAACGGGAGGCTGTGGATTGGGACGGAACATGGGATCGTGGTGTGGAACGGGACGAACACCCAGGCGGAACTGCCCTCCGTGCTTCGTCACAACAAGATCCTTGCCATGGTTCAGGACCGTGACTCGAACATCTGGGTGGCCACGTCTCACGAACTCCTGCGGTTCACCTCGAATGGGGTTTCTTTGATCGCCAAACAGACGCTTCGAATCAGCGGGCCGGTAACCGCGCTCTTTGAAGATCGAGAGGGCAACCTGTGGGTTGGCGGTTTGCGCAGCATTTCGCGCTTGCGAGATAGTGTCTTTGTTAGTTATTCAATAGGTCGTTTAGAGTCGGAGAGCAGCGGGCCGGTTTACGTTGACGGTGAAGGACGAACATGGTTTGCCCCCTTTGATGGCGGGTTGCACTGGTTGAAAGATGGAAAGCAGCAAAGTCTGACTAAGGATGGACTGGATCGTGATGTGATCTACTCCATTGCTGGCCGCAAGGATGAGTTGTGGATAGGGAGGCGGCGTGCCGGGTTGACGCACCTTCGCTATGTCAACGGCGCGGTCATCACCAAGACGTATACGCAGGCTCACGGGCTTGCACAGAACAGCGTTTATGCCGTGTATCAGAGTCGCAGCGGTTCGGTCTGGGCGGCGACGGTCAACTCCGGAGTTAGCGAATATTCGAAAGGGCGATTCACGACCTACTCGAAAGCGAGTGGTATGACGTCAGACACGGTGTTTTCGATCGAAGAAAGCCAGGACGGAACCATCTGGTTTGCCACACCAGATGGCCTAAACGCATTTTCGAAGGGAAAGTGGCGAGTTTTCACGATCCGTGACGGCCTGCCTTCAGATAATATCAATTGTCTAACGTCTGATTCCTCCGGAATCCTGTGGATCGGAACAGCAGCAGGCCTTGCGTTTCTGCGATCGGGCCGCATCCAAAAAGCCTACGCTCCTCCCCTGAAGGAAGAGATATTGGGAATTGCCGCGGATGACATCGGGAACTTGTGGATCGCGACGACAAATCACATATCGTCTGTAAATCGCGATCGACTGTTATCAAACACCGTGGCTGAATCCGATCTTCGAGAATATGGACTAGAGGATGGTCTCATCGGCCAACAGGGAGTCAAGCGATTTCGATCCGTGGTTAGGGACCCGCAAGGGAGAATATGGTTTTCCACCAGTCGAGGTCTGTCCGTGGTCGATCCCAGCCGAGCAGGTCGCGAACCACCCTACGTCACTGTGCAGATCGAGGGCTTTTCTGCAGACGGCAATTCGCTGAACCTGCAACCGCCGATTCAGGTTCTTCCTGACACGCATCGCATGAGGTTTAGCTATTCCGGCTTGAGCTTATCTACCCCGGAGCGGATTCAGTTTAAATACAAGCTTGATGGATTTGACAGAGACTGGAGCGAACCCGTCTCCGCTCGTGCGGCGGTATACACAAATGTTGCTTGGGGGACATATACATTTCGAGTGATGGCCAGGAATAGTACCGGTGCCTGGAACGAACAGGGGGCGGCGCTGAATTTCACCATCCTCCCAACGTGGTACCAAACAAACTGGTTCTTGGCCGCATGCGTCATTACCGGCGTGCTTGTCGTCTGGACGCTTTTCAAGCTGCGAATGCGGCAAGTCGCCCGCGCGCTCAGTGTGCGTTTTGACGAGCGATTGTCGGAACGAACGCGCGTGGCCAGAGAACTTCATGACACATTATTGCAAACCGTCCAGGGCAGCAAAATGGTCGCGGACGACGCGCTAGAGCAGCCGAGTGACCCGGCGCGCATGCGGCGAGCTTTGGAACAGTTGTCTGTCTGGCTTGCCCAGGCAGCCCAGGAAGAGCGCGCGGCCCTTAACTTGCTACGCACCTCAACGACTTCGCAAAACGACCTTGCAGAAGCGTTCCGGCGGGCAACCGGAGATTGCCGGCGACGGGGCTCGTTCGAAGCCTCTTTTTCTCTGTACGGTCACCTCAAAGAGATGCATCCGGTGGTGCGCGACGAGGTTTACCGGATTGGCTACGAGGCCATTCGGAACGCCTGTGCGCACTCTTACGGTAGTCGGGTAAACGTGAGGCTCATCTACGGTCAGAACCTTACGTTGCGTGTCACCGACGATGGAGTTGGTATTGATCCCACAGTTCTAGATCAAGGAAAAAATGGACACTACGGTTTGCCGGGAATGCGAGAACGGGCTGCCAGGATCGCGGGAAAACTGAGTATCACTAGCTCCAAAGATTTCGGAACTGACGTTAAGCTGGTCGTCCCCGGACGGATCATCTTCCGCGATCGAACCGCCACGGCGTTCAAAAGATTAACCGCTATTTTTAGCGACAAAGACGAAACACAAAACCTCGATTGATTTCCCTGAAATTATGGTTTGGATCTCTCGGATTAACCCGAACTATCAAATCACCGTGTTGTGCAACCTCATTGGGCGGTGTCGCCACGTCAGCTACTACCTTGATTCGCTGCCAACGTGCCCCCGATTGTTCCTATAGAAAACTACGGCCCCGTTTCTGTAGTTTCTGACATGTTTCCGAAATGGAAATATGTGTACCTTTTCTGTGTGGCCCCCAGCCGGGGTGAGACCATACCCGAAATTCTCGTGGTCTGGCTTTCCGTGTTCGTGAGCTTATGAAAACCTGGTCGATTTTCGCAAAATCTGCGGCGCCTCATGGACTCTCGTATCAATTTCCCGCATTCTCGAAATTCTCTTCGGGAGCCCATGACTCACGACCTCGTCAAATACCGCATTGGAGTTGTGCATGAGATTGAGGCCCGTCAATGGCCAGCCGCCACAAAGAATTGATTTCAGTGATTATTTGGATGGCCTGTACGGCTATGCCATGGTGCTCTCGAGAAACAGCGCTGAGGCTGAGGATTTGGTCCAAGAAACCTGCCTGCGTGCTCTTCGAGCCATGAACCGCTTACGATCCGCCGACAGCGCAAAGAACTGGCTATTTACGATCCTGCGCAACATTTGGCTGAACCAACTGCGGCATCGGCATACGGCGCCTGACCTGATCGAACTTGATGCAGATCGAAGCGGCAGGAGCCAACCAGTCGATGGAACACAGGATCCTCATGGGGATTACGTGATCCAGATTGAGCGCGAGCAGGTTCGGGTTGCGATTGAGCAGCTTCCTCTCGAGTCCCGCGAGATCCTCATCCTGCGCGAATACGAGGAGCTTTCCTATCAAGAGATTGCCGACCTTGTTGGCTGCCCGATTGGTACCGTCATGTCGCGACTGGCACGAGCACGGTCGAGACTCCGTGAGTTTCTTTCCCGCCGACGGACGGCTCCACTATGGTGGCAGGCGGTGACAAGGTCTGCTTCCGGGGGCTGACCTTTCACCAAGCGCGCGAAATCAGGGTTGGATGCCGCATTCGGAAAGCTTTTGCGCCAGGCGGAATATAAAGCTCTGTGGAACAGCAAACGTTTCGTCCAAGTAGACCGGTTCTTCCCGTCGACGAAGCTCTGCTCCGAATGTGGCCATAAGAACGATGACCTCTCGCTCTCCGATCGGGAGTGGACCTGTCCCAAGTGTCGAACCCACCACGTCCGGGACTGGAACGCTTCCAAACCTGTGAGAGCCGAAGGTCTCAGGGTCGTCGCCGAGGGACACCCGAAGACGGTAAACGCCTGCGGACTGCGAGTCTTGGGCGGTTTCGCCAAGTCAGCTACTACCTCGATTCGCCGCCAATGTGCCCTCGCCTTTTTCCTATAGAAAACTACAGCCCCGATTCTGTGGTTTCTGACATGTTTCCGAAATGGAAATATGTGTACATTTTCTGTGTGGCCCCCAGCCGGGGCAAGACCCTACCCGAAATTCCCGGAGTCTGGCTTTCCGTGTTCAAAGAGCGCGCCGTTGGAGATTTCTATGAACGAATCCACCCGCAAATCGCGGGTCTTGAGAAGCAAGCTCTATCACGTCCTGTGCGTCTCAACTGAGATGTGCATACGAAAAGACTGGGGCCCACGAACGCCGTGACTTGGACGAAGAAAAATCCGCAGCCAGGCAACGAAAGAGATCCGTACTCAACGGGCGAGGACTTAGGCCGAGTCTTCAAAACGGTCGAAGACACCTTTCCTGCCGGGTCATCTGAGTCACTGGACATTCCCGGCGCAAGCTCAAACTTAACGGATTTTCCCGAACTAGAGTGGGCAAGTGGTCGGGAAAGCTTTGAAAAGATCGTTGGAAAAAGTCCAGCCTTATTGGAAGTGCTGAATCTCGTCGGGATTGTCGGCCCGACCGATTCCACTGTTCTTATCGAAGGCGAGACTGGAACGGGCAAGGAGCTCATTGCCCGAGCGGTTTGCGCTCACAGTAGGCGCAGAGCGTGTAGATTCGTGAAGGTGAATTGCGCTGCGATCCCCACGGGGCTGCTCGAAAGCGAACTATTCGGACATGAAAAGGGAGCCTTCACGGGCGCCATCACACAGAGAGTAGGGCGGCTCGAATTGGCTGATCAGGGTACGCTGTTTTTGGATGAAGTGGGAGACATTCCGCTCGAAATGCAGCCGAAATTGTTGCGCGTACTGCAAGAGCGGGAGTTTGAACGGCTCGGCGGCACTTATGCACGAAAGGTCAACGTGCGATTGATAGCCGCTACGAACCGTAATCTCGAAAAGATGATTGCCGATAAAGAATTCCGCAGTGACCTGTATTACCGCTTGAAGGTCTTTCCTATTCGCATTCCGCCTCTTCGAGCACGCAAGGACGATATTTCACTCCTGGTCAATTACTTTGTCGGAAAGCTGTCCGCACAGATGAAGAAGCGTATCGACGAGGTTCCGGCGGAGGCAATGAGCGCGCTCGTCGCTTACGACTGGCCTGGAAACATCCGAGAACTGGAGAATTTTATCGAGCGCGCCATGATCCTGACCCGCGGTAAGTCGCTTGCGGCTCCGGTCAGCGAATTGAGGGAGGCCGTCGGTACACCAATATCTTCCACGGAGGCAATGACTACTAAAACGCTTCAAAATAACGCAGCGGAGAACCTGCGTGAGGAGATCATGCGTGTCTTGCGCCAGACCAATGGGCGAGTCGGCGGCCCGAACGGAGCTGCCGCCCGCATGGCGATCAAACGAACGACTTTGATCTCACGAATGAAGAAGCTCGGCATAGACTCCGACGAGTTGTATCGTTCCTCGGAGACATCTGTCTGGGCGCACAGGACAGAAGAGTTTGCCTAGGCTAGATTAGTCTCTGCGAGGTGACGGGTGCCTATAGCTCCGCAACACCGGGATACTCCCGCAACCGCTTCAGCTCCCGCAATTTCGCATCCATTGCCTGTCCCACCGCTTCCCGCCGGACCCTTTGCAGCAGACAGGCCGTGACCTTTTCCCACTCCTCAACAAAGATAAACAAAGAGTCCATGGGTTTTCGATCGCACGCTCGATTTGGTTCGGTTCTTCGCTCGCTCCTCTTCGTCAATCCCGTTCTTATAACGATAGCGACATTGGGTGTGGTCCTGCGCACCTGGCGCCACCTTCTGAATGACTTCGGTTTGTCCGCGATAGTCGCTGGATCGAATTTCCCGACTCGGTGTTGCTGTTCCTGTTGGTGCCGGGAGATCCCGAGTCTGGCGCTGTCTACGTCCTGGACCGCAAGGCCGGAACCTGGTACTCGGTCGACTTCGATGACAACCAGTGCGGCGGGTACAGCGTAAGCCACCTGGAGGAACTGCTGAAAAACTGCCACTTTGCGCGGCTGGGAAGCTAGTCGACGCCGGCCGGGGTCTCGCTTGCGACCAGGACCATTCGCGGCGGTTGTGCTGGCGGGGAACTGCGTGCGAAGGCCTGGAGCAGAGCGATGACGGCGGCATACGCCGCGGCAATTCCGAGGGCCACCGAACCTGCGATGGTAAGACCTGAGCACGACGACGACGAACAAAATTGCCAACAGAGGCCTCTCGCTTCCAGTCGCTTCAGCAGCCAGAAAAGAAAGGGGTTAACTCCCAGACCGGCCGCCGGCCCGGAGCGCCCCGGGCCGGACGCGAACCGGCACGCCTTTCACTTTACCCGCGTTGACCCCTGCCGCTGTTTATCACTATGATACGTGAGTAGAGTTGTGTACTCTCACTTTCCAATATATCCGAGGGCCTGTCCTCGCCTGAAGGTCCAGATCGTCGTCGAACCATGCCCATCAAGGAAATCTCGGTCCGGGGCGCCCGGCAGCATAACCTGAAAAACATCCACGTCGACATCCCCCGGAACAGCCTTACGGTGATCACGGGGTTGAGCGGATCGGGCAAGTCTTCGCTTGCCTTTGACACGATCTATGCCGAAGGACAGCGGCGTTACGTCGAAACCCTCTCGGCCTATGCGCGCCAGTTTCTCGATCAGATGGAGCGGCCCGACGTGGATTCGATCGACGGCCTCAGCCCGGCGATTTCGATCGAGCAGAAAACCACCAGCCGCAGCCCGCGCTCCACCGTCGGCACGATCACCGAGATCTACGACTATCTGCGGCTTCTCTTTGCCTCGATCGGCGTGCCCCACTGCCCGGGGTGCGGCCGCGCCATCTCCCGTCAATCGGCGGCGCAGATTGTCGAGCGGGTGATGGCGCTCAAACCGCAAGACCGCGTCATGGTGCTGGCGCCGGTGGTTCGCGGGCGCAAGGGCGAATTCAAAAAAGAGATGGAGAAGCTCGTCGAGCACGGCTTCGCGCGGGCGCGCGTCGACGGGGAGTTGGTGAGTCTCGAAGACGAAATCCAGCTCGACAAGCGCAAGAACCACACCATCGAAGTGGTGGTGGACCGCCTGCTGGTAAAGGCCGGGATCGAGCCGCGCTTGGAGGTATCGATCGGTCTGGCGATGAAGCTGGCGGGAGGACTGGTGCAGATTGCCATCGTGGGCGGCGAGGAGCAGCTTTACTCGGAGCGGCTGGCGTGTCCGGACTGCGGCATCGACGTGCCGAAGCTCGAGCCCCGCTCGTTTTCCTTCAACAGCACCTATGGCGCCTGCCCGGAATGCCACGGCCTCGGCAGCACCTATGACTTCGATCCCGCAAAGGTGATCCACGACTGGTCGAAGCCGCTTCTGGAAGGCGCGCTCGGCCCCGGCTCGGCTTCGCAGAACCTGGTTCGCCAGATCAAGATTGTCGCGGCCGCATACGGAATGGATTTAAGCGCGCCGTTTGAGCAACTCCCGGAGAAGATCCAGAACCTCCTGTTTTCGGGTGAGCCGGAAAG